>SL_8KL_010_SEDDRAFT_10004022_pt1 | contig 11979 bp, 5 predicted proteins | sample SodLakKL_010_SED_4_FD_11160 | JGI IMG/M metagenome (IMG submission 11160) | reverse complement strand
CAGCACTGATCAATACACTGAAACAACGGGTTTACGGTGCTGTTTGCGATGAGCTCCCCGATCCGGGATTGGTCAGCAGGTTGATTAATTCAACCAGGCGGCTCGAGTAGCCGTATTCATTGTCGTACCAGGCAAGCACCTGGATAAAATCCCCTCCGAGCACCCTGGTGCTGAGGGAATCAAAAATGGCAGAATGCGGGTTCCCAACAATGTCGCTCGACACAACCGGGTCTTCACAATACTGAATAATCCCCCGCATTTCACGCCTGGCGGCCTCATAAAACAAATCATTGATCTCCGTCCGTGTTACAGTGCGCTTCAGAATGGCATTCAGTTCCACAAAAGAACCATCACTGACAGGCACCCGGGTGGCAAACCCGTCAAACCGATCTCTCATTTGCGGCATTACATCCTTTACGGCCCTGATGGCACTGGTGGTTGTGGGGATGATATTCTCATTGGCGCAACGGGCACGGCGAAGATCGGTATGGGGCGCATCCATCACATTCTGGCTATTCGTATAAGGATGTACCGTATTCATCATACCGCGGTCAATACTGGCATATGAATCGATCACTTTCATAACCGGGGCAATGCAATTGGTTGTACATGAAGCATTTGACACGATTACTTGCTCTGAAGAAAGTGTGGATTCGTTTACACCAAGAACCACCATATTGTCCAGAGGTTCTTTGGGCGGGCAAGAGAGAATCACCTTTTTCACCCCGGGTTTTAAATGCCCCTGCAGTACATCCCTTGTCAGAAAAGCACCCGAGGATTCGATCACCACGTCCACCCCGTGTTCATCCCAGGGGATTTTATCCGGATGAAAACGGGCGTATTTTCTAATGCACTGCCCGTTGACATGCAGCAGGTTATGATGCTCATCTCCTTTTACCTGATGTCCGAACCCTCCATGAACTGTATCATATTTCAGCAAATGTACCAGTGCACGCATCATCATGGGGTCATTTACAGCCACTACCTCCATGTCGGTGCGTTCATGAATCAGCCGGAATACCAGCTTACCGATGCGTCCGAATCCGTTAATGCCAATTTTAATCATTTCAGGGCCGGGGTTTCATGCATGATTCAGGGTTACAGGTCAAGGTCAAGGCGTATTTGCTTTTCTTTGTCGTCCGGGGTACCCTTCTTCCCCTCCTTTTCAGGATCAGTTCCGGAAGCATCCTTGTCCTCGCTCCCTGCTCCTTCCTGCTGCGGCTCTTTCAGAGTTCCGGGATCCGTTTGACTTCCGGAATCATCATCCGGTTTTGTTTCATCGGGTTGAGGCTCCAACCAGCTAACCTTTTCCGGCTTGGTCGAAGAAATCCGCTTCCCGCGGGCTTTCTGGCTTTTTACCGCAATGAATTCGGGCACATCAATTTCCTCCTGTGTTTTTTGTCTTCTTTCGGAAAAAGGAAAAGTAACAAGCAACCTGGGATGTTTTTCCGTAGAAACAAGCAACAGGGAACTCCCCTGTCCGTTTAGAAAATCAATAAATTTCCCGTTTGCCTCAGGTTCAAAACGCTTGATGTAGTGGTGTCCTTTTTCCCCGTCAAAGTAAACTGCCGTTATNATGGTTCCGGGGTGCAGTTTCTGNAGCACCAGGGGGTTCTCCTCAAAGTGATTGGACAAATCAAAATTCATCACCCGATACTGACCATCACGATAAATNGCCAGTATTTTCTCATCTCCCTTGAATGCCCCGAGATAATTGCCCCTTTTATCCGAATTCAGGCGCAGTACAGNTTCATCAAACCAGANATCCATGGCTCCGAGTGTGGATACACCGGCATCCTTCATGGCAATGCGCCGAACGGCATGTTTGGTAAGGATGTTCCCGGCAGCTCCCCGTCCTTTGATGGCCAGGTCACTGAAGTCCAGATCCAGCGCAGTTTTCTTCAACCGTGGTTTATGCCGGAGGTATACTGTTACCACCTCAGCCTCACCATTGGGGTTCGCCGAAAAGTACAACACCCTGCTTCCGCTGCTTCCTTTTGTCAGATCATATTCCTTGTCACGGGTTACCCCTTTCACCGGAAAACGTTTCATATATGTGGCCCCGGCCTTGCCGTCACGGTAAATCACATTGTAAATGGTACGTTGATCATTGCGTTCAAACACCCCGATGTGAATGATGTTCTTCCCCACAAATGACTTTTCTGTCACCTTCGTAACGACATATGTACCATCCTCGCGAAATACAATGATGTCATCCAGATCGGAACATTCACAAACAAACTCATCTTTCTTAAGTGCAGTTCCGGCAAAACCCTCTTCACGGTTCACATAAAGCCTCGCGTTGGCGACCGCCACCCGCGATGCATCAATGCTGTCGAAATAGCGGATCTCCGTCTTTCTTTCCCTGCCTTTTCCGAACTTCCTTTTCACCGACCTGAAATAATCGATGGCATAAGCAACCAGGTCCTTCAGATAGCCATTCACCTTTTCAAGCCGTTCCTGCAATGACCTGACCTCTTTGTCTGCCTTGAATGCATCGTAACGTGATATCCGCTTGATCCGGATTTCTGTCAGCCGGATGATATCGTCGCGGACAATCTCCCGGTAAAATTGTGCTTTAAAGGGCTCCAGGCCTTTCTCAATGGTTTCAATTACCGATTCCCAGGTGTCACATTCTTCAATGTCGCGATAAATGCGCTCCTCAATGAATATTTTTTCCAGGCTGGCAAACAGGAGCTGTTCCATCAGCTCTCCGCGTTCAATCTCAAGCTCCCTCCTGAGGAGATCGACGGTATTGTCTGCCGAAATCTTCAACACCTCATTCACACTCAGGAAAGCAGGCTTGTCATCCTGTATCACACAGCAATTGGGAGATATCCCGATTTCGCAATCGGTAAAGAGGTAAAGGGCATCGATGGCCTGATCCGGTGAAATCCCCGGGGCCAGATGGACCATGATCTCCACATGCTCCGCCGTATTGTCCTCAATTTTTTTGATTTTGATTTTGCCCTTGTCATTGGCTGCCACAATACTTTCCATCAGGCTGGTGGTCGTGGTACCGTATGGGATCTCATTGATCACCAATGTCTTTCTGTCCTGGATGCTGATCCGGGCGCGTATGCGCACCTTGCCACCACGCATCCCTCCGTTGTATTTTGAAAAATCGGCAAGCCCCCCTGAAGGGAAATCGGGGACAATGTCCGGTTCACCCCCCTTAAGGTATTCGATGGAAGCATCAATCAGCTCGTTAAAATTGTGCGGCAAAATTTTGGAGGCCAGGCCCACAGCAATCCCTTCCACCCCCTGGGCCAGCAGCAAAGGAAATTTAACCGGTAAACAAAGTGGCTCTTTATTCCGGCCATCATAACTGGTNTTCCAGGTGGTTGTTTTGGGATTGTACAGCACCTCGTGGGCAAATTTTGACGGCCGGGCTTCAATATACCGCGGGGCAGCTGAACTGTCGCCTGTAAGGATATTCCCCCAGTTGCCCTGTGTATCAACAAGCAAATCTTTTTGCCCAAGCTGGACGAGTGCATCGCCAATTGACGCATCTCCGTGCGGGTGATATTTCATGGTGTGGCCGATGATGTTGGCCACCTTGTTAAAACGTCCGTCATCGAGCTCTTTCATGGCATGAAGGATTCGGCGCTGGACAGGTTTCAGACCATCACGGACATACGGGACTGCCCGTTCAAGAATTACATATGACGCATAATCCAGAAACCAGTCCTGATACATTCCCGACAACCGGGTCACCTTCAAGCCCTCTTCCGGTTCATTTCCCGGCACTTCCTTCCCTCCTTGATTATCAGGCAGGGGAGACTGATCATCACCAAATGGTCTTTCTTCACTCATGAAACAAAATAAAATAATACAGACGGATCCGCAATTCAATAAAGTGCTGCAAATTTATAAATAAATCCCGATGGCGGCTTATTTCCAGAAACGGATCAGGACCACTTCTGCAAGCAGAAAGAGCAAAGCCAGGACAATAAACAACCGCCATAATGAGCGGCCCATGCCCATCTCATGCAATACATTTTCCAGGGGCCGGTCGCCGGTATCGACCACCCGTACACCCTCTGTCTGCATATCATCCAGCTTTTCCCGGAGTTCATTTTTACTGTAGCATTCCATCAGGGACTCCCGGCGATCATAGTTAAAAGACAGGCCACCGGACTCATCTCCATTAAAAGACAGCAGGTAATTCCCGGCCTCCGAAATCTGATCATGAAACCACAACTGAACCTGATTTCCCCTGCGTCTTTGCTCAGGAATTACCTCAAACCCATTTCTGCCCACCGAAAAAACCTGCCCCTGAAGGGAGCCTTTACCTGGTACTGTTACTGACTGGTCCCGGCCGATGGTATGAAACGCGGGTTGTGTGGCTCCTCCCTGCAGGGCGATGTTGAGCATCACCGGTACAAAAATGGCGTGCCTGTGAAAATCAGTATAGCTGTTATCCATGGGCACAGCCGACAAGTAAATCTTCCCGTCTCCCACATTGTAGGAGGTGAAAAAAGGCCGGCCGTTCTGCAAAGTCATCAGCACCTCGCCACCTGTTCCAACCTGCCTGCTGATTGCGTAATAACGAAAAGCCCCGGGCAGATCCATCTGATCGGGAATTTCCTCAAATACCCCGTCAAACAACCTGTGCAATTCATTGATGGAAGACACATCTGAGGCAGTTGTATCAGCCCGTTCAAAACGATCGATGCCAACAGACTGAAAAAACCGGTTATAGGAAGAAATGTCGGCGCCGGTACCCGGAAATATCACCAGGCTACCCCCGCCCTCCGCGAAACGCTGTAATTCAAGTGCAAGGCCATCCGAAATCTGCTCAAATCCATCCATAATGAGCAAATGATGCTCCGAAAGCTGTCCGTAATCAATGGAAAACCCGGGCATGGTCTGGTAACTGAATAGTTCATCCTCACCATAAAGTGCCTGCAGATACGGGTTAAACCCATCACCCTCCAGTGCAAGCAAAGGTATTTCGGTCGCCACCGGATAACTGAAATATAACCGGTCATCAAAGCTTACAGGGTGATCGGAAATCTCAACGTGTCCCTGCTGAAAAGGGCCCTGGCCGGCTGACCAGCTGACTGAAAGTTCTGTTGTTTCTCCTGCTCCCAGGCTGAATGCAACCACACTCCGCTGACGCCCGTCCACATACAACCGAAGAGGCTGGTTTTCCAGCACCTGCCCGCCGTCGTTTGAGATCCGTACCGTAAGGTCCACCTGCTCCCCCGACAAATGAACAGGAGAATCAAACCATACCGAATCGATAAAAACATTATCCGACCTGCGTGCTTCAAGAGGGATGAACCAGGCATCAGGCGAGGGTGAACTGTCAAGTTCATCAAGCCCGCTGGTCGATTTCTGGTAATCACTGAGGTAATAAGCTCTCTGATTTACAGCCGGTTCACCGGAAAACAGTTCTGCCTTTCTTGTGGCCACTTCAGCAATCGTTCTGACGGTAGAGGACACCTCCACCTGCATAACCATTTCCATAAATTCCCTGCGGCTTACGAACCGCTGATGCTGCCCTTCAAAATCATTTGTAAGCAAAAGGAACCGATCACCCGCTCCATAAGCCTCCGCAATCTCCAGGGCACGGGAACGTGCTTCATCCAGTAATCTTCCCTCTCCAGAAAGGGCTTCCATGCTGAAAGAGTTATCGATATATACACCCACTGCATTTCCTTCAGGACTGATCGCCTCCCCTTCGGCCGGGATATATGGCCGGGCAAATGCCAGAACCAGAAAAACAATGGCCAGTATCCTTGCAAGCAATACCAGCAGGTGCTTCAAACGGGACTCACGTGCGGAGGCTTCACTCAGCTTTTCCAGGAAAGCGATGTTCGGAAAAAACACCGTTCTGAAACGCCGGAAACGAAAAAGATGTATGATTACCGGAATGCTTACAGCAAACAGGGCGAACAGAAAACCTGGGTAAACAAAATGCATCATTGTCAAATTGAAATGCGAAAATCCGCTTTTGTTATTTTAACTTTGCAAAGTTACATTTATTTTGCCCTGCAAATTAAATGGATTCCGGGCCTTCTTTCCATCCATGATCGTCAGGTAAGAACAGCCCGATTTCCCTGAATTAAAAAAAATCTGTAATTTTCCAGCCTTTTTGCTATGACAGGGATCAGTCAAAAAGAGCCATTTAACAATTTTATTCTAAACCAACATGAGTAATCTGAACACAGTTATTACGGGAACCGGAAGTTTTATCCCGACCCGGCGCATTGATAACAGCCACTTTGCCCGCCAGACCTTCTTCGACAAAGCAGAAGCCGTCATTGATTCACCCGGCGAGGATGTGGTGCGTAAATTCCGTGACATCACCGGGATTGCAGAAAGGCGCTGGGTGGAGGAGAACCAAACCACCTCTGACATCGCAGCCATTGCAGCAAGAAGAGCCATTGAAGCGGCAGGAGCTGATCCGGAAACCATCGATCAGATTATTGTGGCCCACAATTTCGGTGATGTAATCCGGGGAACCATCCAGACGGATATGGTTCCGTCCATTGCTTCCCGCGTTAAAAATCAGCTGGGCATCAGAAACCCGCAGTGCATTCCGTATGATTTAATTTTCGGGTGCCCCGGGTGGATACAGGGTCTCATTCAGGCCGACGCTTTTATCCGGACTGGCATGGCCCGCCGTTGCCTTGTGATTGGTGCCGAAACCCTGTCGAGGGTGGTCGACAAATACGACCGGGATACCATGATCTTTTCCGACGGAGCCGGGGCAACGGTTATTGAAGGCATAGAGGAAGAAGAAAAACGAGGCATTCTCTCCTTTGCGGCAGTCAGCCACACCGAAGAAGAAGTCCATTACCTCTATATGGGAAAATCATACAAACCCCAAAGTGATCCTGATACAAGATATATCAAAATGGATGGCAGAAAGGTGTATGAATATGCCATTTCCCAGGTGCCCCCGGCCATGAAGGCGGCCCTTGACAAAGCCGGCATTGATGTGCAGGATATCCGCAAGGTACTCCTGCACCAGGCCAACGAAAAAATGGACGAAGGAATTGTAAAGCGGTTTTACCGGCAGTACAAAATCAAGCCGGAAACAACCGACGTCATGCCCATGAATATTCAGGAACTCGGGAACAGTTCTGTTGCCACGGTTCCCACCCTCTACGACATGATACTGAATCAACAGCTCAGCAACCACAAAATTGAAAAAGGAGACTACCTCCTGTTTGCCTCAGTGGGCGCAGGAATGAATATCAATGCCATAATCTATAAACAATAAAAAAAAATCTTATGCGATCACTACCAATCAACATCATTGCTTTTTTCGGTTTTCTGATGATGTCTGCAGGTGTATTTGCCACTGAGGATGCGCGACTGATGCGCTATCCTGACATCAACGGAGACCAGGTTGTTTTCGTCTACGCCGGAAATATCTGGACCGTAAATGCCGGAGGCGGAGATGCCAAACAGCTCACATCCCACAAAGGGCTGGAGCTTTTCCCTAAAATCTCTCCGGACGGACAATGGATCGCCTTTTCTGCCGAATACAGCGGCTCACGCCAGGTTTACGTAATGCCGGCAGAAGGAGGTACACCCAGGCAGCTTACCTACTACAATGACGTGGGCCCCATGCCCCCCAGGGGAGGATTTGACAATGTGGTACTGGGATGGACACCCGACAGCCGGGAAGTTCTTTTCCGCAGCAACCGGACCCCATACGGCGATCGCATGGGTAAATATTTTACGGTCGACATTGAAGGAGGAATGGAGGAACCCCTGCCCATCCCCCATGGTGGATTCGGTGTCCTTTCACCTGAAGGGAACAAAATGGCCTTTGCCTACGTTGACAGGGAGTTCCGCACTTGGAAAAGATACAAAGGGGGAAGAGCTTCTGACATCTGGGTTTATGACCTGGAAGAGAACACCTCACGGCAGGTCACAGATTTCAAGGGAACCGATCACATCCCGGTCTGGTACGGAGACAAAATCTATTTTGCATCCGACCGCGACAAGTGGCTGAACATTCACAGTTACGACACCAACACGGGAGAGGTTGAACAAATGACCTTTCATGATGATTTTGATGTGATGTGGCCCTCGGGAACAAACGGGCAGCTCGTGTATGAAAGCGGTGGTCACATATATCGGCTCAACCTGGAAACAGGTCAGCAGGAACGTGTTGTGGTCAATATCCATTACGATTTTGCCAATACCCTCCCCTACCAGAAAAATGTGAAAGATAATATCCACAGTATGGCGGTATCACCAACCGGAAACCGTGTCCTTTTTGACGCGCGGGGAGATATCTTTTCGGTACCGGCCGGCGAGGGAACAACTTTTAACCTGACACGCACCCAGGGCGAAAGGGCTGTTTACCCGCAATGGTCTCCTGATGGAAAATGGATCGCCTATTATGCCGACACCACCGGAGAATATGAAATATACCTGCTCGAAAATGCAGAAGGAGCCGAGCCCCGCCAGGTAACTTTTGGCAGCCAGGGATGGAAGTATCAGCCCAAATGGTCGCCCGACAGTCGTTACCTGGTATTTTTTGACCGCAGCATGCGACTGCAGCTGCTGGATACCGAAACCGGAGATCTGACAGAAGTCGACAGACCCACTGCTGAAGAAATCCGTCACTACGACTTCTCACCAGACTCAAGGTGGATCACCTATGCCAAAAGCAGCCGCAACGGACAGGGAGCTGTATGGGTTTACAACATCGAAGACGGAGAACCCTTTCAACTCACCGGCGACAAATACAACGAAAGCAATCCGGTTTTTTCCAAAGACGGAGAATATATTTTCTTTACTTCAGACCGTGATTTCAACCTCACTTTTTCTTCATTTGAGTTCAACTACCTCTACAACCGATCAACAAGGATCTACGCCATGTACCTGACCGATGAGAGTCCGCGGTTGTTCGAACCGGAAGAAACAATTGAACCCACAGGCAGGGAGAACCAGGAAAGCGATAGCAACAATGATGGAGACATCCATGTTACAATCCAGACAGAAGGGGCCGACAGACGAGTGGTTGCATTCCCGATGGGAGCCGGAAGTTATTCCGGCCTGCAGGCCGTAACCGATGGTCTGGTATACTTCGGTAACAGCGGAATGCGGCGTTACAACTACGTGGAGCAGGAAGATCAGTCGATCATGGACGGCATCCGCACAGGCATTGTTTCGGCCGATGAAAGCAGCTTCCTGTATATGTTCCGTGGCGAATACGGAGTGGCAAACCTGGCACCCGGCAGAAGCACAGACGAAGGGAGGCTTGATCTTTCTGATATGAACATGCGCATTGAACCGCGCAAAGAGTGGGAACAGATCTTCACCGATGGCTGGCGCATTTACCGCGACTTTTTTTATGTGGAGAACCTGCATGAAGTTGACTGGGATGAATTCTATGAAAGATATTCCGCATTGCTGCCATTCCTGAATCACCGCTTTGACCTGGATTATATTTTCGGAGAAATGATCGCAGAAACCAACACCGGGCATGCTTACGTGGACTATGGTGATTTTGAGCGTGTGGATCGGGTTGAAACCGGACTGTTGGGAGCAGACCTGCAACCTGACCATGAAAATGGCCGGTTTGTGATCAGCAAAATCTATGAGGGAGCGAACTATGACAGCTCTTTACGTTCTCCGCTTACCATGCAGGGTATTACCATCAGTGAGGGCGAATACCTGATCGCAATCGAAGGCAACGACATCACAACGTCACAAAACCTCTATAAATACCTTGAAAACCGTGTTGACAAAAACACCCGGATCACAGTCAACGACCGGCCAACTGCCAGTGGAGCCCGCAGCTATACCATTAAGCCGATCAGCAGCGAAACCGGTTTGCGGCATCTGGACTGGGTCAATACCCGCCGGGCCATGGTGGATGAAATGTCTGACGGGCGCATCGGGTATATTTATGTACCCAACACATCAACTGAAGGAAATGAAGAGTTGTTCAAGGGGATGTATGCCTATCACGACAAGGAGGCCCTGATTATTGATGAGAGGTTCAATGGAGGCGGTTTCATTCCTGACCGCATGGTGGAAATTCTCAACAGGCAAACCCATGCAAAATGGTACAGAGCCGGGCTGGAACATCCGATGCGTACACCCGGGGTGGCCCACGACGGCCCAAAAGCCATGCTCATCAACCAGTTCAGTTCTTCGGGCGGAGATGCCTTCCCGTATTTTTTCCGTCAGCTTGACCTCGGTACCATCATCGGTACCCGTACATGGGGCGGACTGGTTGGGATGACAGGGAATGCAGGCCTGAAAGACGGCGGATATATCGGTGTTCCCCGATTTGGCATTTACAATGAAGAAGGAGACTGGATCATTGAAGGGATCGGGGTTTACCCCGACATAGAAGTGGTCGATTATCCCCACAAACTGGCACGCGGCGAAGATCCTTCACTTGAAAAGGCCGTTGAAGTGCTTCTGCAGCAACTTGAGGAAGAGCCACAAAGAAGATGGCCCGTACCTGAACAACCCGACAGGTCAGGCTGGATCGAAATAGAAATTGAATAATCAGAACGGGTAACCGATCCCCAGGTTAAACACCAGGTGATCCCGCCGCCAATCACGGTCAAACAACCGGACTTCATCGAAGTAACGACCGTTATNGGTGGCGGGNTCNGCCAGGGGAACGGCAAAATCAAAACGAAGGACAAAAAAGCCTGTATCAATCCGCAGGCCGGTTCCTGCCCCCAGGGCAATCTGTTTNTAAAACCTGCCGGAATCAAATTCGCCCCCGGGNACCTCTTCGTCTTCCTTCAGGCGCCATATATTTCCNGCATCCACAAANAATGCNCCTTTAAAAATGTTGGTAATNTCGAAGCGGTATTCGACATTTGCTTCAAGTTTCAGGTCACCTGTCTGATGTATGTTGTACACACCCCCGTTTTCTGTTTCCGATGCATAGGTGCCCGGGCCAAGTGTACGTGGGTGAAAAGCCCGGACACTGTTGGAACCCCCTATCACGAACTGTTTCACATAAGGAAGTATATCCGAGTTTCCATAGGGGAAACCTGCACCCCCAAACAGCCTGAACGCAAGCCGGCTCCCCTCCCCCAACTGATGATAATATCTTGCATCCGCATCGGCACGGGTATACTGGGCAAAGGACTGGTTGAAAAAACCATAGCCCCCGTCATCGCCTGTTGAGGCTCCCAGCACCTGATCAAGCAACAGCCAGGCAAGGTTCCCCGATACATCAAGGTTCAGCTGGATATACCAGTCGTTGCTGCGCTCTTCTGATTTGAGCCTGGAATTGTATGCCCACCCGTATTGACCCCCGATAATGAACTGCTCAAACAACCCTTGCCTGAGTACAGAGCCATCTACAATGACACCTTCCATGTCTTCATCCACATTCCCCAATGAGAAAAGATTGAAGACAACCGGTTGCACACGGAACTGTGTCGCTTTGTCACGATTCCATACATATCCGAACCCGGCCTGCAGTGTGGTCAGGTTAAAGGCATCTGTACGGTTCAGGAAATTAACGCCTGCGGAGATATTGGTTCTGGGCGACATTACAGGGCTCCTGGCCGACCAGCCAAAAGGAAATAAAAAGCGGGGAAACCGCAGTGAAGCATCCAGCCCGAACTCAGTGGCAGACGCAGTCCGCTGCCCGCCTATCAGGGCTTCATAGGCAAAGTTGGTACTGATCCTGAGGGACTCCGCCCCCCTTAGAAAGTTGTGGTTGGTGAGGGAAGCAGATAAACCCGGGCCGGCAAAATTGTTGGATTTTGTCACTCCTTTCAGTTCGGCCGATAAAGAACGGCGCTGCATGGGGGTAAGCAAAACCCTCGCATCCAGCAAATGCCTGTCACCAGACTGCCTTGGAACAAAGCGAATATTTACAAACTGAAAAGCGCCCAGGCTCATCAGGTGATTAATACTCCGGGAGTGGTTCTCCAAACGGTAAATACTGTCCGGATACAGAAACAACGACTGTCTGATGATTTCCGGTTTAAACTGCTCCCGCCGGTCTGAAAAGAAAATTTT
>SL_8KL_010_SEDDRAFT_10004020_pt1 | contig 11979 bp, 15 predicted proteins | sample SodLakKL_010_SED_4_FD_11160 | JGI IMG/M metagenome (IMG submission 11160) | reverse complement strand
AGATACTCTGGACAGGCTGATAGTAAGTGGTTTGATAAACTCATCAAAGCACTTAAATTAGAGAAGGTACTTCTACCTTCTCGATAGAGGGGTGACGTATCCCTCTAGGTTGTACACTTCAAGATCTTGTAAAAGGCGACAATATTAAATAGGTTTTCTTTTCTACAAATCTTGATTGTCATGAAAGAAGATTACAACTGCACTTCCTGCGGTATAACTTTGGTAGGTCTGAAGAATACAGTATTTCCCTGCCCAGAATGCGGAGATGCAAATATAGGTAGATGTGAAAAGTGCCGAAATCAGTCTGAAGAGTACAAATGTCCAGAATGCGGTTTTAGGGGGCCATAAGATGGGAAAAGTTATGATAACTTATAAGATAATGCCAGAAGGCACTGAATCCGATTTAGAGAGGATAAGAGAAGATATCAAAAACATTGCAGAAGAACACGGAACACTCAAAGGTTCAAACCAAGAGGAAGTGGCTTTCGGTCTCAAAGCGGTAATCGCTAGGATTGTAATTCCCGACGAAGGAGGAATCGTTAATAAAATAGAAGAAAAACTGGAAAAAATAGAAGAAGTTCAGAGTGTTAAATCAGAAGATATAACCCTGATCGATTGATCAGGTACCTTCTTTCCAATTTTCTATATATCTTTTTTGTTCTTCAGTCAGTTTATCTATTTCAATACCATCGGATTCTAGCTTCAAAGAGGCTACTTTTTCGTCTATCTCTCTAGGTATAGAATGAACTTTCGGTTCTAAGTTTTCTTTTTTGAGAACATACTCTGCAGACATCAGCTGAAGTGCAAAACTCATATCCATAATTTCAGCTGGATGTCCTTGTCCTGCAGCCAAATTGACCAATCTTCCCTCTGATAGAAGATAGAGGGTTCGACCATCATCCATATTATACTCGGTAATGTCTTCTCGAACTTTCCTTTTAGATTTAGAAAGTTGTTTAAGCTTCTCTTTAGATATCTCATTGTCGAAATGTCCTGAGTTTGCTAGTACACAGCCATCCTTAGCTTCCCTTATAGCTTTTTCACCCACGGCATCTTTACAACCGGTCACGGTCACTACGAAATCAGCTTTTTTTATGCCTTTTTCAGTAGGAATTACTTCGAAACCGTCCATCCTTGCTTCAACTGCCTTTACTGGATCGACCTCCGAAACCATTACTGAGGCACCCATACCTTTAGCCCTCATTGCTATTCCTCGCCCACACCAACCATAACCAACTACCAAGAAGTTCTTCCCACTAATCTGTAAATTGGTAGCGCTCATAATGCCGTCCATCGTAGATTGTCCTGTTCCATAACGATTATCGAAGAGATGTTTCATTAGCGCATCATTTACCGACATTACGGGAAAGCGAAGCGTTCCGTCTTTTTCCATAGCTCTCAATCTCACAATCCCAGTCGTAGTTTCTTCGGCACCACCTGCTATACCGTTTATCAAATCCTCTCTTTCTGTATGAATCAATGATATCAGATCGCCTCCGTCATCTATCACTACGTCAGGCTCATGTTTCAAAGTGTTATTCAAATTTTCATAATACTCTTTATCAGTTTGGCCTCGCTTAGCATATACATTCATGCTATATTCTTCTCTTAGTGCCTTAGCGACCGAATCATCGGTGGAAAGAGGATTACAGGAAGCCATTCTCACGTTGGCTCCTGCCTCTTTTAGTGAGAGTGCGAGTATGCCTGTTTTGGCTTCAACGTGAAGTGCCATCGAAACATTTTTTCCATCAAGGTGACCATTTTCAGACACTTCTTGCTTTACCTTCTCTATAACAGGCATGTGAGCACGAGCCCAATCTAAGCGTTTCTTTCCTTTCTCTACCAAATCATTCATGATATCAAACACCACAAGTAAAACAGGAGGTTCTTATATTTCTTCGGATAGGGTTTTCAAGCGTTCTGACATGAACAAAAGAGTTTTCTTCAAATGTTTTTCATTATCGAAATCCTCATAAAGAGGGTCAAACTCTATCATGTTCGGTATCGCTCTAATTATATTATCTACTATTGTGATATCAGCCGCCTTAGAAGTCCTCGATAAAGGATTCAAATCAATAGTAATCACCTTTTTCCCCATATCCTTCAAAGCTTTAGCTCGATCACCGTCTTCTAGAGGAACAAGAACTACATCTGAGGTATAGATCCCGTCATGAGAACACAATGCTCTTTTATGATCTAAACCTGGAATCTCCTCTTCTGGATCTACACCGTATACTTTTTCTGCACCGTTCATTTCTAAAGACCTTTTGATCTTATTTATTCTCTCGTCCGTTCTGTGGAACAGATTGACTTCCAATTTAGCATCTAATCTTTTTCCAAGTTGGACAATTTTTTCGGGAACGAGGGCAGCCACATTACCGTTGATAGATATAACAGGATTATCTGCATCCATCATTTCGGCGATAGCTTTCCTCTCGGCTATTTTCGCGGTCTTTATGCTTTCCTCACCGATAAGATAATCGAACATTTCCCCTCTACCATGTGCGATCAGCCCTGCCTTGGAAGTGATACCATCTTCAACTCCTTTCACTAGAGCTTCTCTCATTTTTAGAGATAGATATCTAGGATGAGATTTTGGTATTTCGGTCATACATTAGAAGTTTAAAATGAGAACAATATTTATACCATTCGATTGAGATTACAAGAAATAGATTTAAGAAAATCTCTTGAAAGGTAAAAACATGCTAAAAAAAGGTTACAAGGAAAAACGTGATGATCTAGTAGATAGTCTTATTAGAAGAGGATACATTCAAAGCAAGTTTGTCGAAAAGGCGATGAGGAAAGTTCCTAGACACGAGTTCGTCCCAGAAAGAGTTAAAAAAAGAGCATATATAGATTCCCCACAACCTATCGGTGAAGGACAGACCATCTCAGCACCTCATATGGTCGCGATGATGGTCGAAAACTTAGATATTGAAGAAGGACAAAAGGTGCTTGAGGTAGGAGGAGGAATGGGTTATCATGCTGCCGTTATTGCTGAAATCGTTGGAGAAGAAGGAGAAGTCTATTCTATAGAATATGTTGCTAGTCTAGCTAAGACTGCCCAAAGAAAAGTGGAAAGCGTGGGCTATCATAACGTCAAAATAATCCAGGGAGATGGATCTTCAGGCTACGGGAAGGGTGCCCCCTACGATAGAATTTCAGTAGCTTGTGGAGCACCTAGCATACCCTCACCATTAATCGACCAATTGATCCTAGATGGAAAGATATTGATTCCTATAGGAAGTGAATTTTTTCAAGAGTTGATAAAAGCAACTAAGAAAAAGAAAAATAAGATCGAAAAAGAAAATCTAGGCGGGGTTAGATTCGTCCCGCTTAAGGGAGAATACGGATTTTAGACTATCTGTTTGAGCTGGATGTAAGGTGAGCCTTTTTCTTTGTCAGTGACTATCGCATAAAGTCCGGTTTTAGGTTTAACCCCATAAATACAAGGAGTTTTGTTTATGCTGAGAAGAACAAAATAGTTGTCCGCCATGTTCTTTATCTCTTTTGAGAGATTTAATCCGGGCTTGAGGATACCTATGCCGATGTCATCGGAGTTTTTGGTATTCGCTACTCCGCTGAGTAATTCTTGCAGGGCCATATCGCCACCACGCATGTATTCAAGGGTATCCAAAGCATGGTAATCTAATATTCCAAGGTCTTCTTCTCCTCTTAATTCCTTCATACTTTGGTTGTAGATCTTCCTGTACTGCTTCTGGTTTTTACCTGCAAGAGCAAGTTTATAAGGCTTATCTGTGTGCGACGATAAGTGATCTACTATTCTGAATTTTTGGTTGAATAGCTCCTCTGGTACGAAACGAATAAGGTCATCTCTAAGATTCTCCGGATGAGTTCCTCCGGAAAGAACAGAAATTACACCTCTTTTTTGAGCAATAAAATTCAAAAATAGAGGTCTGATGACCGAGAAAAATTCTTCGTTGCTGACGTTCTCTTCTATCTCAAAAACATTGTAACTCCCAGTATCAAAACCGCCACCTAACAATTCATCCATATCTTCTATACCCGTACTATATCTGTCTTCTTGTGCTTCGATCGGTTCCCACTCATTTCCTCCAGACATCTTAAGTTCGTAGGGTTCAAAGCACTTGAAGCGACCGCCCTTAAGAGACATAAGATAAGAAGGTTGTTTAAACTCTACAGCTCTTAATTTTTTGAGCATGATCTCCCTTACATCTCTACCTTCAAGTTGATGACGTTTTAGCTGAACAACACCATCTGCCAAGTATTCCAATTCAGGTGCTGACTCTCTTTCGAGTATCATCACAAGGTTAGTGTTTGAGTTTTCAACTAGGTCTTTCTGCAAAGTCATCACAAGGGTCTCCATGTCCAAGCCGTATTTGTGAGCAATTCCTTCTATGCTATCAATGACCAACAAAGACCGATCAGGAAGTATTTCGTTTATCCTATCATATATCCTATTCAAACTGGGTATATCTCGGTCTAACTGTTGAAGACGGGTTCTATCTACTTCATGTGGAGGACCCTCTTTTCTTATAGTGCCCAAGAATTCCCTAGCACCTTCTATTTTTTTCTTTTCATTTTCAGGAACGGTTTTTTTTGCATCTAACTCTTCTTCCTCATAAATAGCCTGAAGAAACACCTTGCTAGCGTCCATTATCTGTGAGCGCATCTCTTTTTCCTCAAGCCAAGGGAATTGATTATATATGGCTTCGTCTGATACTCTAGTGGATAAGTAAAAACTCTTGTCTTCTTCTGCCATTTCTTCGATTATTTGAAGACCCAAAGTTGTTTTACCTGTTCCTGAAGAACCCTCTAAAAACATTGAAGAACCGCCTTCCTTTTCCAAAAATTCTTTAATCTCTGTAGGAATGCTATTTATCATCTTCATTTTTATACACCCCCTATTTCAAAATCTTCTGAGAGTTCACCGATTTTAGATACCATCTCTTCCATATCCTTTTTCATCTCTTTTTCTTTAGCAGAATTGCCAAGGAGTGATAAAGCCATATCTCTATTGACACCTTTTATTAGGAGGACGGTATCATCGGAGTGACTAACGATAAAATCAGGATTCTTCTTTTCAAATCCCGAGAATATTACTTCACCAGCCCCTAATATAGTAGCAGAAAGAGTGCTAAAACTCTCATGTTCTTTTTCTTCTTTAAGATGAGAGGCTATAGGTATACCGTTTTTAGATGTCAAAGCAATGGCATCGATATCTTCTTTAGAACCATACTCTTTTAAAATTTTCTCAATTTCATCTTTTGCTTTGATATTAACACACTCCTCTTTTTAGGAACACTAATGGGTTAATCACCCTTTACATATTTAAACTTTCACGGTATTTAAAATTTCACGATGGTTTTTATTTATAATTCTTCAAAAACGTCAGTTGCCTTCTTAGCCTGCATCTCTTTTTTCATATCTGAGACCAGGGATTCATAGTATGAAAGATGTTCTCTTATCCTTTCTAATTCTTCTTTTAAATCTTCTTCTCGCTCTTCTAATTCTTTTATTCTTCCTTTTATTTCCCAATATTTCTCTATATGTCTTCTAACTTCTTCTCTTAAGTTTTTTATCTCCTCTCTCTTCGCCATACTTTGCACCTACATCCTTTTCATTTCTTCTGATAGATCTATATTGATTTCAGTAGTTTCTTTACCAGTCATACCAATAGAACGGAGGGCACTTTCACAGTCGCTGATCCTTTTTTTTATTTTTTTACTTTCTTTTTTGAGTTCTTTCTTTTTCTTCCTTATTTGTCTCAATTCATCTAATATTTTTTCTTCTCTTTCCTCCCACTTCTCCTTTTCTTCAATCGCCATCAAAGCCTTCTCGATATCAACCAAGATTAATCACCTATATCTTATTTATCTTTTCTTTTCAATTTTATCTTGCCATAAGCCTGGGATATCTTTCTTTTCTCGTATCTATCACATCCAGGACAATACAATTTATTATTTTTGTATTGCATATCCTTTCTGCACTGCGAACAATATCCTTTGACAATGCCGTATTTTCTTCCGATCGTTGACAATCTAATAGTTGGTTCTACTTGTACAACTTTAGCCCTTACTATATCCCCTACCAAATATTCATCTTCTAGTTCCTCAGTATAATCATCAGATACTTTAGAGATATGTATGGAAGCCTCGATATCTTCCTTCACCTCTCTCGAAGATCCTTCTACCATGTCTATGCTGATAACAACCATAGAATTTTTTCTAGCTTCCACCACACCATAGACTATATCACCCTCCTTGACTTCTACAATCGGGTTTAAAGCTTCAACTTTTGCCTCTAAATCATCCTCATCATATTTTACAACACCAAAATAAGCCGCTCGAATCTTGCCTTCGTCTTCATAAGTGCCTTCACCAGAAAGCCATTCCTCTGCCATACCGACTTCATCTCCTGGAAATACGAGTCTTTCTTCATTTTCTATCATATTATTCCCTCTGAACGTTTATTCCATACGATATAACTTCAAAACTTTTTCTTTCTTTCTTATGGAATTCGAACATATTACCAATTTCAAACATATATTTTTTTTCCCAAAAAAGACTGTGTCCTCTCCCGTTAATAAAGTTTTCCAAAAACTCTCTAGTCTCAGCGTTGTGTATTGTATATACCACTGAAGAAATTTCAAAAGCTTTCTTTAGAAAAGGTAAATCCGCACCCTTATTTTGTGATCCAAAAGGCGGATTCATTATTACGGTATCGACTTCAATTCTAAATTCTTTGATATCTCCCACCTTAAAGTTGATGATATCCGAAAGGGACCATTCCTTAACTTCTCTTTTCGCTACACAAACAGCCTTCTCGTCAATATCGATCGCTTCGACCGATTCAGCACCAAGATATCCCGAACCTATCGAAAAAATTCCAGTTCCACAACCAAGGTCGGCTATTTTTTTACCTTTAATATGCCCATTAGAATATGCCATAAAAAGCACATCTGAAGCGATCGGGGAGGGCGTAGTATATTGTTCCAAATTTGCTTTGGGATTTGGATGATCGGGTATTGCTTCCAATTTTATCTCCAAATCTTTCTTCTTTATTCCGATCATCTCAATCAACTTTGACCCCTTTTCCATTACACGTCTTACAGATACCGCTTCCCTGACATTTTTTACAATTCCCGTTTCCACTACATTTTTGACAATTACCAGTTCCATCACAAGTCACACAATGACCATAACCCTCGCAAGTTTGACATATGCCTGAACCCGAACAGATCTCACATTTGCTGAACCAGCCCGTTCTACCTTCACCATCACAATTATGACAATCACCAGAGCCAATGCAATCTGAACATTTCGCAGTTCCATCACAATCTAGACAATCGCCACTTCCCTTGCAACTAAGGCAGTTACCAGTACCATCACAATTCGAACAAGTTCCATCTCCTCCACAATCTGGACATTCTAAATCCAAGCTAGATACTTCTGTATAATCTTCTAATTTATCGGATATACGATAATCATCGATATACTCCAACGCGGTTTCCATCGTTTCCTTAGCTTTTTGATTCTCGTTAATCTGCCAGTAACATTCTGCCTTACCAAGCCATGCTTCCGGAATATTTTCATTCAATTTTAAGATGTCATCGTAGATGTCAGGAATCGATTTTCTTCCTGCCTTCTCCATCAGTTCCTCTATTTTTAGTTCCTTATTAATGATATCTGGGTTTAACTCTTCGGCTTTTTCATAAAATTTATTTGCTTCATCCACTCGTCCAAGATCCACTAGGAGATCCGCTTTTTCAGCCAGGAGCTTAGGACTTTCTTCCATCTCTAACGCTCTATTAATAGCGTCCAAAGCTCTCTCCAACATTCCTCTATCTTTTAGTGCTTGATATTTNTATTTATAAACTATCCTTCTTTCATCATATTTTAGAGCCTCATCATATTCACCGATCGCCCCTTTATTGTCGTTCTTCATTTGAAGGATCCTGCCTTTAAGCAAAAATCCAAGAAAACTATTTTTCACTCGTAAACTCTTTTTAACCCAATCTTCAGCTTTATCAAGTTTTTTATTAGAAAAACATACAAATGCAAATTTAAGATATATCTCAGGGTCATTTAAGGATAATTTATAAGACTTATCCGCTTTTTCAATCTGATCCATCAATTCTTTTATAGTTTCAGTGATTTCAAAATCTTCGTAAAAAGATTCAATTTTCATTTCTATATCGGAGAGCAATTCATCAGCTTTTTCTCTGACATCTTCCATTATATCATCCATTAAAAGTGTATAGATAAAGACAGTGCTTCATTTTTAGGTACTACCTCTTTCCCAGACTCTATCAGATAGTTCATCATAGATTGTCTTTTTCTCTGTATCCTCTTCATCTTCTCCTTCCTTATCTTCTTCCAATAGTTCTCTTATCTTGCTTTCATTCAAGACCCAATAATGTATTCTCCATTTCTTTCCGCTGGGAAGATTTGTAGTTTCTTCTTCAGTGAACAATATATCGAGATCCTCCAATTTATAAAAAGTATCTCTTTCTTCAGGGGAGAGGAGATTATCTGTTATAGTTTTATCATAGCCGAACAAGTTCATAACTTTTTCTGCCATATCCTCAGCTATTTCTGGCTCCGTTTCGTTTTCTTCTAAGACAGTCTTAATTGCTTTTTCAAGCTCCTCAAAGGTTATTCTGCTCACGATATATCACATTAGTTTCTTTAAATTTTTTTATACTTCCTCACTAAACTTGACAATTTTAAATCCCACCTTTTCGTCTCTTCACGCGATTCTTTATCTTATGTGAACTATTATAAATAAATCTTCCCCTATCATACTCTCAAAAGATTTTTCTGGTATTGAGATCCAACTATATTTGGCATAAAAAGTCAAATCTGTTGAAGAGTAATTTCTAAATGTTCTATCAACTTTTTAGCCCATTTTAATTTTTTTAACTTTTGAGAGTTCTCTGGATCAAAAGGTAGATCGAAATCCCAACCATTCAAAACGATTTTTTTAGCACCGAAATGTTCCGCAATAAAACATGCTCTATCGCCGTCTGTAAATCCTCCAAAATTGTAAATATCACCTTTTGGAGGTTCGCATTGACATGTCGAGATCACGGAACCCTCGAATTTTTCGGCCCACTTCTTGATCTGTTTTATATTATCTCCGTGGGCATGGATAATTGCTGGTACCCCTTTCAAATTCAACTCATGTTGTAGTTCATTATCCCCATCTAAATCCGTGACCATAATATCAGGGCGAACGCCTTCACTTACTATCTGGGAAACAGAGGCTCCCGCAGCCACCGTGATTCCGATATCGCTCTTAGAAAAATAGGGACCACCTATCTCAACCGTACTGCTTTTTAATTCTCTCAAAGGAGATAAACTATCTGTACCTCTAAGCTCAACCAAAATTTCCGCAGACCTTCTATCTTCTTCCTTAGAATAACCAAAGTCTGATAATATTTCCTCGTATAATGGCTTCCAATCTATAAATTTCAAATCAATCACCTTTGTAGTTTGCAAATAAATCTACCAAGATATATCCACTATCATTCTGTTATCTCTTCCTCATTTTCTGCTTTATCTTCCTTTTTTTGTCTATCCCTGAAACTTCTCTGTGTTAACCCAGCTAAAACTCCTATCAACAAACCTAATGTTATGTTTATAGCCACCATTGGAAAAACGGGTTCTTCTTCCATGCCAACTATACCTCTTATGTAATCTAAGGCTCCCCAAAAGATAAAGGTTAGAGCAAAAAGTGTCAAGAAAACAGCCCAAAACGACCATTTTACTCGTCCTTTCTTTATGTAGGTATCGATCAATCTTCCAAGTTCATGTAGGAATACAGCACCTATCCACCACCATATAACCGTAGAGGAAAAACTCAGCGCTATCTCAAGAGGTGAGGTTATATTCTCATCGACAACAGCATTCCAACCTTGTAGAGAACTCCCTATTACGATCAGAACTGAAACGGCTGTAAATGGTAACCAAACAGAACCGCTGGTTACAGCTTCTTTCAACTTTTGATATGTCCCTAGCGCTTTTCTATCCAATTCATATATCCTGGTGAATATGTAGGCACCTATTACGAAGAAAATAATACCTATTCCGAATCCAGGAAGCCCTGTGAGTGCACCCACCCCCTCGATGAAAAGGTTGCTCAATAGTGCTATGATCCTAAAAAAACCATAAACGAGTAAAGCAAGAGATATCGGAAGTAAAAATTTCTTCTTTGATCTTTCCTCCTGAAAAGTTTTCACGAATAGATAGTATAGATTCTCCACACTTTCACTTTGTTTAACGTAAACCGTCCTTATATGAGAGATGTCTATTTTTGACGATACTATAGGGCTGATGTATTCATCTTCCGCCCCATCAGTCACCAAAATCGCAGAGTCAGCGTTGGTCTTTTCTAAAACCTGGTCTAACTCCTCCCCAAGAGCCGTATCTGATGCATAACCTATGGAAGACGCTCCACATATTGTTGCTATCTCTACGTCTTCGCCATTTTCTTTTAGTTCATCATATATGGAAATAGCAGATAGTATCGAATTGGTATCGGAGTCCTCAGGATCTTTCAATCCGAGTTCTACCGCCGCCTTCAAGTTTTCCTCCCTTCCGATTATAGGAGTTTCTAAACCAGTTTTTTCACCGATGTCGTCGTCTCGGTCTGCACACAATATGAGTTTTCGCATCTATTTCTCCTCGAAATCCCTCGAGAGGGATTGTTAATATTTTTATCACGATATTTAGTTTTTGCCGATATTTTCTATTAAGAGCGCTGTTCATCCCAAAAGTCGAGCAAGATAAGCTAAAAATTCACTTAGAGGCATTCCCTCCTCCCAGGGAAGTTTATAATTATCATGGACAGTTGTTTTAACGTTCGGCAACTTCTTGTTCAAAACCCTATACTTCTTGGATAACCCTTCTATATCCATTGTGAACAATCTCCACTTATCACCTCTATGTCTTTTCAATCGGTAGGCATATATCGGGAGTAATTTTGTATCCGTGCATATTTCCTCTATCCTCTCTGCCTGTTCTTTCAATCTCTCTTGATCGCTCAGATATAATACCTCATCTTTGGAAGATTTTACCTCGATCAGGAAAGATACATCCCCTCGAACCGCTACGAGATCAACACCTAAACTGCCAGCTCCTCTCACCACTAAAAAGGGGATGTTCTGCACTCTATAATAATCCCTCTTTTGGTCTTCGGTACAGGTCTTGGTAAGACTTTCTATAATCTCTCCATCGCCAGAAAGGACGCTTTTCAATTCTCTCTCATATTTTCCTTGTGCCATGCTTTCAGAGCTCGATTCTCTCAGATATTAAGAAGCATCTTTACTAAGGTTCCAATCTCTTAGGGTCTCTCGGGAAGAGAATTGCTTCCCGAACATTGCTCAAATCCAATAGTTGTTGAAGTAATCTATCTACACCTAATCCGATACCACCATGGGTGGGCATACCGTACTTGAAGGGTTCTAAATAAGATTTAAAATTCTCTAAATCTATACCTATCTCCTCCATCTGGTCTACAAGTTTTTCATATCTGTGTTCTCTCTGACCCCCAGATACTAATTCCTGCCCTTTATACTCTAAATCAAAATAAGTTGTTAATGAAGGGTCATATTTCTTCCTCATAGCATAGAAGGTTCCTTCTTTGACTCTGGTCGGGAATTCGGTGATGAAGAAGAAATCAGTGTTGAATTCTTCCTTTATATATTCTCCTAGCATCTTCTCTTCTTCAGTTCCAATCTCTGGTTCTTCCTCCCATTCTCTCCCAAGGTCTTCTAGAATTGATATACATTCTCTGTAAGGGACTTTTTTGAATGGATGTTCTGGAATCTCTAATTCCACTCCTAATCTCTCGAGTTTTTCCTCCCCATGTTCTTTTACATAAGAAAGCGAGTGGTTTATCAAATAACTAGTCATGTCCATGATATCTGCGGAACCTTCAATAAACGACATTTCAAAATCCAAAGAGAGAAATTCCGAAGTGTGTCTTACCGTA
>SL_8KL_010_SEDDRAFT_10004019_pt1 | contig 11981 bp, 12 predicted proteins | sample SodLakKL_010_SED_4_FD_11160 | JGI IMG/M metagenome (IMG submission 11160) | reverse complement strand
TTAAGTGATTCAGAATGGGCTGAAGATGAGGAAGGTGCATATGCTTTATATCCTCACATCGTTGCACCCGGTATTGACTCTGATGAAGAAATGAAAGAAGTTTACGGATTGCTTTATAACTGGCATACATTCAACACGGATGAAAGAGGTCTTTGTCCGGATGGATGGCGGGTACCCAGCCAGGATGACTGGAGTGATCTTATCAACCCGATGGGCGGACAGATGGAAGCCGGTGCCCCGCTGAAAGGCACCAGAACAGACCCGGATGACCACCCAAGGTGGAACCAGCCCAATACGGGAGCCACAAATGAATCCGGCATGAACCTTTATCCCTCGGGGCGAAGAAGAGATAGTGGATCATTTGAGAGATTTGGAGACAGGGTTTGGTATTGGGTCACTGAGCCTCTGGATGACGATGGCCGGGGACGCTCTTACCGGACTGAGCACGATGATACACGCTCCAGAAGGTACAGAACCGATATTAACGGTGGCCTTTCCATTCGCTGTGTGAGAGACGTCGAAGAAGAATAGACAATTCAGGTGGTTGTTACCCGCTCCTTCCGGGAGTCCGGGTAACAACCACCCGATCTTTTTTCTATTTTAAGCACTTTTATTTTAAGGCTATGAAAAGACTAACTATGACACTTGTCATGCTTCTCCTGGGCGCATATGTGTTCGCTCAGGTAGGAAGCATCAATAACATCAGGGTCGAGCAACGTGATGACGGAACTGGGTTTGTTGATATTCAGTTTGACCTGACTGGTTCCGGGGAAGATTCCTATAGCATTGCCCTCGAAGTCAGTTTTGACGGTGGCGGTACCTATTCACTGATAGATGCTGAGTTTTTAAGTGGTGCGTTGGAATCCGTTGCCCCCGGAGAAGACCTGCACATTGAATGGGATGGGATGGCCAGTCACCCGGATGTTTACACCGAAGAAGCAAGGCTTAAGATTATTGCTGAGGTCAAGGAAGAAGAATTGCCACCCAATACAGTCCGAGATATTGACGGAAACCTTTATCCGACAATAACCATTGAAGGGCAGGAGTGGATGGCGCAGAATCTGAGGGTTTCACGCTACAATGATGGCACAGAGATCCCCACAGGATTGAGCGATGAAGAGTGGGGAAGCGACACTGAAGGAGCTTACTCTGTCTATCCCTATGAAGAAGTGGATGGGATTGATTCAGAGGAGGAAATGCTAGAAGCCTATGGAAAGCTGTATAACTTTTTTGCTTTCTACAATAATCCCGATAAATTTTGCCCGCCAGGCTGGCGTGTACCTGAAACAGAAGATTGGAGAGAGCTGGTAAACCCACTTGGCGGACAGATGGAAGCCGGTCCGTATATGAAAATCACCGACACAGAACCAGACCCCCATCCACGTTGGGATCAGCCAAACCCCGATGTCAACAATGAAACAGGTTTCAGTGGTGTGCCTCACGGTGAAAGGGCCATAAGTGGTGAATACCAAAGAATTGGAACCTACGGCATGTACTGGGGATCTTCATTTGGTTTTGAAGATGGAGAGATCCGGCCACGGGGCTATCGCCTGGAGTATGAAACAACCAGGGCAAGAAGGTTCAGATTAAGAGCCAATACCGGTTATGCTGTCCGCTGTATGCGCGATGTGGATACCGGCCCCGTTGAACTTGGGGAAGGTTATTATGATGGACCATATGTTCTGTACGAAGGGGATGAAGTTCGATTGTTGAGTGTGGTGCCCGGCGATGACGGTCAGGCGGAGGTTGTTGATGAGCGAATGCCGCTGAGCGACAAGCCGGAAACAATCACCATCTATCCGGATCATCATCATCCGACCAATGGTGAACGTCTTCCCCCATTTGAGGTTACGTTCTGGGACTTTGAGGATGAAACCCAGTATGAATTTGAACAGCCGGACGAAATGTTGGTGGTTTCAGACCATCATGGTTATTTCGGTCCTTTTGTTGAACTTCTCGTTGAAAGAAACGTAATGGACGAAGACTACAATTGGATATTTGGTGACAATTACCTGGTTTATGCCGGTGATGTATTCAGCAGGGGAGATGACCAAACCCCGATTTTATGGCTTTTATACAAGCTTCAATATGAGGCCGAACAGGCCGGTGGCCGGGTTATATATACACTCGGTAACCATGAAGCCATGCATTTGTCAGGAGACCTTCGCCTTTTGCATGATCGTTACCATACTTTTGTGGATCATATGGAGATGAACTACAATGAAGAACTCTATGGCGAAAATTCTGAGTTGGGCCGCTGGGTACGAACCAAGAATACCATAGTACGTATCGGAGAATACCTGGTGTTGCATGGAGGGATCAGTCCGGACTTTGTCGAAGACGGCTATACGATCCAGGAAGCCAACAACCTGGTAAGGGAGAATATTGGTACGCCAAACAACCAAATGGATCCTCGTCCGTATTTCCTGTTCAGAACCTGGGGGCCATTATGGTATCGCGGCATGGCTAGAACCGAAGAAGACCGGCGCCCGGTTTTTGGTGATGATGTTGTAGAGCTTCTTGACCATTTTGATGTGGATATGTTCCTGATAGGACACAACCATGATACTGAGGTCAGGTACCACAGGGATTACATGGTGATTTGCGTCGCTACTTATCCTCATTTGAATGCACGTGCAAACAACCGTTCACAAGGCCTTTTGGTTTCGAAAGCCCCTGACGGAACCACTACCTACAGAGGTGTTTATGAAGACGGAAGCACACGAAGGCTTCCTCTGTGGGATTAAGTAAAACTGTAAGGTCGTATTTGTTCCCGGGAGTTTCAAAACCCGGTATTCGGAAACGCAAATACAGTTATAACGGAAACAACCACCTGCTTTATAGGCGGGTGGTTGTTTTTTATTTTGGTGGGGTTTATGCTTCCTATAGTGCTGGGGTTACTGCACTCCTAAAGTGCTATAGGTACTGCAACCAATAAAGTTTTTCCCAGGGATTACTGAAATCTGCTGCATGCAGGACCCTGGCAGGCACTGGTTTCACATTTCGTCTGCAACCCTTTCTTTGCCTTTCCTGGTTTGGGTTCAGGTTTTTCGGAACATTCGCCTTTACATTCCGGGCAATAGGCAATATACTTCTGGCAGGGGCCAAAAATGTAATCGTGGTATTCTTTTTTTATTCTATGGTTGTCTTCAAAAACAAGGTTGCATTCACGACACAGAAAGGTTGCCATCTCCGGATTCCGTTTATAGGGTTAGATTACTTAATGATAAGCTAAATTACATTATTATGGACGTGCTTACATAGCTTTTCCTTTCGCAATTGAATTTCCTGCCATTTATTGGTTCAAACCCCATGGATAATTTAGATAAGAAGTGAGTTAAACAGGGGTGCTCATCCCAATCCTTAAACAACTTCCTATGCAAGTTTGTTGATATTAAGTAATATCCTGTTTAAATGCAGAATATGCCAGGGGCTATTCATTCATTATTGGCAATTGTTCTGGTAAAGAAGAGGCTCCTCATGGTTGCCTGCAAGGGAAAACTCATTCTGGTGTAGAGGCCCATGTTGGCAAAAAATAAAACATGTTCTCAAAGCCAAAGGGATTAATCAGAATTATTGTGATTTTCATTTTTTTCATCCAAAAAGAATCCAATGCAACATCTGAATACCTGGAAAGACAAAGAAGAAATCACCATCAAGCAAGAGAAAACCTACAAAAGATTTAGCTTTAAAACCATAATGTCCGAACTGCTGGACTTTTTGCAGCTCAACAAAGGGCTTATTTATACCATAAAACAGCTCACCATTGCACCCGGAGAAACGTTGCGGGGATACTTGCAAACCGACAGAGAGCGATTGACCGGACCGGCTAAATTCTTTATTTTAACGGTAGGACTATTTTACCTTGTGTTCTTCCAATTCGCGCATTCACCTGGTGTGGAGGGGTATCTTGACCAGATGGAAGCGGAAGGAAACGAGGATTTTGTCACCTATTTCCAGGTGTACTTCCTTGATCAGCTGAGCATTTGGTCGGCACTGGCCATTTTCTTATTCGCCCTGCTAAGCCGCTTGTTTTACAGGAAACACGACCTGTATTACACCGAGCATTTTATCATTCATGCATACATCAACGCCCAGATGGCATTTTATAAGCTTGTACTGCTCCCTTTTATCCTTCTTATAGGGGACACAGGTTATAATGCATTGGAAATCATAATCACCTTGATTTTTTATGTATATGTACTGCACCATTTTTTCCGCGAAAAAATAATCCACTCGCTGTGGAAAAGCCTGCTAATCATGATTTTGGGGTATACGCTGTTCTTTATCGCAGTCGGCGTTTTCTGGTTCCTGTTTGGTGTGTTTCTTGGTTTAAGCGGTGCAGTCGGGTAACTTCATCTTTTCCTACATCAACCTTCCATCTTTTTTGGCGAACAAAGACAGTCCTCCTGGAATTTTGGTTTTACCCTCCAAAAACACCATGAAACACCTTGCCTATTTCTGTTCCCAACAGGAAGATTATTATACCCAGAAAAAAAACGAAAAGTACCCGAGCCGCCGATTTTTCGGCTTTGTTAAGGCTATTCCATTTTTGTTTAAATTTCTGTGATAATTCCATTAAGTAATCATTTGGGTTTTCAGGATAACAAAATCTGGGTGGTATTGTTTGTATAACAGATAATTCCATTACCATTTTGCCCATTGAAAGATAACCCGTATTCAATCGCCCCCAGGGGACTCACCCCGTCCTCAGTATCTTTTCCATCTTTTTCCCTTTTGCCAGTTCGTCCACCAGCTTGTCGAGATACCGGACTTGTCGGGTTATGGGGTTTTCAATTTCCTCTACCCGGTAACCACAAATCACTCCTTTTATCAAATTGGCGTTGGGGTTTATTGTGGCGTTCTTGAAAAATGTTTCAAATGTTACATTTTCATCAACGAGCTCCTGGACTTTTTGCTGGTCAAAACCGGTGAGCCACTCTATTACCTGGTGCAATTCTTCTTTGGTCCTGCCTTTGCCCTCAACTTTGTTGATGTAGTGCGGGTAGACCGATGCAAAGGTCATTTTTGCCATTCGGTCATCATGTTCGGGTGTTGTTTTCATGGCTTTATCTTTGTTTATGGGCTTTGATTAACTGGTTGTCGCCAACGGTTGCAAAAGGGGACACGCTGAAGCCGGCATCTTCGAGCCAGGTTTTATACTGCTCAAAGGTCCACGTGCCACCCGAATCGGTGTTCACAAGCATGTTGACTGCAAAAAGGGCAGGACCGGGCCCTGTGCCACGGATAAAATCATTGATGATGATTATTCCCTCGTTGGTGAGTTTTTCGGCCACATCCCTGAAAAGTTTCCTGTTTTCCTCCTCGCCAAAGATATGGCAGATATGGCCGAGGTAGGCCAGGTCGAACGGGCCATCCGGCAGCCCAACCGTAAAATCACCCTTCACCATTTTTACCGGAAGACCCGGTTCAATTTCCGGTTCCATCATTTCGACGACATCCGGAAGGTCAAGTATGGTAACCCTGGCTCCCTTCCGGGCAAAGGCCCTGGCATTGGTGAGCGGTCCGCCGCCGATGTCAAGCACTTCAGGGTTGGCAGGGAGGTCTTGCAGGCAGTATGCAGCTATCTCAGTGGCACCTTCACTGGCGTAGTGGCTCATGGCCTCAATGAAATATTTTTGTTCCTCCGGATCTTCCTTTTTCTGAGCCGGCTTTCCTGTTTTCAGGATGTTTGGCAGCTCCAGCCACTTTGACAAAAGCCTGTAGGTATGCATGAATGCAAAACCCTGGTAGTCGGTGCTGTTTTGATCGTATAAAACCGAGTAACATGCAGGTGTAAATTTTATCTTTCCCTTTTGATGCTCCAGATAACCCATTGAAACCAACGCTTCTGTAACAGTCCACAATGCCCTGGGGTTTGCCCCTGTGGCCGCAGCCAGATCATTCAGTGTCAACGCCTGGTCTTTTAACTCCCTGAACACGCCGGCTTCAACTGCAGCTCCCACAATCAAAAACGTTTCGGGTAATTCAAATGATTTGAAATCAGGTTGTATCATATATGTTTAATTTGGGTCTGAATTTCTGAAAAGGTGGTTTGTGTCGGTCGCTTAATTTTGTCGGCAATCATCTGATAAACGCAAACATACAGCAATTTTGTTCAAAACCAAAGGGTTGAACGGGTGATTGTTTTCCACAGTATAAAAACATTAATATCTTTATACCTTCCGGTTACACCCGGTGGTTTTTTCAACCTGAGCTGGAGACCATCAAAAGGTGTTGCCGGCTGAAAGCGCACATAAACCCTGCACATTATGGCATTTTACCTGAGGAAAGGACTGAACCTGGGGCCGATGCGCCTGAATTTGTCCAAAAGCGGTGTGGGCGTTTCCGGCGGGGTGAAGGGTGCCCGGGTAGGCCTGGGCCCCAAGGGACCCTACGTGCATGGCGGCCGCCACGGAATGTATTACCGCAAGTATGCCAGCCAGGGCAAAAAAGGTTCGGGTCGTGCATCATCGCGCACCGACGGAGAGGTGCGAATTTTTGTGGATACGGGTCTTACTTATCGTCCGGATTCCGGGGCGGGGCCCGCCTCCATGCCTGACCTGCCTTTGGCCCCGCGCCGCCCGCCTGCTGTTGCGGTGCTGTTTGTGGCTGCGGTATTGCTGGTGCTGGGGGGCATCGGAAACAATGACTGGGTCTTGTTTGTGCCTGCAATTCTTTTGTTTTCGGGCGGGATTTTTCTTGAAAGGCGTCATTTAAAACAGGCGGACCTTACCCGTAAAGTGTTCCGTGAGATTGACCGGGGGCTGGATCAGCGGGTGCCGGTTCCTGAAATAATGGGTTTGCTTCATGAGGCCGGTGTTCAGGGGGGCTGGCAGATCTGGCTGCACTATCACGCTTTCGCCCGTTTTCTGGATGCATACTTTGAGGATCCTGAATACATTCAGCCTTTCGAGGTGGAAGCCCTGGAAGGGGAGCTTTCAATTCCCGCAAGGCGTATCCGGCAGATGAAAGCGGGTGCTTTTTCGGATTTTGTGGAAGAGGTGGTGGAAGACCACATGATCACCTCCGAAGAGGAGCAGCAGCTTTACCAGCTGCGGGAGGAGTTGCGGATTCCGGACGAAGAGGTGGAGTGGGAGTTGGGCATGATCCGGCAATTGTGCGATTTGCGCGACGCCGCGCAGGCTCCCCCTGAACCGGTGGAGGTCGGCATCCCGCTCAAAAACAATGAGACCTGTTATTTCCTGACAGAAGGCCGTTTGCTGAAAGAAAAGATCCTTCATCAATACCAGCGCGACCGTGTCCGGCATAAAGAGGTGGGTTACGTCACTGATATGGAAGGAGCTATTTATGTGACCGATAACCGCCTGCTCATTGTCGGTGAGGGCAGCCGGTCTTATCCTCGCAACCGCATCCTGGATACCACACTTTCTCTTGAAGACCATACCCTGCAGCTGACCCTTGACGGACGGAAAAGTCCGCTGATTCTCAGCACTCCTGATCTGGCAAAACTGGCAGGAACAATCGGATGAACCATGAAGAAAAAATACCTGGATACAGATACCCCCACCGGCGGGGTGGTGAACATCGGGGATGAACTGCCGCTGTGGTCGGCCCCTTTCGGGTTGAAACTGCTGGATAAGGTCCGTTATAAACCGGATATTTCAGCCCTTGACATCGGTTTTGGAAGCGGTTTTCCGCTGATCGAACTGGCCATGAGGCTGGGTGAAGGTTCGGTGGTTTACGGAATTGACCCCTGGGAGGCCGCCTGTGAAAGGGCCGGGGAGAAGGCCCTTGCCTATGGGGTATACAATGTCCGGATCTTGCAGGGGGTGGCCGAATCTATCCCGCTGGAGGATGAAAGCATTGATTTAATTGTCAGCAACAACGGCATCAATAATGTTGGCAGCAGGGAGCAGGTTCTGGATGAGTGTGGCAGGGTGAGCAGGTCAGGGGCGCAGCTGGTGCTGACCATGAACCTGGACCAGAGCATGTATGAAGTTTACCAGTGCTTTGAGAAGGTGCTGATGGCAAGGCAAATGGATGATGCAGTTAACCGCATGCACCGGCACATTGCAGAAAAAAGACCCCCGGTGGCCCATCTGCTCCGTGAGCTTCGTGACCGGGGATTCGTGATCCGGGAGCAGGAATACGATCAGTTCAATTATTGTTTTACCGACGGTACGGCCATGCTCAATCATTATCAGATCCGTTCCGGATTCCTGAATGCCTGGGTTGACATGTTGCCTCAGGGCAAGGTGGAGGAGGTGTTCGATGCACTGGAGGATGAACTCAATATACAAGCGAGGAGAGATGGAGCACTCAGGTTGAGTATTCCTTTCGTGGTGATCTGCGCCGAAAAATCCTAATGAACCTGCAGGTTTTGTTTAATGCGGATTAAACCTTTGCTTCCCGGCAACATCGAACCTAAAAGCACCATTGTTACACGGTAAAAAAACACTTATGAAATTTTTTGTCAGATCACTGATCCTTTTCTTTTTTATCCCGTCCGGGTTTTTTGCATCCGAAGCCATGGCCGCCGCTTCGGCTGCAGAGGAAACCACCATTGAGGTTTTTTACAAAAACCAGCCCCCATCCATGGAAACACTGTCGCGGGTGGAATCATTCCTGGATTCCCGTCAAAACGATTTTGACATCCGTTACCTGGACATGGAAGACCCGGATAATGTGGAATATATGCAATCTTTGGGGTTCCCTGTTGATCATTTCCCTTTCGGTATTGCCATTAACGGAAAAACAAGTGCCCGTGTAGGCGGAGAAACCATTGTGTTTGGCAATTTCCCCGATTTTATGCATCATATTGGCCGTCATCAGGGGAACTGGACCCTTGGTCACCTGGAAGCTGTCATGCTGGATCCGGAGAAACTGCTGCCCGATAACCCGGTGTTTGAAAACGCTCCGGGCGGAGAACAGGAACAGCAGCAGGAGCAACAGGGCCGGCGCCAGGGTCAGCGGCAGGGGGGTGGTAATCTTTAATGACCGCCTGTTCGGGGATTCACGGAATCATTTCCTGAATAAGCCATTGTAGTGGCGGTTTGCATGTAAGCCAGATGTCAGGCTGTCCCGGTATTCTCAAAATTATTTTCTGAACAAGCCTGCTTTCAGGATGCCATAATCGTCAAACGCCCTTCGTGAAGAGAAGTAAATGGAAAGGCTGACGCTGATGGTGAGGGCGGCAAAGATGGCCAGTACAATGGCGATCTGGTATTTGATGGCGGTTTCGGGGCTGGCCCCGCTCAGGATCTGTCCGGTCATCATACCCGGCAGCGACACAATGCCCATGGTGGCCATGTTGGCCAGAAAGGGACGCATGGCTGCCAGCAGGGCATCGCGAAAAAACGGCAGAAGAGCTTCCTGCCGGGTTGCCCCGAGCGAAAGCAGATAGAGGTAGCGCTTGTTATCCTTCCGGATGCTTTCGTAATAATTTGAAATGCCGATAACCGTACCGTTCAGGGAGTTGCCCAGCAACATGCCCCCCACAACAACCATGAGCCGGGCTGTGAAGATATTCTCATAGCCGATAACCACGCTGTTGAAAAACAGCAGCACAAAGCCGGTACCTATAAAGTATGACAGAAAAACCGGAGCAAAGAAGTGCCGGAAGGATATCTTGCTGTTGACCATGGCCGCGAAACAGGCAAAGAACATCATCACCATTACCCATGCAATATTTAACCACGGGTTGTCCCACCGGAAGAGGTAAACCAGCAAAATGCCCATCAAAAAAAGCTGCCCTGTCATCCGGCCGGCAGAAATAAAAAGCTGCCGGGCAATGCCCAGCTTCATGAAAAGAGAAAGGCCCACAGGTATCACAAGCAGGCCGAAGGCGGCCATTAACCGCATGATGCCGATATCAGGAGCTGCTTCCATTGTTGCCGGTATTGATGGTGGGAAATCCCTGTTCATGCCAGATTCCGTCGTGCGACGAAACAATCAGCGTTTTATCGGAAAGGCTGGTGAAATATTTGATGATCAGTTTTTTAAGGGGCTGATCCAGTGCCGAGGTTACTTCGTCAAGCAGGTAAACCGGCCGGTCGAGCAAAAGGGTCACGATGATGGCCACCCGCTGCAGTTCCCCGCCTGATAGTTCTTCCAGGTCTTTGCCGATGGTATCGTTGCTGAGCTGGAAGTCATTGAGCAGACTGAGCACCTGCTCTTTTTGATATTCAATGTGGCGGTTGTGCCTAAACCGGAACACTTCCCTGATAAAGCTTTCAACCTGCCCCCGGCCGATCTGCATTTCCTGGCTCACATAGGCCATTTTTCGCCGCAACCGCCACACATTGTCCAGCCGGAGTTCTTCCCCGTCAATAAATATCTTCCCCTGGTCGGGTCTGACGAAACCCAGCAACATCCGCAGCAGGGTGGTTTTGCCGCTGCCCGATTCGCCGCTGACAAGCAGGCGCCCGCCGGCCGGAACCTCCACCGACAGCCTGTCAAAAAGCTGCTTCCCGTTAAGGGAATGAGAAATGTTTTCAAGCTTTATCATGATCCCGATAAGTGGATGCCGGGTTCCCGGGTAGCCGTTAAAAACGCAAATGTAAAAAAAATCCGTCTATGCGTATTTCTCCGCTGGGCATATATGCATTCGTACCCGAACGGGTATAAATCAAGGATGCAAATGTAAAAAATACCCGAAAGGGTACAATTTATAAAAAATGTTGTATATTTGTACCCGAACGGGTAATAATATGACCAATGAAAGCGGCCAATTCTACCAATACTTCATCCTTAAGTGCATTTGTGAAAGGCAAGCGCAAAGAAACAGGACTGACACAGCAAAACCTGGCTGACAAAGCCGGGGTGGGCCTGCGGTTTATCCGGGAGCTGGAAAGGGATAAACCTTCCCTCCAAATGGACAAGGTCAATCAGGTTTTGGTTTTGTTTGGCCATGAGCTTGGTCCCGTTCCCATCAACAGGAATAAACTGATCGGTCATCCCAAACCCAATCTATGAGAAGCGCCAAAGTTTTTATGCATGATCGTTTGGCTGGTATCCTGGTAGAGGACGAAAACGGATATCATTTCAGCTACCGGGACGAGTATCTCAATCAACCTGATGCCGAACCTGTCAGTTTAACCCTTCCCCTGCAAACCGAAGCTTTCCGGGGTGAGTTGTTGTTTCCGTTTTTTGACGGGCTAATTCCGGAAGGCTGGTTACTTGATATTGCAGAGAAGAACTGGAAATTGAGTGCCCGGGATCGAATGGGGTTGTTGCTTAAAACCTGTCATAACTGTATAGGAGCAGTCAGTATTTTACCAATGGATGGAGAAAACAGATAAGATGGAGCATAACCACTGTTTGTATTGCTATCAGCCGATTTTTGAGGAGGAGGAAGTGTTTCATCCTCAATGCAGCAAGAAGATTTTTAATTCTCCGGTTCCGCCTGTGTTGGACTACACCAATGATCAGATGCTGGAACTGGCACAAAAGGTGATTCAAAGTCAAACAACGGTTACTGGTGTTCAGCCTAAATTATCGCTNGGGCTGCAAAAAGCAGCNGGAANAGAGANGCCNCAGAAATTGACCATTATGGGNGTTTTNGGGANTTNNATCCTGAAACCGCCAAGTGAATATTATCCCAATTTGCCTGAACTGGAAGACCTTACCATGCACCTTGCCGCAATTGCNGGCATTGAAACGGTGCCGCACACCCTTATTCGGTTAAAATCAGGAGAGTTGTCATACCTTACAAGACGTGTTGACCGGAAGGGTAGGCAAAAACTGCACATGGAAGATATGTGTCAGCTGACGGAACGGATGACAGAGGCAAAATATCGTGGCTCTTATGAGCAAATCGCAAAGGCTTTGGNNAGGTATTCAGAAAACCCGGGACTGGATGTAATTAATTTTTTTGAACAGGTGGTTTTTGGTTTCCTGACCGGCAATAGCGACATGCATTTGAAAAACTTCTCTTTGTTGAAGGATCCTGTCCGCGGCTATAATCTTAGCCCTGCCTATGATATGGTAGCAGCATCATTGGTGGTTGAAGGGGATGA
>SL_8KL_010_SEDDRAFT_10004018_pt1 | contig 11981 bp, 9 predicted proteins | sample SodLakKL_010_SED_4_FD_11160 | JGI IMG/M metagenome (IMG submission 11160) | reverse complement strand
ATGGCTGCCTCAGGAGCATTAACTTTAAAAGTCAGGCTTTCAAAGAGGAAAAGTTCCACTTCTTCCTCATTATGGCTCTTATAACCCAGGGAAATGTCCTTACCAACAAAGAGCTCAAAATCATCCCCAGCTGCCATCAGCACACTGTTATCTCCCAGCTCTGGAACAAAAATAAGCTCCGTTCCCAGAATTTGTTCAATCTTTTTAAAGAGCGGATAACAGGCTGATTCCAGCTCATGGAGAAGATTATAATGCTTCTCGCCCAGGAGGAGGTAATAGGGCCCTTCCACCCCGGCCTTGAAAAGCTTCTCCCTGGCCTGGAATATGACAGAATAAAAAGTGGTTGAGCTGTCTCCCGAAAGCTCCATGCTGCCATGTTCTTCCTGAGAGGCCGGAATTATTCCTTCAATTCCTGCCTCAGGCAGACCAAAGAAAACTGCCTTATTTTCTATCTCGGCTGTCAGCTTAGCAGCTTCTCTTACCGGATCGGAATCAGCATCCTTGGCTCCCCGGGCAAAGGCTTCCAGTTCCCGGCGGTTGACCTTGAGGGGAACCTCCACCTCCACAAGATTCAGCGAATCTCTCTGGCTTAAATCGGCTCCAGCAAAACTGCTGTCTATTTTTTGTCCTCTGCCGGTATTGACAGCGGCAGTTTCCAGTCCTGATGGCCCTACCAGCTCAACAACCCGACGGGCGTTTAACCTCATTTCTAAAATTTCCCGGGCTTCCTCATCAAGAAATTCCCAGGTTTCTTCGGGAAAGGGTGCCAGCTTTCTATTAAGTATATCTACCATCTTATTTCCCCTCCTTTAGACTTCCAATTCCCAGTGATTTATTGTCAGCAGATTCTGTTTCTTCTTCATCTTCCTCTTCATCTTCGATAGAGGTTATTTCCGCTTCAGTGAAGAGAAACTCTCGCAGCATTTCATCCCAGGTTTCACTGTTTCTTCTCAACCATTCCAGTCCCATACAGGCATGCTCGATCTCTTCATCTCTATTGTGAGCTACAATTTTACGAACCTGCTCATCATCAGTTGCATGGGCCCGTTGATTGTACCAGTCAACTGCCTCCAGTTCCTCAATTACACTTTTAATTATTCGATGATATTCAATGGCTTCCTGTGGCAATAGTTCCAGAGGTTCATGATATTCTCCGCTCATAGTTCTCCCTCCTTGGGTAGATAAATATTTAAGCAGCTTTGTCTATTTAAGACGGTTTCCTCTCCGTAATTGCTACTATCATTCTATTATTTACTTACACTATTGTCAAGTATTCCTAAATCATTGCAAATTTTTAACTTGAGTTGGCTATAAATCTCTTTCCAGCAGCCATTCAGCCAGCTCCATTATTTTATCCTCTTCTCCATAAAATTCAACCAGCTCCTCCAGAGCATTATACATGGCAGTAAGATTAAAGGTACATCCTCTAAGGGCTTCCTCCAGTTCCTTTATCAGATGAACATTCATGGCATCGCTGAAAATGTTAACCGACTCTATCTTCCCCTCTTCAAGCTCCAGACCCAGCTCGATGCCGCCCCAGTCAAAACGGGTCTCAAAGCTCATATCAAATTTAGGGGTTCTGCCAAAGCGCCACTCCCAGCTGGCATACCTGCGGTAGAGATCGCTGAGCTCCTCTCTCAGTTCCGGGTCAATATATTTCGGTGACTCCCGGAATTGACCAAAATGCTGATAAAAAGAATCTTCCAGCTTACGGCAGAGATCGGCCACAGTAATATCAGCATTAATTTCAGCTAGGTTTACCTCCTGCTTTCGGGAAGAGTCTATTTCTAGAGCATAAATTCTCTCTGGAGAAACATCCAGATAGTTTCTCATCAGTTTAAGATCGGTACTAACCAGAATTGAGCCGTGATGCAGGGCTCTCTCAGAGGTGAAATAATAGGCATTGCGGGAAAATCGCCGTCCCCGGCAGTATAGATCATTCTGCCGGGATATTTCAGCCTCTACTCCCAGGCTTTGAACTGCCTCAAGAATTATCTTCAGCTGTATTCCTTCATCATAATTTTCTCTGCTGGTAATAAAGCTAAAATTTTGATTGCCCAGATCATGAAAAACAGCCCCTCCCCCGGATATGCGCCTGGCCAGTTTGCCTCCATCTCTCTCCAGACAGGTGCAGCAGCATTCCCGCCAGGCATTTTGATTGCGGCCGATTACCACCGTTCTCTCATTCTGCCACAAATAGAGAATAATTTCCTCCTCTGCCACATTATTGAGCAGATGTTCTTCTAAAGCCTGATTAAACCAGGGATTATAGTTTTCAGAATAAATGACCCTCGGAATGAGATCACTCACTGTAGTGCAGGGCACCTCCTTCCAGCCCCAGGGCTGCTTCGTGGATAACTTCTGCTGTAGTAGGGTGGGCAAAGATCGTCTCACCTATATCTGCTGCTGTCAGGTTATTTTCAACAGCCAGTGTCAGGGTGGCAATTAAGTCGGTGGCATGGAGGCCGACTATGGCACCTCCGATTACCCTGCCGCTTTCCTTTTCCTGTAAAATTTTTACAAAACCCTGACGTTCCCCGGCAGCCAGCACCTTACCGTTGGCACTGTAGGGAAATCTCCCCACTTCAACTGTAATTCCCCGGCTGGCAGCTTCCTTCTCGCTGAGCCCCACAGTAGCCACCTCGGGATCAGTGAAAATGGCAGAAGGAACCGCCTGGTAACTCATGCTGCTCTCCCGTCCACAGGCATTTTTAGCAGCTACTATACCCTGATGCATCGCCACATGAGCCAGTAGTATTTTATCGGTAACATCGCCAATAGCATAGACATTATCAACCGAAGTCTCCATTCTCTCATTGACTGCAATGCCCCGACCTGACTCCTGACAGTCAAGTCCCAGAGCTTCAGGATCAAGTCCGGTAAAATCCGGCACTCTTCCGACTGCCACCAGCACCATTTCAGTGGGAATGAATTTTTCCTTATCCTCCTCAACAAAGTTGACCAAAAGCTTCTCCTCTTCATCCTCGGTAGTGGATATTTTCTGAACCTCACTGGAAGTATGGAGGTTAATTTTTCTGCGCCGGGCTGACCTTCTTAATTCCTTGCGGATATCACCGTCCATTTCCGGTAAAATATCATCTAGAAATTCAATCACGGTCACCTCAACATCCAGATTGGCAAAGAGGAAGGCAAATTCCATCCCGATTACCCCACCACCTACAATCACCATCTTCTCCGGCAGCTCCTCCAGGGCTAGAGCTTCACGGCTGCCTATCACCCCGGGAAGTTCCATGCCTGGAACCGGCAGGCGCGAGGCCCGGGATCCGGTAGCTATTATTGCTTTCTTGGTCCTGATATCCTGACAGTAGTTGTCACCGGTAACAGTGATCTCACCTGGTCTGACAAATTCTCCCTCGCCCTGAAAAACTGTAACCCCCTCATTCTTCAGCAGATACTCAATTCCCCTGACCAGCTTGGTAACTACCCTATCCTTTCTCTTTATCATCCCGGCCATATTAATGGAGACCTCATCAATATTAACCCCCAGGCTGGAAGCCTCCCGGGTCTTTCTATATAACTCTGCTGAACTTATCAGAGCTTTGGTCGGAATACAGCCCCAGTTTAAACAGGTGCCCCCAATATTTTCCTTTTCAATCAGCGCCACCTCAGCGCCTAGTTTAGCAGCCTGGAGAGCCGCCACATAGCCACCGGGGCCGGCGCCAAGAATTGCCAGATCAAATTCTGTCTGCTTAACTTCGCTCATATTATTACCTCCTAATTTATCGCTGCAAATCCAATAATAAAAATAATTAAAACTATAATTCAACCTTATATACTTCAAACTGCTATGTAGCCTATTGAGGCTGAAAAAACCTGTGAGCAATCAAGGAGTAAAAAAATAAGCTAAAGATTCAAAAAAATAAGCCCGGCCCCGGCCGGGTATTTAATTTTTAAGCCTGAAGTTGATAATATTATATACTATTTTAAATCAACCAGCAAGCATTATGTTAAAAAATAACGGGCTCTTTCCCGGGAAATCAGATATAACCCCAGATATGTTTAACTGCTCAAAATAGTAAAAGCTGAATATTAGAAGAGAAGTAAAATCTAGTCAAGCAAATCTAAAATCGCTTTAACTGTCTGCTCTAGCTGTTTCTCAAAGGAAATTTCAGCCAGACCATCTCCCTCCTGTTCTCCGTACTGACCAAACCCGGCATGGTTGCCGCCAGGAATTTCCACAAATCGGGCAGCTGGAGGCAGGAGCTCCTTTCGTTCCCGAAAAAGTTCTTTATCCATGACCTGATCCTCACTGCCATAGATAGATAGCACCTGCAGATCCTGCCCGGAGATGTCATCAGCAGCAGCAGGATAGGCTCCCAGCATAATCAGTCCGACAAAATTTTCCGGATTCTTCCGGTTCAAAAAACGGGCTGCCATTGCTCCTCCCAGAGAGTGTCCGATTAGATACCAGCTGGAAATTTTTGGATAATCCCAGACAACATCCTCTGCCCTGGACCAGCCCAGAATGGCCAGTTCATAGGGCATCTGAACCAGAAAAACCGGATAACCCCTCTCTGCCAGCTCTGCTGCCAGGGCAGCATAGGATTCAACCCGAATCTGGCCTCCAGGATAGAAAATCATTCCCGCTTTCCTGTCAGCTTGAGATTCAACCGGCAGAAAGGCAAAATAATCTTCTTCTTCTATAACTTCGTAGCTGGAGGTGGTTTCCAGATAGCTTAAGGCTTCCTCTGCCGGACCATAACTCATACTAATCCAGTAGTAGAGGCCGCCGCCCAGAAGCAGCACAAAAAGCAGAAAAGCCAGAATGAATTTTGGCTGCAGCAGTTTTTTAAGCATCTCTTCGGCCAGCCTCCCTGACTAAAATTTTTCAATAAATTTTCTCTAAAAACTAACCCGTTACTGTTTTTCACTGCTTTCCCCTTCAGCTTCCGGCAGATGGAGACTTTCAATATTAACATTTACCACTGCTACCCGGGCACCGGTTATTCTTTCAACTCTCTCACACACCTGCTGCTGTACTTCTCCGGTTAACCGGGGAATATTGACAGCAAACTCTACAATTATATTGACTTCAATCTTAAGACCCTGCCCGCTTTCTTCCAGCTTAATGCCTTTAGAAAGATTCTTCCGGCCCAGCATCTCGGCTATACCACCAGCCAGACCCCCACTCATGGCAGCCACACCTTCTACTTCCAGGGTGGCAATGCCGGCCACCATTGCCAGCACCTCATCAGCTATTTTCATAATCCCCAGTTCAGAGCGGTTCGTTTTCAGCACCCTATCACTCCCTCACTTCAGCAAGGAAAAAAATAATCCTTCAGCCTGGCATATCTGCTCTCCCCTATTCCAGTAACTCTTTTAAGCTCCTCCCGGGATTTAAAGCCCTGCTGGCGGCGCCGGTATCTTAAAATATTATCGGCATAGGAAGGACCTATTCCTTTAATAGAAAGCAGTTCCCTGCGGGTTACCCTGTTTAAATCAAATTTTTCTTTGCCGGATTTGCTCCCAGCCCGGGAATCTTCTTCAGAAACTCTTCTGCTTTCTTCCTCCGGGACTTTTTTTCTCAAGGTCTCCTCCTTAAACAGCGCCTGATAGAGTCTATCATACTTCCGGGCTGAGCTTTTCCAGCTGAAGTCAAGACCCATAACTCTCTGCTGCAGTTCCTCAAGCTTCTCTGGATGCCGGGCCATTTCAACTGCTGATTCTATCGCTTCTAGCAGAGCTAGCCCTCTGTACTCCTGAAAGGTAAAGCCATTGCCCTGCTCTCCTGTATACTGCTCTACAGTATCTTTGAGACCTCCGGTTTCCCTTACTATAGGTATTGTTCCATAGCGCATGGAAATCAGCTGTCCCAGACCGCAGGGTTCAAAGCGAGAGGGCATCAAGAAAAAATCCGAGCCAGCATAGATCTTTTTAGCCAGCTCAAAATCATACTTTATCTCAACTGCTACCTGCTCGGGATGTCTTCTTTCCAGATAACGGAAGAAATTTTCATACTCCGGCTGGCCGGTACCTAATACAACGAACTGCAGCCCTGATTTAAGAAAATCTTCGGCAATATACTGCACCAGATCCAGGCCCTTCTGCTCCACAAGTCGGGAAATTAAGGCTATAATTTTTTTGTCGGGATCGACCGGCAGGCCCAGCAGCCTCTGAAGGCCGGTTTTATTTTCCCTCTTGCCGGCAATATTTTCCCTGTCAAAGCTGGCAAAAAGTTCGCTGTCAGTGGCAGGATTGAAATCCTGATAGCTGATACCATTAACTATTCCTACCAGATCATCTCCCCGCATTCTGAGAGCATAATCCAGGCCTTCCCCGAATTCAGGAGTTTTAATCTCTTCGGCATAGGTCTGACTGACTGTGGTAATTTTATCGGCATGCATAATGCCGGCCTTCATAAAATTGACCAGCCCGTCATGACGAATACTGCCGTCATGCCAGTAACTGAAATCAACACCCAGAACATCGGGAATAATCTCCGGACCAAAAATTCCCTGATATCTAAGATTATGTATAGTGAAAATTGTTTTTATACTGCTGTAAAAGTCATACTGCTGATAGTTATCCTTTAAAATCACCGGCAGCATGGCGGTCTGCCAGTCATTACAGTGGATAATATCCGGCTGGAAATTAATTTTAGGCAGCATCTCCAGAAGTCCGCGGATGAAGAGGGTAAACTGTACATGGCGGTCCTCATTGTCATAAAGAGAGTCACGATAGAAGTGTCTCTTGTTATCTATAAAATAAAAGGGAACTCTCTGCTGGGCCACTCTATTAACACCAATATACTCATCTCTCCAGACAACACTGGTCCTAAAATGCAGCAGATGTTCCAATCGGCTGCGATATTTCAGAGGGATCTGACTGTATTCCGGAAGCACCACCCGGACATCATGACCTGACCTTCTCAGGGCTGCCGGCAGCGAACCGGCCACATCCCCCAGCCCTCCGGTTTTTATAAAGGGTGAAGCCTCGGAGCTAACAAATAATATCTTCTTGGCTGTCATCTCAGCACCTCCATACTTCAGGATAGTTTAATTTTATTAAAATAATGAGAGGCTGTCAAACCTTTGCAGGTTTTTTGAAAGCAATAACGAAATATTATAATACAGAGGTTATCCTGGTTAAATTTGATTGTACTGGTCGATAATAAACAGATAATTGGCTTGATAATATTATCTGCTCAGAAAGGAGTTTCTACCATGCCTGCCGAACTGCCCAGCAACTATGACCGTTATCTTTTTCATCAGGGAAGGCATTTTCAGTCCTATAAATTCATGGGTGCTCACCCCGGCCGTCAGCAGGGAATCGCCGGAGTTCGCTTTACAGTCTGGGCTCCCCGGGCCCGAGAAGTCGCGGTTATAGGGGACTTCAACGACTGGAACCCCGAAGCTGACCATCTGGAAAAAATTCAAGATTCCGGTCTCTGGACCGGCTTTATCGCTGAAGCTGATCCCGGTGATAAATACAAATACTATTTAACAGGACCCCGGGAAACCAGCCGGATTAAATCCGACCCCTACGGTTTTTACTGTGAGAAAAAGCCCAAAACTGCATCGATCGTCACCGAGCTGGACAGCTACAGCTGGAATGATCAAACCTGGCTGGAAAAACGCAGCCAGCATAACATTTTTCGCCAGCCGCTTTCCATCTATGAAGTTCATCTTGGCTCCTGGAAGCGGGATGAAGATAACCAGCCTTTAACTTACCACCAGCTGGCCGACAGGTTAATAGATTATGTCAGCGAAATGAACTACACCCATATTGAGCTGCTTCCGGTAACCGAGCACCCCTTCGACGGTTCCTGGGGATATCAAACAACCGGCTATTATGCCGCAACCAGCCGCTATGGAAAACCTGAGGATTTCATGTATCTGGTTGATCGCTGTCATCAGGAAGGCATTGGAGTGATCATCGACTGGGTGCCAAGTCACTTCTGCAAGGATGATCACGGGCTCAGACTCTTTGACGGCACCGAACTATTTGAAAGCGCCGATCCCCTTCGAGCAGAAAATCACCAGTGGGATACGCTAAATTTTGATTTTAATCAACCCGAGGTCTGGAGTTTTCTCATCTCCAATGCCATCTTCTGGTTTGATAAATTTCATATCGATGGCATCAGAGCTGATGCTGTCAGCAACATGATCTACCTGGATTACGGAAAAGAGGAAGGTGAATGGACCCCCAATGAATACGGCGGCCGGGAAAATATATCTGCAATAAAGTTCCTCCGCAAACTGAATGAAGAAGTCTTCAAGCGTTATCCCGGAGCCCTGATGATAGCTGAAGAATCAACCTCCTGGCCCCAGGTTACCGGACCTGGCTATATTGGCGGTCTGGGATTCAATTTCAAGTGGAATATGGGCTGGATGAATGATGTCCTGGAATACATGGAATCCGATCCAATTTTCCGTAAGTGGCAGCACAATAAGCTCACCTTCTCTCTGATGTATGCCTACTCAGAAAATTTCATTCTGCCTCTCTCCCACGATGAGGTAGTCCATGGCAAAAAATCGCTGCTGGATAAAATGCCGGGAGATTACTGGCAGATGTTTGCCAATCACAGGTTACTGCTGGCTCATATGATTGCTCACCCCGGCAAGAATCTGCTCTTCATGGGGGGGGAGTTCGGTCAGTTTATCGAATGGAATTACCGCCAGGAGCTGGACTGGTTTCTGCTGGACTACCCCATGCACCAAAAACTCCAGAAATTTTCCTCTGAGATCAACCACCTTTACCTGGATAATCCCCCTCTCTGGGAGATGGATTATCAGGAGGAGGGCTTTAAATGGATCGAGCCCAATGATTACAGTCAGAGCGTTTTAAGCTATCTCCGTTATGACTCCAGCGGAAGTCCGTTGATTGCCGTTCTCAATTTTACTCCTGTTCCCCGGGACAATTACCGCATCGGGGTTCCCATCCCGGGAAAATATCAGGTTATTCTTAACAGTGACAGCCCCGAATTCGGCGGTTCTGGCTACTGTGAGAAAGAGTCCTATCAGTCCGAATCCAGAGAATTTCACGGACGCCCTGATTCTCTGAATCTGACACTCCCGCCGCTGGGTGCACTCTATCTCAAACCTGAATAATACCGATCAGCGTTTTCTCAACTGAGAGGCTTAATAAAAGATTAAAGATAATAGTTGACGAGCCTGCTGTTTTTCCTCTATATTTATAATAGTATGATGCTTATGGGTGTAAATTTTTTAAACCGTTATTTGACTAACTGCCTGGAAAAAAGAGCAGTTTTGCAGCCCGCAAACCTAGTTTACAGGAGGGATAAAGATGTCAAAAAAAGAAATGGTCGCCATGCTGCTCGCTGGCGGCAAGGGTACCCGGCTGGGTGTTTTAACCAAAAACATCGCCAAACCGGCAGTTCCCTTTGGAGCAGAATACCGCCTGATTGATTTTCCCTTAAGCAACTGCACCAATTCCGGCATCGATACCGTCGGCGTTCTGACTCAGTATGAGCCTCTGGTATTAAACTCCTACATCGGCAATGGCAGTTCCTGGGATTTAGACCGCCGGGATGGTGGAGTTACTGTGCTACCGCCCTACCTCCGGGAAACAGGAGGCTCCTGGTATAAAGGAACAGCCGATGCCATCTACCAGAATATAAACTACATTGAACTTTATAATCCTGAATATATTCTGGTTCTTTCCGGCGATCATATTTATAAGATGGACTACTCCCGGATGCTGGCCCAGCACAAGCAGTGGAATTCAGAGGCCAGCATAGCAGTCCTGGAAGTCCCCTGGGAGGAAACCCACCGCTTTGGAATAATGAACACCGATGAAGATAGCCGCATCGTGGAATTCCAGGAAAAACCGGAAGAAGCCAGGAGCAATCTGGCCTCACTGGGAATATATATCTTTAACTGGCCGCTGCTGCGGGACTATCTGGAAAGTGATGCCAGGGATGAAGATTCAGCTCATGATTTTGGCAAGAATATTATCCCGGCCATGCTGAAAGACAGCCGCCGGGTCTTTGCCTACACCTTTGAAGGCTACTGGAAGGATGTTGGGACCATTAAAAGTTACTGGGAGACTCACATGGATCTTCTGGCTGAAGACAGCCGGGGCCTCAATCTCTTTGACCGCAGCTGGGTTATTTCCAGCGTTAACCCCAACCGTCCCCCTCAGTATGTCAGCCGGACTGCCAACATCTCTCATTCCATGATCAACAAGGGCACCAAGATTCGGGGTAAAGTAGAAAATTCGGTGATCTTCTTCGGGGTCGATATCGGAGAGGGTGCGGTTATTAAAGATTCTGTGATTATGCCGAATGTTACGATTGAAGAGGGGGCCTATATCAATAAGACGATTATCGGCCAGAACTCTGTTATAAAAGATAATGCCCGCATCGGAGTTGGAGAAACCGAGGAATTTGAGATAACCGTTATTGGCGAAGGAGAAATAATCTCCAATGGCCGAATCATCGAGCACGGATCTGTCATCGGATAAATATATCAAGGGAGGTAGCAGAGATGAACAATGTAATGGGAATTATAAATAATAATCCTCAGGGAATTTCACTTAAAGAGATTACCGCCCATAGATCCCTGGCTTCGACACCAATCGCTGCCAGACATCGGCTGATCGACTTCCCCCTTTCCAACATGGTCAACTCCGGAATAAAAAATGTCGGCATCCTGCTGGAGAGCCGTTTTCGCTCTCTGCTGGACCATATAGGTCCCGGCAAGGCCTGGGGACTGGACACCAAAAAGGATGGCCTGTTTTTACTGCCTCCAGCCCATATTTACGGCAGCAGCCAGATTTATAAAGGGGATATCGAGAATCTCCATACCAATCTGGATTATATCCACCGCTCCAGCCAGGAATATGTGGTCCTAGCCTATCCCTTTATTGTCTGCAACATAAACTATCGCAGGGCCTTTGATTACCATATAAAATCAGGAGCAGACATAACGGTGATTTACAAGGACTTAGAAACCATGCACCGGGACTCTCACTATACCACCATAAAAACCGATAATGAGGAAAGACTGATCGATATGAAGGTCAATCCCGATACCCGCCGGGATACCAGGGTTTCTCTGAAAAGATATATTATGAAAAAGGAAATTTTGCTGGAGATTATCGATAACTCCGTGGCCACCGGCCAGTGGGACTTTGAAAAAAACGGCATCGCCTCACGTTTAAGCCATTATGATGTTCGAGGCTTTCCCGTTCATGATTATATAGCTATCATCGGCTCGGTTAGCGAGTATTACCGGCGCAATCTGGAAATGCTTCAACCGGAAATATTTCAGGATCTTTTCGAAGGAGTCGGGCCAATCTACACCAAACACAAGGATGAGGCCGCTACCAAATATACCACCAATTCCCGGGTCAATAATCTGCTGGCCGCCAACGGCTGCTTTATAGATGGGGAGGTTGAAAATTCTGTCCTTTTTAGAGGGGTGAAGATCCGTCAGGGAGCCAGGGTTAAGAACTCAGTGGTCATGCAGAAATCCGAGGTTAAAGAGAATGCCGTTCTGGAAAATGTAATTCTAGATAAAAATGTTAGGATCAACCCAGGTAAAGAACTCAGGGGTGACCCTGCCTTTCCTTTGATTATTGAAAAGAACTCGGTCATATAGCAGCAGCCTGCGCTTCTGCTTTTCAATTTTTTAAATAACCCGGGTTATCTGCAAGACCGGTTTTAGTCTGATTTAAAAACCTTAAAGCGCTTTCTCTGGCCTGGAGAAAGCGCTTTTTTTATTTCTGTTTTCAATTCTTCCGGCTATTCAAGTGAAAATTAAAGGATAAATACTTTCCCTGCTGTAAAAATCCTCATTTTTTGCTCTTGAACAAAAAGTCTTAAAAAGTTCACGGCAAAAGCAGTTTGTCGCAGTTTATTATATTTCAATCATTGCTGTAGAGCACCATAACACAGTGGGGAGGGACATCGACATCAGCGCGTCTGAAGCTTTCTATGGTATCAGTTCCGGCCCGTCTGTCATCCACCACCACATGATACACTTTCTTGCTGCCCA
>SL_8KL_010_SEDDRAFT_10004017_pt1 | contig 11984 bp, 9 predicted proteins | sample SodLakKL_010_SED_4_FD_11160 | JGI IMG/M metagenome (IMG submission 11160) | reverse complement strand
TTCTCCCAGCATCGTATAGCTTTTGTATAGACAAAAAAGATTATAAATCGGAATATTTAGTCCCAGCCCCTTCACGATCACGCCGAAGGTTCGCTCAAAGCCCTCCTTATATGAAAGCGGTTCGCCACTGAGATTTTCAATTTTCATCCCTAAAATCTTCTTTCCCGGAGTACTCTTAAAATATCTAAGCCAAATCGGCTCTAGGAAAAGCATCAGCAATAATACCATAAAGGTATCCAAATAGTTTTCCAAACCGGTTCTTCTCACAATATTTTCCTGAAACATCAAGGCCAAAAATCCCAGCCAGAGGAGATTATACAGACTCAAATCAAAACTTCTGGCAAAAAATCGACGCCATGGGGAGTACACCCGAGGTACGTTCCCTTCTTCTGAAAATTCGCCGGTATCCTCTTCCCTATTGATCACACCCATCACCCTTTCTTTGGTTCTATGTACTGTTTCTCCATTCGGAATGGAAAATCCTCTTTTTTTCAAAACTTTTTTAGGAGGACAAGGGGACGCGCGAGGACAGGGGGACGTGTCTGCGTCCCCCTGTCCTTTCCTATTCTCAGCTACTGATTATACCCGGTTTACACCGGTATCGATGGCGGCTTGGACAACGGCTTTTGCGATTTGATCCGCTACCCTTTCGTCAAATGCGTCGGGTAAAATATAGGTTTCTGTCAGTTCTTCTTCGGGGATTACCGCTGCGATGGCCCGGGCCGCTGCAAGCTTCATCTCTTCATTGATTTCCTTGGCCCGAACGTCCAGTGCCCCTCGAAATACGCCGGGAAAGGCCAGCACATTGTTAATCTGGTTGGGAAAATCCGAGCGACCGGTCCCGATTACTTTAGCTCCCCCTTTTTGCGCAACATCCGGCATAATTTCCGGAACGGGGTTCGCCATGGCGAAAACGATGGCGTCTTCATTCATGCTTCTCACCATTTTCTCCGTAACCACATTGGGAGCGGAAACGCCGATGAAAATATCCGCACCGATCATGGCATCTGTTAAGCTTCCCTGTTTCTTATTACGGTTCGTCTTTTTCGCCATCTCCTCTTTGCTATGATCCTTTTGGGGAGATCCCGGGTGCAAAATTCCCTGGCGGTCACATAATAAAATGTCCTTTACCCCCAGGTTTAGAACCATCTTCGCAATCGCGGTCCCCGCGGCCCCGGCTCCATTGATGACCACCGTTGTTTCCTCAATTTTTTTATCCACCAGCTTCAGCGCATTAATAATCCCTGCAACCACCACAATGGCGGTTCCGTGCTGATCATCATGGAATATGGGAATATCCAGTTCCGCCTTCAGCCGCTCTTCGATTTCAAAACATCGCGGTGCACTGATATCTTCCAAATTGATGCCTCCAAAGGTGGGGCTTAGGAGTTTGATCGTTTCCACTATCTTGTCGGGATCCTTTGTGTCCAGGCATATGGGAAATCCGTCTACGTTGCCGAAATTCTTAAAGAGCACACATTTTCCTTCCATCACCGGCATTGCCGCCTGGGGACCGATATCTCCGAGTCCCAAAACCGCTGAACCATCGGTGACCACCGCCACCAGATTCCATTTTCGAGTTAAGTTATAGGCTTCTTCCTTATTCTTTGCAATCTCCAGGCAGGGTTCCGCAACCCCGGGAGTATAAGCTAATGAGAGATCTTCTCTCGTCTCCAAAGGTACCGTACTGGCAACCTCGATTTTCCCTCTCCACTCTCTATGTAGTGCCATTGCTTTTTCCTTCATATCCATAATAAGTCCTCCTTGTGAGATGATTCGTCTTAAAACTTCGCCTTACTTTCTAAATTTCTCCCTGCCCTCTTTGTGAAGCACATTCCCCTCCGTGTCGATGCCGACGATGACTTTCAGACCCTCCACCCGCAGTCTCTTTACGGATTCCGTCCCCAAATCTTCATAGGCAACTTCTTCAACGGATTTGATATTTTGTGCATATAATGTGGCGGCGCCTCCGATTCCCAGCAGATAGATCACGTTATGCTTTTTGCACAGGTCTCGGATATAATCCTGTCGCTCTCCTTTACCGATCATAGCAATCATCCCCTGTTTAATTAAGGGCTCCACATAAGGATCCATTCGAGTGCTGGTAGTTGGTCCTATGGGGCCCATCACTACTCCGGGTTTCGGCGGACAGGGTCCTGCATAAAAAATTGTTGCATTTTTGAAATCGATGGGCAGGGCTTCCCCCTTTTCAAGGGTCTCTACAAAGCGCTTGTGGGCTGCATCCCTTGCGGTATAAATTTCTCCCGAGAGTTCCAGCACATCCCCGATCCTTAGTTTTTTGGCTTGTTCCTTCGTAAGTGGTAAATTGATTCTCACTGAGTTCGCCTCCTCTGTTAAGTTATTTTGTTGGCTTGTCGGTTTGTATGCTTATATTGTTTTACTGGCGTGCCGGTTTGCGTGGCACTGTAAATTTACCGCAATCGGTAAGGATGCAATATGACAAGGGAAGGTTTCAATGTGGACATCCAATGCCGTAACACTGCCGCCAATCCCGATGGGTCCGATCCCCAGGTCATTAATCTTTGTTAAGAGTTCCTTTTCAAGCTCTGCAATATGAGGAGTCGGGCTCCGATCACCAATAGGTCTTTTGAGTGCTTCTTTTGCCAGCAGGGTGCTTTTTTCCATGGTTCCACCCAGGCCCACACCTACAATTAGTGGCGGACAGGCTTTTCCTCCGGCATTTTCAACGGTCTCGATTACATAGTTGATAATCCCTTCCACTCCGTCGGCGGGCTTTAGGACACTTGCTCTTCCCATGTTTTCGCTGCCGGCCCCTTTAGGCAAGACAGTGATTTTCACTTCGCTACCTTCTACAATCTTCGTATGGATAACCGCCGGGGTGTTATCCTTTGTATTCTCCCTAATTATCGGGTCCCCAACTACGGAATTTCGCAGATATCCTTCTCGATATCCCTGACGTACTCCTTCATTAATCATATCCGTAAGACTCGGCCCGTCCCAACTCACTTCCTGTCCGATATCGAGATAGATAACCGCGATTCCCGTATCTTGGCAGCAGGCTACCTGCTTTTTCCGTGCTAAATCCGCATTCTCAATTAAAGTCTCCAGGACTTCCCGTCCCAGATCCGATTCCTCGATTGCCATCGATTGTTTTAACGCATTCATCAGATTCTCGTCCAAATCCGTACAGGCTTTTTTTACTAGGTCTTTAACTATAGGGATCAGATCTTTGGTGTTAATTACTCGCATTGAATAGCCTCCTTTTTTTACTGCGCTGCATCATACTGCGCTGCATCAATTTAACCATATCTCGGTGTATGGCGGTTTCAAAAAGTAATCGTGCCTCGGTGATGCGGCTTCTTCTAATAAGTATACCGTAGGATCTCTTTTGTGTATATTTGATATGTCAATTTAGTTAAGAAAAATCATGCAACTTTCGGACAGGCAATTTAGAAGTGATAATGGTTGAGAAATAGCCGTATCTTGTAGAGGAGCGAAGAAAAGCTGAAAAGTAAATGAGTAAAAGATAACCGCCTGAAGGATTTATAGGATCCCAAGGCGGTTATTTTATAAATTGTCGGAGGACAAAAGATACGTCCCCCTGTCTTGTCGGAGGACAAAAGATACGTCCCCCTGTCCTCTTCGGTTTTCCGGGATTTACTTACTCTCCCTTAAAACTTCCAGCCATTGATCGAAATAATCGGGATCGATGGCGGTACCCTTAGCTTCTCTCATCTTTTCCAGCGCCTTTTCATGGGAATAGGCTTTTTGACCGGTGCGGGTACTGGTTAGGTCATCATAGAGGTTGGCAAAGTGAATAATCTGAGACCAAAGAGGTATTTCTTTTCCCTTCAGACCCTTTGGGTAACCCTTCCCGTCGTAGCGCTCATGATGAGCAAGTAGAATATCACTTAAGGGAATAAACTCCGCCGAGGAGTTTAAAATGGAATAACCGATTTCACTGTGCCGGATAATTTCCTGATTCTCCTTTTTACTTAACTTCTTCTTATTAAGCAATAAATCCTCCCTTAAGCTGATCTTTCCGATGTCATGGTAGTATGCGGCCTTTTCTAGTTTCCGAAGCTCTTCTCCTTCAACTCCCATGGAAATGCCGATCCTTTCGACGACCTCTTTGATCCGCTTTGCATGGCGTTTTTCCTCTTCCGATCGAAGGAATAGCTGCTCTAAAATGGCATTGACGTAGTTTTGTCGGACCCTTTCCCGGTTACGATTTTTTTGACGATACATCCGGGTTTCCGCCTGGCTGAGGGCGTCCTCCATCGTGATATTTAAGTGCTTTTTCGTATAGGATCCCACAGAAAAGGATAAGGGCAGGTTCGAAACCCTTGTCTTCGCCGCAAGAGTCTCCATACGCCCTTGAATTTTTAAGGTCTCCTCAACCCCGGTTTCGGGAAGAAAAACCAGAAACTCGTCTCCTCCCATTCTGGCCACCAGGTCTTCCTTCCGGGTAGCCTCTTTGATCACCTGGGCGGTTTTTTCGAGTAGCTCGTCTCCCGCATTATGACCGAAGGCATCATTAATCAGCTTTAACCCGTTGGCATCAACCATAATCATTGATAGGGGCAGCTTCCTTTCCACATCCAGCCGTAATATTTCCTCTTCTATAAAGTGTCGATTATAAAGGCCCGTCAATTGGTCATGATAACTGAGATACCGAACCCGTTCCTCCGCTTCTTTAATATGGGTAATGTCCACGTCAATTCCCTTAAAGCTCTCCACTTTTCCCCGGTTGTCAAGGGTACAAAAGCCATTGGTCATGACTCTCAGTCGTCTTCCGTCCTTTGTCTGTAAATCGTGTTCAAAGTCCCTTACCGTGATTCCCTCTTTTAAAACTTTTTCTCCATAAGCCCGCAGTGCTTCTTGTTGATCCTCCGGGGCCAACTCATAAAAGAATTTCTTTCCTAATATTTCCCCTTCCGCATAACCGAAAAGTTCTTTGGCCGAGGGGCTGACATAGGTATACTTTCCTTTTGGATCCAGCTGAAAAACCAGGGCCCGACTTCGTAAGGTAAGCTCCTCGTACCGTTTTTCACTTTCTTTTAAGGCTTTTTTAATTTCAATCACATCGGTAATGTCCTCGAAGGTTCCCAGCATACCGAACACCTTCCCCTTCTGATCATACAAAGGTATTTTACTGGTGCGTACATAGCGTAACTCCCCTTTATCATTCACCACATTTTCGATAAAGTTGATCTTTTCCTTCCCGGTTTCCATTACAAAGTGGTCATCTTTTTGGTAGTCCTTCGCAAAAGTCTCCCAGACCATTTCCTCATCGGATTTGCCGATAAGTCTACCCGGTTCTTCCCACCCCGAATCCTTGGCAAAAGCTTTATTACATCCTAAGTAGCGACAGTTCCGGTCCTTCCAGAATACCCTTACGGGGATGCTGTCGATGACTTGTCGAAGTAAGTCTTCCGAGTTTCTAAGCGCCTTTTCCAGGTCCCGGATGTTTTTTATGGTCTCTCCTTCATTCATTTGGTCACCCTACTTTCCGTCAAGTTTATCTTTGTTTTAATTATAACACCTCTCCTACTTCAGTCCCAGACCTATTTTTGTTATCTGAGAAAAGAGAAAATGACAGAAAAACAAATGGGCCTCCCGATAATCGGGAAGCCTTTGGTTACTATTCTATCGTTTTTTTAAAGTGATAAAAACGCTGGAGTTCCTCTAGCCCTCGGGGTTTTTCACTTTCCAAATAATCCGCGGGGACATCCCATACGCTAACCGTAATTCCCACATCCCGAAGCAATCCTTGAAGTTCCTGCATGTAAATTCCCGGGGTCCGGTTGCCGTCACAGGAAGGACTCTCTTCAATTCCCATTATCCCTTTGATGAGATAACCCTTGTTTCGGTACTCTTCCAATTCATCCACAACCGGCTCCAACAATTTCCGGCAGTGCCTGCGGTAATCCGGGGTGTCATACTCTTGTAGGGTCATGGGCGGACGATCCTCTCCGGCAAATCGAAACTCCGGGCAGGGAAGTTGGATGATTCCCAGGTTTTGATCCAGAATATCCTTTACGATGCTTGAAAAGGGACCCGGGGCCCGCTCCCAACCTTTAATCACCGCATTCTGATTCAAAATACAGTGAGCGATTATCAACAGTTCTTTTTTTCGTTCCATTTAACGTCCCCCAAAGAGGTATTGCCGCGGCATTTTTTTGATCACATACCACACCAACAAACAGCTTCCGATCTTATCTACCAGGTTACCGGTAATTCTAGGAATAAAGGCTGCGGTGAAAATTCGCTGCCCACTGGCCAACAACCAGGCGAAAATAATGTCGGTGCCTCCGCCGGTGGCGCCGCCGTACATCCACACTGCAATAGGGGTTCCGATTAAGGGTGCAACCACTGCAATGATCAGCCCTGTAACTAAAGCGGTTTTAAACTTAAAGCCGTACTTCTTGGCCATAAATCCTACAATCAGTCCGATGGCAATGTTAACCAAAGCAAAGGGGATGGTTCGGGGATTGGTGATCATCCCTTGAATAACATTGGTGAGTCCTCCTGTTAGGGCGCCGGCAAAGGGTCCTAAAACCACCGCAACAAAAATCGTTCCCACGGTATCCAGAAACAAAAGGGGAATTTGCAGGGTTTGGGCCAGAGTTCCCAGTACAATGTTTAATACCACACCTAGGGAGGCGTAAATCATCCCTCCCGTCGATGCAAAAGGGGCAGCTTTTTTTCGAATCTCCATCATGTTCACTCCTTTTAAAATAGGTTTATTATTTCACAACCCCTATTATATGCAATCTCCCCAGGGATCACCAATTGTAATATTCAATTGAAAAAGAAGATCTGATTAAAATAATCAATAATGATCAGAAGTTCTTATTACCTCCTGTCATCAACCGATGTTTCGCCCATTGGCAAGGGATTTACAGATAGATGAAGATGCTCTGCTTTTAGGAAAAACGCCCCTGGAAGGTTAATTATAATAGAAAAGACCGGAGAAATTATCCGGTCTTTTTTTCGGCCCCTTCCTACTCCTTCACCCGTATCATCACCTCATTGTGCTTAAATACCCCGGGAATAAACGGGGGATTGAAAAAAGCTACCTTTGGGCTCCCCTCCATCTCGAGCCCCTTGTCTTTCATCCAGTTTAGCAGTTCCTCCTCTTTTTCCTTTTCCTTCTTTTTATTGGAGCTTCCCCGATAAAGTATAACCGCATAACGGCCCGCTTCCATTTTTGTGATGGTCAGCCGATCATCTAGGGGTTTCGGAGGATTCGAGCCGAAATGCTTCGGCACCACAAAGGACATACGGTATCCCTCTTCACTTTTCCCTTCAATCACCGGTACCGTCATGCTAACCTTCTTTTTTTCCGCATTGTTATCGGAGATATAGCTGAATAATGTTCGAAATCCTTCGCTGGAGTTGGGGTCTTCTTTGCTAAAGTATGTGACCATGAAAAATTCTTTATAATCTCTCAGCTCAAAGGGCTTATCCGTCAACATCACTTCATATTCCGGTCTTTCATAGTATCCCATCTTATACACTCCCCGGTCTTTTCTTTATATGTACCCAGGAATTTAGGGTTTAACATCGGTGAATTTTCCTGCACACTGCACCTTACTGACTGTACCCTATACACTACAACCTACACACTTCGCCTGCCACGGAGAAAAACTGCATACAAACTAGAAGAGCCCTTTTCAGGATTGATTGCAGATCACAATACTCACGCTTACGAAAAGTTTGCTATTGCCCTATTACTTCTTTCACAGAAGTGGTGTATCATTATACCAATAACACAAAGGATTCCTGCAAATCCCTAAGAATTTCAAAAATTTCTTTAAAACTTTGTAAGATTTTCGTTGCAACCGCGTCTTATAACTGAGGAGGTGAAAAAGTGATCGAACTTGAAGACCTGTACGCAAGATATTTCCGATCGGTATATCGCTATTTGCTCAGCATTACCAGGGATCAAAACTTAGCGGAGGATTTAACCGCCGATACTTTCATGAAAGCCCTGGAGGGGATCAAGGATTTTAATGGGAGCTGCGACATAAGAGTGTGGCTTTGCCAAATCGGAAAAAACAGCTATTATTCCCATCTTCGAAAACAGGGACGGATTGATGTGGTCGCGGAGCTTCCCGAGGATAAAGGGCCCTTTCCTGAGGCGTCCATGGATACACGATTGATGAATGAGGAGACCTCCCAAAAGATCCACCAAATCCTGCACCACATGAAAGAGCCCTACAAAGAGGTGTTTACCCTGAGGGTTTTTGGGGAGCTAAGCTTTAAAAGGATCGGAGAGATCTTTCAGAAAACGGAAAACTGGGCCTGCGTCACTTTTCACCGAAGCCGGAAGAAAATTTTGGAGGAATTGGAGGGATCACCATGAAAATAGATTGTGAAGTAAACTGTGACGTGATCAAAGATCTCTTACCCCTTTACCAGGAAGGACTGTTGAGTGAGGCGTCCGTTGAATTGGTTGAGGAGCATCTCGAGAGCTGCGTACCGTGCCAACGGGAAGCGGAAATTTTTATAAAAGAATCACATACGCTAACGGACTATAGGAACATAAAGGATCGCGGGGATGGAGATAGCTATAGAAAATCGGAAGAGTATGAGAATACAGAGGGCCGTGATAACGTTGAAGATGCAGCCAATACGGAACCTCAAGAAAACTTTATGTCTTCTTCTCGACAAGGGGACATCGAAACCTTTAAAAAAATCCGAAAAAAAATCACCTTGGGTAAAGTGAAGGGCATCCTGCTTGCGGTACTTGGAAGTTTGGTCATGACCATACTGATCATTACGTATCTCACCGCACCGAATTATCTGCCCTATAATGAAGAACGGGTAGGGATCATTGAGGGATCGGACAACAAGGTTTATTTGGAGTTTGGTGAGGATGTGGCAGGGTATGATATTGAACCCTCGGGTGGCCTTTCCGGAAACAACTACGAATACCGAATTACCACCTGGAATACATTATGGAACCAAACTTTCGGCCGGCCCGAAACCTCCATGATGGTACTGAATCCTGAAGGGAATCGGGTCAACACTATTTTTTACTACACCACCGATGGACAGATGGACCAAGTGATTTATGGGACAAATCCTTATCCTGATGGGGGAACTTTGACCTTGCCAAGACTCGCCCTCAACTACTATGTGAAACTGGCAGCCTTTTGTTTCCTGATCTCCCTAATGTTTTGGAAACTTTTTCGAAAGCAAGGGATCCGGCGATTCTTTGAAGTAGCCGCGTTGTTTTTCGGATCCTATGTACTCGCCCACGGCATGCTCCATGGCCTCAGCGCTACCACTTACTCCATGCTTCGGGACTTTACGGAAATAATGCTGCTTAGCGTAACGATTTTTATGATCCTGCTGGTTCTTCAGAAGGTTTTGGTTGCGAATAAAAAACAGTGAACACAAAGGGGACGGAGGGGTTTGGTTAAATGCAACCAAACCCCTCCGTCCCCTTTGTGTTATGTTATTCTCTTTGTTTTAAAAGAAAAGGGTGAGGAGGACAAAAGATACGTCCCCCTGTCCTCCTTGAGTGGTGTTACATGATGCGGCCGCCGTGGAGGACTTTTCCCTTATGGAGTTTTAATTCCCAAAACACCGGGAAGCGCTCACTGATTTCCACTTTGATGATTTCCGGTGCGGCGAAGCAGATCAGCTGGAAATTCAGCTTGTCGGCGATTTCGAATATGGGGTCCAGTACGTGCTTAGCCGAGGCTTTCCCGAAGGGATTATCCAGCATCAGCACCGTGGAGGGGTTTTCGTTACCGGTGTGTTTTTTCTTAAAACTCATGATCATCATGATCACAAAGGTGTTTACCGATAATGTCTGCCCACCGGAGCCTTCGGGCATATCTCCCTCCCCTTTATTAATGGCTTCCCAGGTGGTGTAGTATTCCTCTCTTGCCCGGGCAAAGCGAAACTCGTTTCGCTCACTCATTTTATAAACCAGGAGCGTCGGATATCTTCCCTGAAGCGCCTTGGAAAAGAGCACCACATCCCCCATCAGATTCTTATACACTTTCTCGTCCAAATTCGTGATGTCCTCATTTTTCTCCAAAACCTTTTCGATGGCTTTGATAAAGTAATCTTCCAAAAGAACGGTGATCTCACCCTCATCCCGGGGGAGTCGTTCGGTACCCTTCAGCTTTACGAGGGGAAAGGCATAGCCCTGTTCATTGGTGTAATTCATTTCCCCCACCATGGTTTTCAGCGCCTCTACCATACGGATCACGTGGATCGAGGCCCGCTTGGTCCATTGACTCATAGCCTCCTCGGCCTTTTGTTTATCCCGGGAAAGACTCAACAGCTCTTTTTCAAAGTTCTGCTTCATACTCTCAAAGGTGATGCGGTTATTTCGAAAGTTCCCGATTTTCGCACCTTTCAAGGTTTCGATGATTTTTTCCTTCAGCTGATCCTCCACTAAATCCCTGCGAATCTCCCGGATAAAGGCTTCCCGGTTTCTTTCTCCCTCTTCCTCGGTCTTGCTAATGGCGTTTATATTTCGATGATATTTCAAAATCCATTCATCCACCATTTGGTCCGGGTTGTTCTGTACTTTTTCCTTCAGAATTTCCTCGGCTTTGGCTTTCGTCGGATCTACGGGATAGATGCTTTTCATCTTGATCAGATTGGTTTCCACTTTTCTTTCTTTCTCCCGACTACTCTCCAGTTCCTCCCCGCAGATTTTCAGATATCGTTCATTATCTCTGATATTTCTCTCCACCAGGTCCAGCGCACCGGAAAGTTCCCGATCTTCAAGGATGGTGGGTGCCCGCTGATGATCCTTTCGGATCTGTTCTTCTTTGTCCCTAAGACTTCTTTGCAAGGTGTTTAAGGCCCCCAGGATCCGATCTTTCCCGGACTGTCGGGTGCTTTTTTCCTCCCGGAGTTTTCCGATCGCCTTTTCCATGCTTTTTATCAATACTTCGATTTCACCCATGGTCATAGCAAGATCCCTAAAGCTTTTCCAGTCGCCACTGAGCTTATCCAACTCCGCCAGAATCTTATGATAGCTTTCTCGATGATGCTTCAGATCGTTTTCCAATACCGCAATATCCGAATGATTTTCCGTAATGCTTTTTTCCAGGGCTTTTCTTTCCCTTACCAGAATCCTCAGTTCCTCGCTGTTGATTTTCATATCCGGCGGCTGCTCATTTCTAAAGCTTTCCTTACCGTCATGATGGTACTCCGCCCCGTTGTAAACCTCTTTTACCTCTTCCAGGATCCTTTGCAGCTGATACTCCCACTTTCGATACTGCTCCCGGACCTTCTCTTCGAAGTTTCGGATCTCCTCCATGGTTTCTTCCAGGTTTTCGATATTTTTTTCAATCCCCGTCAGATCCCGACGGACAGCGGTGATTCGAACCTCTTCCTTTCCAACCTCCTCCGCCCTTTCCATATAGTCCCTTAGCTGATCGATCCCATGCCGTAAGTCTTCCTGTTTCTTCGTCTCCGCCTTCAGGATATGGATCGTCTTTTCCAGCTGTCCTTCCTTGCCGGTTTTCGCTTCGCCTTCCAGGCGTTTTTCCTCGGTGAAATTTTTCTTTTCTTCTTTCCGATTTTCCCACTCTACCTGTAAGTCCCGGGCCGTGTCCCCCTCCAGGATGATGTTTATATCCTGCCGAAGTTCTGCAATTTCCGTGAGGTCTTCCTTGATATTCTTCTCCGTCTGCTCAAGGCCGGCGATTTCCCGCTCCATATCCGCCTTCCAGCCTTGAAAAACCTCTCGCTCAATCATGCGCTCCCCTTTACCGGTGACGGTTTTAAAGGTCTGCTTTCCCGACTGATTCATATCGGACCGTACATAAATGGGTACCAGATTGTGCAGAAATAAATCCTTCGGAATGTTTTTTTCGAGAACTTCCCAGTCCCGCTGATTTCCGATTACAATGGCGTAGATAAAGCCGGGGTCACTCTTTAGGATCTCCCGCCGCTCTTCTTCCTCGGTTTTCATCAGATATTCGTTGCCGGTCTCTCCGTGGATTCCCAGCCTTTCCATC
>SL_8KL_010_SEDDRAFT_10004016_pt1 | contig 11986 bp, 8 predicted proteins | sample SodLakKL_010_SED_4_FD_11160 | JGI IMG/M metagenome (IMG submission 11160) | reverse complement strand
TTGAACGTATAGGACTGATCTCCCCCGGTTCCACAGGTATCGATTAAGCCGCTGCTGCTCAGGTCAACTCTTGCCGNTCCCGACCGGATCGCCCGGGCAAAACCTGTAATCTCTTCTTCTGTTTCTCCTTTAACCCTCAGGGCAGTAATTAAACCGGCAATCTGGGCATCGGTTGCCTGCCCGTTCATAATCCCTTCCATTACATCGCAGGCATCGCCTTCACTGAGATTGGACTGTGCTGCGGCTGCAGCAATAGCTTCCGTGATCTTCATTGGTAAAGACCTCTCCTTCTAAAAAGTTTTTGATAATTTTCTTCCCATCTTCGGTCAATATCGATTCTGGGTGAAACTGGATACCCCATACAGGTGCCCGGCTATGCTTTAAACCCATAATTTCTCCATCTTCGGAAGTTGCTGTTACAAGTAAGTCCGGCGGCAGCTTTTCGGCATCAACAACCAGGGAATGATAGCGGGCTGCTTTAAAATTTGGCCTGGTTCCTTTAAATATTTCCCTGCCGTTATGAGCTACCAGTGAAGTTTTGCCGTGCATCAGCTTTCGGGCAGAGATTATCTCACCCCCGTACGCCTGACCGATCACCTGGTGACCCAGGCAGACTCCCAGCAGGGGAACAGAGCCGTTCAAATCCCTGACAATATCCAGGCAATTACCTGCTCCATCAGGATTACCCGGTCCCGGAGAAAGAACTATTTTCTCAGGCGCCATAGCACAGATCTCGGTAGGCGTTATTTGATCATTGCGATATATTTTTATTTCCTTTTCATCGGCCATTTCACCGATATATTGGACCAGGTTGTAGGTAAATGAATCATAATTATCAATAACTAAAATCACATTAATCCCTCCTCGGCAAGTTGTAAGGCCCTGATTAAAACTTTAGCCTTATTTATAGTCTCCTCATACTCACTGTCCGGATCTGAATCAGCAACTATACCAGCCCCGGCCTGGGCAAAGGCCTTGCCGCCGGAAAATATGATCGTGCGAATCGTAATACAGGTATCCATGCTGCCGTTATAAGAGAAGTAACCGACCGCACCGGCGTAAGGTCCACGTTTAACAGGCTCCATCTCATCGATAATTTCCATCGCCCTGATCTTGGGTGCACCGGAGACTGTTCCGGCAGGAAAACCTGCCACCAGGGCATCAAGGGCATCTTTCCCATCTGCAATTTCGCCTTTAACTTCAGAGACAAGATGCATAACATGAGAATAGCGGTCACAGCTCATAAATACGGGAACTTCAACGCTGCCATATTTTGCCACCCGGCCCAGGTCATTGCGCCCCAGGTCGACCAGCATCACGTGCTCTGCCTGTTCCTTAGGATCACTTAATAGCTCTTCTTCCAGCGCTTTGTCACTTTCCGGGTCGACACCCCGGGGCCTGGTTCCGGCAATAGGCCTGTTTTCGACAACCCCGTTATCAAGGCGGACAAGCATTTCAGGTGAAGCGCCGGCTACTTTCAAATCATCAAAATGAAGGTAATACATGTAAGGAGAAGGGTTAATTGAACGCAGCGCGCGGTAAACTTCAAATGGCGACACCTCAGTTTGCACTTCAAATCTTTGCGAAAGGACCGCCTGAAGGATGTCACCGGACCGTATATGTTCTTTAATTTTTTCAACCTTGCGGCAGTAGTCCGGCCGGCTGATACCGCTTTTAACTTCAAGGTCCTGGTTATTTTGCCGGGTCAGGTCAGGTTTTAAGCTATCTTTCGGCTGGTTGTTACGGATCGCTGCTGTTAAATGCTCAATCTTATTTACTGCCTGCAGGTATGATTTTTCAGGATCGGAGGTAACCCTGGCGTTCACTATCACTTTAAGCTTGGAAGTTAAGTGGTCAAAGGCAATTACACTTTCCGGAAAGATCAGGCAGGCATCAGGCAGACCGAGGTCATCAAAAGGTTGGTTGGGCAGATGCTCAAATTGACGGACGGAGTCATAGCCGATATAGCCGACAGCACCCCCGAAAAAGCGGGGCAAATCAGGGCTTTCCACTGCCTTGAAAGATTTTAGTATATGGCGCAGTTCTACATCCAGGCTGCCCTGCTTCCGGGTAATCCTTTCGCCGGTATTAATTTCAATATCATTACCATGAGCCTTTATGGTTAAAAATGGGTCACCGGCAATAAATGAATAGCGAGATAGCCTGGCGCTGCCTTCCACACTTTCCAGCAGGCAGGAACTGCCTTCACTGAAAACCTTGGAATAGACCGAAACCGGCGTTTCCAGATCTGCAACGATCTCCCGCCAGACCGGGATCAGGTTATAGCCTTCCCGGGCAAGCTTGATAAAATCTTCTTTCATCGGGCAGTATGCTGTTTTTACTAACATAGTTATAAGCTCCTTTCCAAAATAAAAAACCTTTCGCCCAGAATAAGGGCGAAAGGTCTCTTCCGCGGTACCACCTTAGTTAGATTCCCTGAATCAAACAACACCACCTATAGTTCGGTTCAAAATGTCTCAACCGTAATTGCAGCTCAAACCACCTGAAAATAAAAAATCCTCTCGTCCACTGGGACGAAAGGTTATCTTCCGTGGTGCCACCCGGCTTAAGACTCCAATCCCGCTCAAGGCAGAAGTTGAGAATAAGGAATCTCTCTCGTTTCAGGGTACAGGCCATTTATTAGTAATCCTGGCCGATACCTGCCCCGTTTTCACGGTCGGGGTTTCCGTCAGAGCCTACTCGCACAATTATTATGCTTTTGGTCTGCTGCTCACAGGCCCATTCAGTTTGCCGGTATGTACCTGCTTTTCACTGCCGCAGGCTCGCTGTAACATCCTCTGCAATCTTACTATTCCTGATCAAAGCATTTGGCAATCTTTAGTTCTGTAATTTATAACACAATCCTGACGGCATGTCAAACTTTTTTTTCGATTATAGAGTAACTACGCAGCCTATAATGCCATAGTGCATTAAAGCTTACTGAAAAAAACTTAAGCGAGCTTAAAGTGCTCTTCAGCAAGCAACTAAAATGAAATATGGCTGAGCAGTTATATTATGGATAAAAATATTTCTACCAGGGCTGGATCAAATTGGCTGCCGGAACATCTTTTGAATTCGGCAATAATTTCCTCCCGGGTCATCGCCTTTTTGTAGGGCCGCCCATAGCTCATTACTTCATAAGCATCAGCAACTGATGTTATCCGGGCCAGCAGAGGAATATCTTCGCCTTTAAGCCCCTGGGGGTAACCGTTGCCGTCCCAGTTCTCATGATGAGCGGCAATTTCTTCTGCCACATGGGCAAATTCTTCGGTAGCCCGGGCAATCCGGTAGCCAATTTCAGGATGTTTTCTGATCAGGTTCCATTCCTCTTCTGTCAGCTTACCCTGCTTGGTTAGAATCTCTTCGGAAATATTTATTTTCCCGATGTCATGCAAAGTAATAAGAAGACTCAGTCGATTAAGCTCGACTTCGGTCAAACCTGCTTCAGAGCCGATTTTATTGGCAATTTCTTGCATTCTCCTGGTGTGCGCTTCCGTTTCGTAACTCTTTTGAGCAAGTGTGCTAAGCAGGGTTGATAAGACTGCGCTCCTGGTACTGCGGCTCTCAATTAGCTTTTGCTTGTACATATTATCTTCTGCTTCTCTTAAAACATCGGAAATTTTTATTTTACCTTTTCCTCTTACTGCCAAACCTAGTGCAATCGATATCGGAATATCGCCGGCATAGGCTCCTTCACATTTTTTCGTAATTTTTTTCTGGACTTGCTCGGCATCCTTCAAAGGAGTACCGGGTAATAGAATGATAAATTCATCACCGCCCCAGCGGGCGACGATATCCTGATCACGGCAGGAGTCTTTTATAATTTCAGCAGCAGACTTCAGCATTTCATCACCTGTTAGATGCCCGTAAGTATCATTAACCAGTTTTAAACCGTTCAGATCAGCGATGATGATACTTAAGGGATACTGCTCGGATTGCTCAAACTGCAGCAGTTTTTCTTCCAACAAGTGTCGATTATAGAGCCCCGTTAGCTGATCATGAATACTCATATAATGAACTTTTTCTTCCGCTTGTTTACGCTCAGTAATATCAAGGGCAACAAGTGTTAAACCGTCAATCATGCCGTTATAATGCCACATGGGAGCAATATGGAGGCTAATGATCACTTCCTGACCATTATAATGCTTACAGGCAAGTTCAAGATCGCTGGCTATATTTCCTTCCATGGCCCTGTTGCAATGCTCTGTTAACAGGTCATCTTGACCATTTAAGTATTGCCTGATGTCTTTATCTATAACACTTTTTTCTGTCCAACCAAGCAGCTTTTCTGCAGCAGAACTCCAACTTTTTACTTTGAAATTATAGTCAAGAGATATTACTGCTACCGGGGAAACATGAATGATAGTCCTGTATTTTTCTCCGATTTGCTGGAGGGTTTTATTTGTTTTATCATATGTAGTAATATCAATGCCGGTTAAGGCATAATAGTAGGTAGCTTCACATTCCAGGTAAAAAGCGTTGATTTTCCAGAGGATAGTTGCCAGGGAACCATCGCTTCGCTGTAGTTGGGTTTCCAACTCAAAGGGGCACTTATTTGGCTCAAGGTTTTCAAAAAAAGCTTTGCATAGCTCCTTTTCTTCAGGTAAACAAAACAAATCCCAGTAATACCTTTCAGCATTCTGGTTACAAGGCTTTCCGGCGATGCTCTCACTAACATTATTGTAATACATCAATTTGCCATCGCTGCCAAGGATTACGACGTAGCAGTCAAGAAAGTCACTTATAACAGAAAAATAGTTGTCTGCTTCTCCTTGCTGAATTCTTTTCATTATGGTTTACCCCGCATTTATGCCCTTTTCAGTCAAGAACATCTGTTATAGTCAAATCGAGCGACTGTGATAAATCTATATCGTAAGGTGAAGGATGGGGCGCCAGATCTCTTCCTTGATATAAAACGCGCACAACAGGGTGCAAAGTTAACCCTGGATTGTTAGTTATTACCAGTCCACTGTCTCCATTGCTCAGATAAACATGCGAACCAAAGGGATAGGCGGCAACTACGGAAAGAAAATGCTGCAATATTTCCAGGTTAAAAAACTCGCCACCCCAGGACATTAGCATTTCAATAGCCCGGTATGGCGGGAAGGCTTTACGAAATGGCCTTTCCGAGGTCATTGCGTCATAAACATCAACTATGCCGACGATCTGGGCAGATTGATGTATTTTATCTCCGGAAAGCCCGTCAGGGTAACCCTGTCCATGAATTCGTTCATGATGCTGCAGGATCACTATCCCGGCACGTGCATCAAACATCAGCGTTTTTTTAAATATTTCAAATCCGTATAATGAATGTGTTTGCACAGTTTTACGTTCATCTTCTGTCAACTCTGCAGGCTTATTGACGATGTTTTCCGGTACGGTAATCATGCCAAGATCGTGAAGCATGGTTCCTGTTGCCAGGTGCCTTAAATTTACATAGTTATAATTCATTTTAATTGCCACCAGGGTTGCGAGGACCGTACAGTTAACACTATGAGCAAACAGGTAATCACTTTTTGCCCTGATATCACTTAATTGAACGACCATATCTTTGTTTTCAAGCAGTTCTTCAATTATTGTGTTTACTTTTTGCAGCACTTTCTTATCATCTATATTAATACTTTTTGTTTTTTCTCCGGGAGATTTGATGTTTTGCATAATATTTTTAACCATGACCCTGGCTTCCTGGCGGGTTTCTTCTTTAATAACGTCTTTGACTGCAACATCACCAACCCTGCTGTCTTTAACGTAAACATGTTCGATGCCAAGGCTTTTCAGGTAAATTATATACTGAGGTTTAATCTCAACACCTGCATTCAATAAAACCTGGCCATTGCCGCCCAAAATTGCTTTTCCCAGGATCATGCCAGGCCGAACCATATCAAGTGATATTCTACGCATATTTTCCCTTTCTTAAGCAAAAACAATATGCTTACCTGCTTAGTATTCTATAGTATCTATACAGATCCTGCCAGGCGGTGACAGCATATTTTAAAAACAGACTTTATCATGGTGGAAGTTCTTGATGCACTTAATAGAAATAGTGAATGCACAGCCTGCCAAAAAGCTGAAGCAAGCATAAAGTACAGGCATAAAAATGCCGTTTTTAGCAAAGCCTGGAGCGAAAGTTAAGCGAGCGCAGTTCTTTTCGGTAAACCGTGCAGCTACATAACCAGGCTGCTTTAAAAAGTCCAGTTCTTCTGATAACCTTAAAGGAATATTTCAATTTTCATCGAATAATTAAGCTTCATAGGTGACGGGTCCTATTTAGGACGATTCAGCCATGAATAATGCAGAAAATATCTTGTTAGACCTTGAAAAGCTGACCGATCCTGACCTGCGTAAAAATTCATATCCGGACAAGTATTTTATGGAGGCGATTTAAATTGTCATTTGCGACCTGTTTAAACTGTATTGATGGTAGAACTCATCTGCCTTTGATCAACTGGATAAGGGACAAATATAAAGTTGAATTCGTTGATTTGATTACTGAGCCGGGCATGATTGAACTGCTTGCCTGTGGGTTTCAAGCTAATTCTTCTTTAATCACTAAAGTTCAGCTATCCCTGGAAAAGCACCAGCCAAAACTGATAATTGCCGCAGGACATTATGACTGTGCCGGTTGTTCGAAAAATAATCTTGAACATAAAAAGGATATCGACAGGGCAGTCGCGAACATCATGCAATTATTTCCGGGAATTCCCGTAAGCGGTGTATGGATAAACGACACCTGGACCGTTGAGGAAATTATTTCACCATAAAGGAATGATCACTAATGAAAAACGGCAATATTGAGAAAATACTTATCGCCAACCGGGCCGTTCCGGCTGTTCGCATCCTGCATACCTGCCGGGATCGGAAAATAAAAACAGTTGCCGTTTACAGCACACCGGATCGCCTCGCCCAGCACGTAACCATGGCTGATTCTGCGGTCCATATCGGTGAAGCACCGCCCAGGGAATCTTACCTGAATATAAACCGTATTGTTAATGCTGCCATAGAATCCGGCGCAGATGCCGTTCACCCGGGCTGGGGGTTCCTGGCAGAAAATGAACATTTTGCGACAGCAGTGATAAGCGCCGGCCTGACCTGGATCGGTCCATCCCCCGAAGTAATTCGGGCCATGGGCGATAAAAGGGAGGCAAAAAGAATAGCCGCTGAAGCCGATGTTCCGCTTATCCCCGGCATTAACGATGTGACAGATCCGGAAGCAATCAAAGCCTGGATGAAAGAAGAAAATATCTCCTATCCGATCATGATCAAATCCTCGGCCAGCGGTGGCGGTAAAGGCATGTTGAAAGTTGAAAGCGATGATGAGATTAAGCCGGCCGTCTACAAGGTCAAATCGGAAGGCATGAAGTTTTTCGGAGACGATTCAATCCTGATCGAAAAATATATCGAACGGGGACGCCACCTGGAAGTCCAAATAGTAGCAGACCAGCACGGTAATATGCTCCACCTGCTTGAACGGGAGTGTACAATCCAGAGACGAAACCAAAAAATCATTGAAGAAGCGCCCGCTCCAACTTTAGATGATGAATTGAGACAGCAGCTTTATTCTGCAGCCATCCGCCTGATGCAGAGGATTAATTACACTTCAGCCGGCACCGTTGAATTCCTGTTTGATTCGAAAACCCGCAAGTTCTACTTTCTTGAGGTTAATACCCGCCTTCAGGTCGAACACGGCACAACGGAGCTGCTAACCGGCCTCGATATTGTCGCCCTGATGATTGATATTGCCAATGAAAAACCGCTGCCCTTTAAACAATCACAGATCCATCCCAACCGCTGGGCTTTGGAAGCACGATTGAATGCAGAAGACCCGATTACTTTCAACCCTTCTTACGGCACCCTGACCAGGCTCTTTTCTCCACAGGGTCCAGCCGTGCGTATATCGCCGGGATATTATGAAGGAGCGGAAATACCACCATACTACGATTCTTTAATTATGCTGATCAAAGCCACCGGGGCAGACCGGGAAGATGCTATCCGGGTTTTAGACCGCTCTATCAGCAGGAATTTGAGAATTGAAGGAGTGAAAACCCTGGCTCCCCTGCTGCTAAGTATTATCAGGCACCCAAAATTTATTGCCGGGGAGTATTCCACCCGCTTCATCGAAGAAAACATGGAAGAGCTGGTTTCAATGTTCAAGGAAAAAGACAGTGAAGATGAGCTTTTAAAGATAGCCCGCTACGTAGCCGAAGTATCAGCTCTTGGCACTCCAAAATGGATTTGAGGGATATAAATGGAACAGAAACTTTTATTCAAACCGGGCCTGCCGTCCGGAGAAATTGTCGACCAGGTCAGAAATTTAGAAGGGGTCTGCCTGACATCAACATCAATGCGCGATGCCGGTCAGTCTGACTACAAAAACCGCCTGCGTATTTACGATTTAAAAACACTGGCCAGGCATTACAACAATATGGGGCTGTTCAGCGCTGAGTGCCACGGTGGAGCCAGGTGGCACGTGGGTGTGATGAACCGGAAGGAAGATCCCTTTGAAGAAACCGCCCTCCTGCGCAAATTAATGCCCAACGTAATGCTGCAAACCCTGATTCGAGAAACCAACCTGTGGGGTTACCGGCCTTACGCTCCCAATGTAATCAGGCACGTTGTCGCCAATGTTGATATTGATGTCTGGCGCTGTTTCTCTTTCCTAAACGATATCAGGAATATGAAAGCGGTTGCTGAAATAGTGATGGGCCGGGATCGCCTTTTTGAGCCGGCTATCTGTTTTACCCAGGCTGACTGGGCTACGAACAAGTACTACCTTAATGTTACCGACGATATAGTCAACCTCTGCGCCGGGACCGACGAAATTATACTCTGTATTAAGGACATGGCCGGGGTAGGCAGTCCGACGCGGATAAGCAGCCTGGTTGATGCAATTAAGCAAAAATATCCCGATCTGGTCATTCACTATCATCGTCACACTACTGATGGATTGGCCCTTCCGGCCCTGATGGCTGCAGCCAAAGCAGGGGTGAAAATATTAGATGTGCAGGAAGATTCGCTGACCCGCTTTTACGGCCAGGCCCCGATTTTAAGCCTGCAGGCCGGCCTGGAGGAAGCAGGAATTCCTGTTTGCCTAAACCGGCCCGAAGCAGAAGCTGCCGTGGAAAAAGTGCGCGGCTGGATCAGGGAATACGACTGGGCAGAATCTCCATTTAAAGGTTTTGATCACTGTGTTACTCAGCACCGAATGCCCGGCGGAGCCTTCCCCAGTTCATTTGAACAGGCCGAAAAGGGAAACTTTTTAGATTTAATGCCGGAAATATTAACCCTGATGTCCCTCTACAACAAGATCATCAAATATTTCGATGTCACACCCGGCTCCCAGATTACATGGACTACCTGCAGCGGCATCATTAACCGCTACAAGAAAGAAAAAGGAGAATACGGGGTAAAGCATATAACTAAATTGGTCAGAAAGTTTGTTGAAGAAAAAAATCAGGCCTTTGAGGAAATGGAGCCGGAAGAACAGGATGAACTGCTCGGTTTATTTTCCGGAACTTCCAGCGATTTTAAAAACCTGCTGCTGGGCAAGTACGGCAGGTTACCGGTTGGCTGGCCGGCTGAATGGGTCTACAAGAGCACATTCGGCAGCGACTGGGAAACATCAATCAAAGGCCGCAACGAACTATCACCCCTTGAACTCCTTAACGATGAGAATATGGAGAAAGCAAGAAAAGAACTTGCCAGCACCCTGGAACGTGGGCCTGATGAAGAGGAATTCATCCTCTACCTGATGCACCCTAAAGATTCAGTGGAATATATTAAATTCCGGGAAAAATACAGTGAGGCTCCTCTTGTTTTACCGACCGAAGTCTGGCGTAAAGGCCTGCTTAACCCGGGCAGCAAAGTTGAGTTTGATTTCTGGGGTAAACCCTGCTGTATCGAACTGGTCTCGGTCGGCGGTGAGTATGACGGCTATATCCATGTGCTGATGAAAGTTAACAGCAAAACCAAGGTCTACGCCATTGAAACAGGCAAGACAACAAAAGCGCCGCTCCGCATGGCCATTAAACCCGGAGAAGTAGGTTCACCGATCAACGGCAACCTCTGGAGAATAGGCAGCCAGGAAAGAGGTGCCCTTAAGATAGACGATATTGTCCGCAAGGGAGAGGAAGTGGCCAATATCGAAGCAATGAAAATGGAAAATGCTGTTACAGCGCCTTTCGATGGTCAGATCGTAGAAATCTGCGCCAGGGTTAACGACACTGTACAGGAGGGGCAGGTCATCCTGGCTATTAAGCCGGCTTAGGTTTTCATTATTTGGTATAATGGAGATAATCAATTCTCATAAATGGAGGTTTAAGATAATGGCTGTTGTAGAAATATCAATTGTTCCCCTGGGCACTGGCAGCACCAGCTTAAGCCCTTATGTTGCCGCCTGTGAAAAAGTACTGCGGGAGAACAGCGGCAACTTGAAGTATGAACTGACGGCCATGGGAACCATACTTGAAGGTGACCTGGATCAAATCATAACCCTGGTCCGCCGCCTGCATGAAGTGCCTTTTGACCAGGGTGCACAGAGGGTAAGTACCAATATTAAGATAGACGACCGCAGGGACAGGACAGGGACCATAGAACAAAAGGTCAAATCAGTGGAAGAAAAGCTTTAGATTATAGAAATTTTCATTGCCTTTATCCTTCACATCCATGCAGAAAAAATTTATACTGCCAAAGAAGCCGGGCAATTTTGCTTTGCCCGGCTTCTTTTTTCAGACTGTCAGATCGTATCAAAGCCCGCATCCACACCAATCAGGCTCTGAGGAGTTAGTGCATCGTTTCCTGTGGCATCCCTGGTCCGGTTCGCTGTTATATCGCTTTCCGTATATGTAATCACAGCACCCGGGTAAGAAGTGCCGGGAGCAATGCTGCCGGTAGAAAGTGTAATGGTAATTTTATTTCCGGTTACCGTGAGACTCACAGCCTGGTTGCTGCCTTCAAAAACATATTGTTCTGGATTCGCATTATTGTTTATAACATCTTCAGAGTAGGTTATTTCAATCATGTTTTCTGCTACCGATGCTGCCGACACCATTACCGGTTTAGCTTTATCAACGGGTGTTACACCGGCCTGCGGGCCCAGGGTATTTCCAGGTGCAGCAATATTATCCCGCACCGGTTCAACCTGGGTAACCATTGGCTTATGCCCTGTATCAGGGCTGTCTTTCTCCTCCAGGTTTATCCGGACTACCTCGCCGGTAACATTTACAGAGGTAATATTATAGCCCTGCACGGTGTAGCTTGCTGTTGTGACTGACCCGGGATAAATAGCTTCCGAGTATATAACATCGATTCTGTCAAGTTGGCCGTTGATAGTTGTATCCTTCGTTTCAGCCCCCAGCAAAACAGGCGCGGCCCTGTCAACCGTGATTGGTATATTTGTTCCACCCACCCTGTATTTGTTACTATTTCTCAAACCATTCATGTCAGTGAGGGCATCTTCTTCAATATTCAGGGTCTGACCGGTTAAACCGGTGGAAAAAGTTCCTGCCGGAAAATATGCCGTAACCGTTGCCGTACCGTTGGTGTTGTTAGTGAAACTGGCCGAAGTTGCACTGACAGGACCTGCTGTTGCCCTGATGCCGGTTCTGTCTAACGATGCAATATGCCTACCTACAGTAAAACTAACCTGTGTTTGTGAGTTAACAGTAACATTAACTGGTGACGCATCAAATTTTACGGAAGGCTGGATAGATTTTATTCCAGGATTAGAGAGCGTATTGCCGGCCAGGTCTTTAACTTCGCCAATATAGAGATGGGTCAGAGCAGAAGTTGAACCAAAATCTGTTCTGAGCTGACCCAGATTTTTGGGCAGAACAATTTTCACTACTCCAGCAGCTTTAGTAATTTTGGTCCCTGCAGGCAAATTGTACTGCGCAGTTTTTGATGCATTAACCAGCCGATAGTAACCGGCATTAACAGCTGTAGCACCCATATTCTTTGAATAGGTAATATATATTACGTCGGATTCAGC
>SL_8KL_010_SEDDRAFT_10004015_pt1 | contig 11989 bp, 9 predicted proteins | sample SodLakKL_010_SED_4_FD_11160 | JGI IMG/M metagenome (IMG submission 11160) | reverse complement strand
GATGGCCACTCACATGATCGTCTGTCAGAGGGAGAGTGGCGTCATAATACGCTTTTCGTTCAGGCCTATGAATACACCAAAGATCTGGGCAGGGTCTATGTCGATCTCTCGGATGAGCAGCCTGAGATGGAAGCAGAGCTGATCTCAGCGGAAGAGGGAAAAGACCTTGTAGAGCCAGATGCTGAACTGGAAGAGATGCTCGAAGATTACAGTGATCAGGCTACAGAGATTATGCTGGATAATTGATGCTGGCATAAATATCTGCGAGTGATAATTTACTTGCTTTAAATTCAGCCCCGTAGTATAATATAGATATAATTTTTTCCAGAAAAATGAGAGGGGCTGAATGCATATGAAGTTGAAAAATACTCTTATAATTCTGCTGGCAGTGGTTATTGTGGGAGCGGGATTTATACTGCCGGCAGAAGCGGTAACAGGCGAGCTTGTCATCCTGCACACCAACGATCTTCACGGAAGAATTGAGATGGATGAGGGTCTTCTGGGCCTGCCCGGGATTGCAGGGCTTATCTCCCGGCACAGAGCCGAGTATGAACATGTTCTGGTTATGGATGCCGGTGATACTATACACGGCAGACCTATCACGAATCTGCTCCAGGGAGAGAGCACCGCAGAAGGCATGAACAGGGCGGGCTACGATGTTATGGTACCGGGAAATCACGATTTCAATTTCGGTTATGAGAGGCTTTTAGAACTTGAGGAGATGATGGAGTTTGATCTGGTGGCGGCCAATGTAGAAAAGGACGGCGAGCTGATTTTTGCCCCCTATGTAATTAAGGATATGGGTGATTTTAAGGTTGGTGTGATCGGTCTGGCCACTCCTGATACTATCAGCACAACCCATCCTGCCAATATAAGGGGCCTGGAATTTACGGATATGGTGGCTGCTGCCGGTAAGTATACTGAGATACTGCAGGATAGTGGTGTTGATCTCATAGTGGCTTTAGGCCATGTTGGTCTATCCGGTGAGAACACATCGGCCAGAGTAGTGGAAGCGGTGGAAGGGATAGATATCTTTGTGGATGGCCACAGCCATGATCGGCTGCCTGAAGGCAAATGGGTGGGAGATACTCTCATAGTACAAGCCCATGAATACGGCAAATATCTGGGTCGTGTCCTGGTCGATTTGAGCGGTGAAACTCCCTCTTTGTCTGCGGATCTCATTCCGGCAGATGTAGATGATCTTACAATTGATGAAGACCTGAAGCATCTGATGGAAGAGTATCGCGGTAAAGCCAGAGATATTATGCTCGGCAACTGAATAAATTCGGGACAGGGTGATAGCAGAATTGAAACCTGACAGAGAGTTTTATTTACAGGATGCGGTTACACTGGCTGAAGAGCTGATAGGATATCATCTGATCAGGCGTATAGATGACATGGAGCTTATAATGCGCGTGGTGGAGACCGAGGCCTACTGTGGACCGGAGGATAAGGCCAGCCACGCTCATTCCAGCGGCAGGACGGAGAGGACTGAGCCCATGTACCGTGCCGGGGGGCACAGCTATGTTTATCTTATCTACGGCATCCACTGCTGTTTTAATGTTGTGGCTGCCGCGCCGGGAAGACCTCATGCAGTGCTTATCAGAGCGGCAGAACCTGTCAGAGGTCTGGAGCAGATGAAGCAGAACCGACAGATTTCTGAACCGGATAGGACGGATCTGGGCTGTGGCCCCGGCAGGCTCTGTCAGGCTCTCAAAATTGACCGCAGTTTAAGCGGTCTCGATCTTACTGAGACCGATGAGATCTTCTTCAGTGAGAATGACGATAAAAGAGGAAAAGTTGAGCGGGCCAGGAGAATAAATATCGATTATGCGGAAGAATACCGGGATAAGCTATGGAGATTTTTTGATCCGGACAGCAGCAGTCTTTCCCGCTGATTATTGCCTGTTAAAGTTACTGTTGAAAATATAACAGTTGGTGGTCTATAATATATTATAACATTAACAGTTAATCATCTAGCTTAAAAAGGCACAATTAGAAAGGGAAGGAGAAATTTTATGCTGGCAGTGGATTTAAGAAAAGGCAGTGCAATTTTTGTGGTTTTTGTTTTTTGCCTGGCTTTAGCAGGCGGGATGGTTATAGGCGAATCAATTCAGGCCCAGAGCGATTATCTGGCCGGCTGGGAGGATTATCGTTTCGACTTCTATGGTGAGGCCTACACTTTAAGTGAAACCAGCCTGAATGAGCTCTACGGAGAAGATGAATGGTCGGATATGAGCATGTTCTTTGCCGACAGGGAACCAGAAGCTGAAGAGACATATTACAGTGAAGATGATCTGGAGCAGCTGGAAGCTTACAGGGGTGAGACATTATCGATGGATGAGATTCTGCAGTTAAATGATAATTTCACCCTTGTGGCCATAAACGCGCACAGGCCTTTTGATCCCGATACATCTCATCAGAGGGCCAGAGTCGATGTCAGTGAGGTTGTATCCATAGATGAGGGGGATATTCTCACCAATATCACCGACCATCATTTTATCCTGAGCGAAGAGGAGCTTATCCACGACAGCTCGATGCGGGTTATCCCTGATGGGACAGGTACCATAGTTTATATATTGCCCGATCTGGAAAGTGAATATATAAATGTGGAGCTGCGGTCTTTTCTGGATAATGAGTTTTTACGCACTACAGTAACAGTCAGACAGCAGTAGTATGTATCAGTATATATAATAAATGAAAGTGGTGAACGAAATTGCCCGATTTCTGGACACATGTACTCGCTGGTGAAGAGATGATAGCTGCCGGTGGCAGCGATCATCTCTACAGGACGGTGGAGGAAAATATGGAAGCATTTATCATGGGTTGCCAGGGTCCTGATCTTTTCTTTTACAATATATCTACACCCTGGCGGGGGCCGGTGCTGGGCAAGAGAATGCATTATAACGGGTTGAGAACGGCTTTCGAGCATGTGGTTAAATACGGCAAAGCCCATCGCTCGGGAGGATGTCTCAGCGCTTTCCTCTGCGGATATTTGAGTCATTTTCTGGTCGACCGTTATATGCACCCCTTTGTGCTGGCCCGTTCCCGGAACTTTACCGTCCATAAGAAGCTGGAAAATGAATTGGATTCATTTTTGCTCAAACACCATCTGGGCATAAGTCCCCGGGCCGTAAATCCCTATCTGATGATGGAATTTGAGGAAGGTATGCCCGAGGCCATCCTGGGCTTTTTTCAGGAACATCTCGATGAGATCTATGATTTCAACCGGGGCCGTTCCACGACCCTCAGTTCCTATCGTGACTTTAAATACCTACAGAATGTTCTCTACAGCCCGGGGCCTGTAAAGAGAACTCTGCTAAGATTCTCCGGTGCTTTCATACCTTATAATTTGGATTCTCTGCTGTATGAGGCCGGCAGTGAGCTTCTCTGGGATGAAGAGAAACAGAGGTTTTTGCAGCAGTATGAGAAGGTGGTGGATCTGGGGGCTGATACACTGGAGGAGGTCGAGCTTTTCTGGCAGGACAGGCTGCATTATTCAGATTTAAGTGATCATCTTAAAGAGCTCGATTTTGCTCCTCCGGACAGACAGGAGATCATAAGCACGCTTCCCCTGGGGGAGCAGCTCAGCGGTTAAATATCTGGATTGGAGATATGATATCATGAAAAATAAAGTTAATATTTTAACAACTATTTTTCTCGCTGCAGTGCTATTCCTGTTATCATTTTATCATGGACCTCTGCTCACCCCGGCTGCAGCAGGGAGGACTATCACCGAGGGGGAATGTGAGAGTCTGGGGCTGGTATTGAGCGGTGGTGGGGCCTGGGGACTTGCTCATATAGGTGCTCTGGAGGTCCTGGATTCGGAAGGGATTGGGGTTGATATGATCTCAGGGACGAGTGCCGGTGCCATTGTGGGAGCACTCTATGCAGAAGGTTACAGTCCGGCAGAGATGCAGGAGATCATCTCCGAACTGCAGTGGAGCGATTTTATCTTCCCCACACTGAATGATCTGGGTTTCTTTTCCATAGAGAGAGTGGAGGAGGAGCTGACTGAATTTTTGCGGACTGAGAGAATAGAAGACCTGCCCCTGAAATTCAGCGTGACGGTGACGGATATAGATACAGGAGAAGCGGTAAACTACAGTGAGGGGCCTCTTGCCCGGCTGCTTGCCGCTTCGGCTTCAGTTCCCATAATGTTTGCCCCGGTGGAATATCAGGATCTGCTTTTAGCAGACGGAGGTCTTGTCGATAACCTTCCCACCGCCCCCCTGCATAAAGCCGGGATGGATTGTATCATAGCTGTCGATGTGGCCGGGAATTTCAGCTTTACCGGCAGGCCGGAGGGGATGATAGAGTACGGCAACAGAGTTTTTAATATCATGCGCAGGGCCATGCAGGTCGATCCTGAAGTGGATTTTCTCATCCAGCCTGATCTTGACGGTTTCAGTGGCCTGGATTTCGATAATTACGAGCTGCTTATAGACAGAGGGTTTGAGGCGGCCGTCAGGGAGCTGGAACTGAACCTATCACAACCTTAGATAAAAAACCCTGGATGACAGAAACTTTGATGATCGCGTTCCCGTATAGTACTCTTCCCGAACTGCTTTCGATAGATCGTAAAAAAACGCAAAATATCTCCTGTGTTAGCAGGAGATTTTCTCTTTATCAAGAATATTTAATAATAGAAATCGTTAATTTAATCACATTGCCTGTCAGGCTTTTGCATAATTAAACCTTGCATGAAGGAAAAATTTATGTTATTTTAACTAGTGAAAGTTATCATAATCACAAGCCTTTGATCTGCACAGCATGAGTTATCAAAAGTTATCAAAAATAAATTAAACCAAGGGGGTATTCATTAATGGCCAGCACACAGGGTGGTGCGCAGAACAAACCCGGACGTCTGCAGCCTGAAAAGCATTCAGGTCTGTCAGAGGATCAGGTTATGCTGCGCACATTTGTGGCTATGTGTATTCCTGCCATAGCCGCTGTTATTGCCATTGGGGAAAGGGCATTTTTCAATATTCTGACCGCAGTTCTAACAGCCGTTCTATGTCATTTTGTAATTAAAGTTTTGGAAGAACAGGATCTATCAAGGCTGGGGGAAACGACTTATAGAAGCTTCTATTCTCCTCTGGTTGCTGGAATGATTGTGGGGCTATGTGTGGGGGAGCTATCTCCCTACTATATAACCGCCATAATCTCTGCTGTAACGATGATTGGCTTTAAATGGGGACAGGAGAAGTATTTTGGCCGGAAGATAATCAATCCGGCTGCTGGAGCCAAGGCCTTAGTTCTACTGCTGATTACATTTATGTGGTTTTTGCCGGATCCTCTGACTTCAGGCCAGCTTTTCTACCCCGAACATCTCCAGTACAATATGCTTTCCGGAGAAGGCTTTGTAGCTTCTATGGAGTTCGCTGAGGTTATGGGGTTTTATGGCACTGAGAATCTGAGCATAGCAGAAAGTTTGTTTCTTTGGAAAGCACACGGCTGGATAGGTGGAGCCTCAGGTCTGCTGGTAATAGTGTCAGGTATACTGCTGGCTCTCTGGATTAAACTCAAATGGAAACTGACTCTTAGTTATCTGCTCAGCATGACCGCGCTCAGCGTATTGATCGGAGCTGCTACCGGCGGCCCCATAGTTTTGAGAATTTCCTTCCACGTCTTTGCGGGAAGTGTTATATTCCTGGCTTTCTATATGGCCACCGAGCCCCAGACAACACCTGCTACCGATATGGGTATGTATCTATTTGGGGTGTTTTTAGCTGTGCTGACATTTGGGGGCCATCTGGTAGGATTGTATGGCAGTTCATTTATTGCACTTGCCATATTAAATCCCTTTGCTCCTTATATCGACAGGATGGGGATTAAACTGCCATTTGGTCAGCAGGAAAGGATGTTCTCACCGGCAGAGCCCTCACCGCCCAAAATAGACTCCACTTCACCAGTAATGGATTATGATGAATCCAAATGTATCATGTGCCAGCGATGTGTTAAAGCCTGTGATGAAATACAGGAAAAGGGCATTCTGGGTCTGGGAGATCGCGGCGAAAATATCTTTACCACTGCCGGATTGGGTGAAAGAGGATTTTCAGAATGCGATGGGGATGGACAGTGCTTTGAACTCTGTCCCACAGGTGCTCTAACACCCAAACAGGAATTCCATAACATAAGAAAATGGGAATCCGATTCCCAGGGCAGAACTACCTGCAGCAACTGCGGTACAGGCTGCCAGCTCAAGGCCTATATTAAGAATAATAAACTGATAAGAGTGGAATCGGTAGATGAATCGCCCAATAATGGAGCACTCTGCATTAAAGGCAGATTTGGCCATACTTATGTAAATTCAGATGATAGATTGACCCGGCCTCTGGTCAGGAAAGAAGGCAATTTAGTGCCTGTTTCCTGGAAAGAAGCCCTGAGAAAAGTCAGCGATAAATTTGCGGAAATTAAAGAGGAACACGGTTCAGATGCTCTGGGTGGAATTGCCTCAGCTGTAAGCACAAATGAGGAGAATTATCTATTCCAGAAGTTCATGCGAGTCTGCCTGGGCACAAATAATATCGACCAATCTGATCGACTCTGCCAGTCCTCTTCGCTGATTGCCATGGAAAAAGCCTTCGGCTGTGGAGCTATGACCAATTCGATAGAAGAATTGACCGAAGCGGATTGTATTTTCGTGGCCGGTTCAAATACCACCGCAGCCCATCCGGTTATAGCCCGGTATATCAAAGAGGCAGCCAGAGAAAATGGAGCTACATTAATCGTTCTTGATCCCCGAGAGATTGAACTTGTTCGCTGGGCAGATCAATGGTTAAGACCGGATATTGGAGCTGACGTGGCCACCATAAATGGTCTGATGAATGTAATCGTTGAGAACGACTGGCAGGATGATAAATTTATCGAGGAAAGAACCGAGGATTATGCTGAGCTTAAGGAAGCCATAAGCGAATATGACCCGGATAGCGTGGAGGAAATGACGGGAATTCCGGCAGAAAAAATAAAAGAGGCAGCTGAGACCTTTGCTAAAGCGGATAGAAGTTCGATTGTATTCGCCACCGGCATGACACAGCACACCTCCGGAACAAAGAATGTACTCTCCCTGGCCAATCTGGCCATGCTGACAGGCAATATTGGCAGAAAGAGCACCGGCTTAAACTCACTTCAGGGACAGAACAATGTGCAGGGAGCATCTGATATGGGAGCTCTTCCTGATATGCTGACAGGGTATCAGTCCGTGGAAGATTCCGGGGCTGTGAGCAAATTTGTCAATGCCTGGCAGAGTGAAATACCCACCGAACCGGGTCTGACCAAGGTTGAGATGATAAGGGAAGCAGCTGCTGGTAAATTGAAGGGACTTCTCGTAATGGGAGATAATCCCGTAATGTCTGATCCGAATAAAATGCAGACTGAGATGGCCCTGGACAACCTGGATTTTCTGGTCGTTGCCGATCCCTTCCTGACAGAAACTGCCGCTAAGGCTGACGTGGTTCTGCCTGCGGCCACCTTCCTGGAGAAAGAGGGTACATTTACCAATACCGAACGCAGAATCCAGAAGGTGAATGCCATTATGGAATCCCCGGGCAGTGTCAGAACTGACTGGGAGATTATTTCTGCTCTGGCTCAGAGGATGGGGTATGAATTTAATTACTCCAGACCGGAAGAGATCATGAACGAGCTGGCAGAACTAACTCCGATATACAATGGAATAAGATATGAAGATATAGAAGAAAAAGGCAGGCAGTGGCCTATAAAGGATGATGGATCCGGCACACCCATCCTTCATCAGGACGAATTCATGAAGGGCAGAGGTACTTTCCACGCGGTGGATTATAAGGAATCTGAAGAACAGCCCGATGAAGAATATCCTCTCCGTCTCTCCACAGGTCGTACACTTTACCAGGTACGCACTGGTGCCATGAGCCGACGCTCCGATGTTCTCTCGGCTAAGCTCAATGATCCCTATGTGGAGGTGAACCCTGAAGATGGAGAGAGATATGACATAAATGATGGCGAGGAAATAAGAATCAGCACAAAGCGTGGATCGATACAGGCTGAAGCCCGAATTACCGAGATAGTTGCACCTGGCAATGTGTTTGTTCCCATCCACTTTGCCGAAGCTCCTGCAAATCAGCTGACAAATGATGCTCTCGATGAGGAGTCTGGAACACCTGGAATTAAACAGGCTGCCTGCATTATAGAGAAGATACCTGCTGAGGAGAAGATCCTCTCTCAATAAACTGACCGGAGGTGATTAATTTGGAGTTAGAATTAGAACGGGTCGATGAGATTATTGAAAAGAATATATCCGAGCACAAAAAGCAGGAAAAGTCTCCCCTGATACCTGTACTGCAGGATATTCAAAAAATTTATGGCTGGCTGCCCGAACAGGCACTGGTCAGGGCTTCTAACAAATTGAAGGTCCCCACCATAGAGCTCTACGGTGTTGCCTCCTTTTATAATGAGTTCCGATTAAAACCATTAGGAGATTATCATATAGTCGTCTGTACCGGCACCGCGTGCCATGTCCGCGGTGCCCCCCTGCTCATCTCCGAACTTGAGCGGAGTTTAGGAGTCGAAGAGGGAGAGGTGACCCCTGATCAGAAATTCTCGCTTGAGGGCGCGCGCTGTGTGGGAACCTGTGCAGTAGCGCCAGTCATCATTGTCAACGGCAAATACCATGGAAATATGGATAAGAAAAAACTCAATAAATTAATAGAAGAACTGCAGGAAGGAGGGGAATAAATGTCTAAAATTACTTCTCCCGAAAACTTAAAAGAAGTTCAGGCCGAAGCTGAAGAAGATAGAGATAAAATACAGAGCTATATAACTATCTGCGGCGGAACCGGCTGTCAGGGATCTGGCTGTCAAGAAGTTATAGATGAACTTAAACAACAGATGGAGAATAGAGATTTAGGTGATCGTGTGGGGCTTAAGGTCACCGGCTGCCAGGGTTTTTGCGAACAGGGGCCTCTGATGGTGATCAGGCCTGAAGGCAATTTTTATTGTAAGGTTGAGCCGGAAGATGTGGAGGAAATATTCGAGAAAACGATAAAAAATGGTGAGGTCGTGGAGAGGCTGGAATATGTGGACCCTCTCACCGATGAGAAAATTGTCGATTTCAACGAGATACCCTTTTATAAGCATCAAAAAAGGCTGGTATTTAAAAATAATGGCATAATTGAACCAACCTCTCTCAAGGATTATTTCGCGGTGGATGGCTACACTGCCACGGCCGATGTCCTCCATAACTGGACTCCCGAGGAAGTTATCGAGGAGGCGATAAAATCCAAACTGCGGGGCAGAGGTGGTGGTGGATTTCCGGCCGGGAAAAAGTGGAAGTACTGCCGCCAGGAGGAAGCTGAACCTAAATATCTCGTCTGCAACTGTGACGAGGGTGACCCTGGAGCATATATGGACCGCAGCATAATGGAGGGAAGTCCCCATCTGGTTATTGAGGGAATGGTTATTGCTGCCTTCGCCATAGGTGCAAAAAGAGGTTTCATCTATATCAGAGCTGAATACCCCATGGCGGTCAGACACACGAAACTTGCCATTGAACAGGCTGAAGAATACGGTCTGCTGGGCGAGGATATTATGGGTTCCGGCTTTGATTTCAATCTGGAGGTAATGGAAGGTGCTGGAGCATTTGTGGCCGGTGAATCAACTGCACTTATGCACTCTATCGAAGGAAAGAGACCGATGCCCCGTCAGACCCCGCCGAGATCGGTCCAGCAGGGGCTTTATAAAAAGCCCACCGTCATGAATAATGTTGAGACTTTTGCCAATGTCCCGCTGATAATTAAAAATGGTGCTGACTGGTTTAACAGCATCGGGACTGAAGAGAGCAAGGGGACCAAGATATTCTCCCTGGTGGGCAAGGTGAACAATACAGGGCTGATTGAAGTCCCCATGGGTGTGACACTAAAGGAGATAGTCTTTGATATTGGGGGCGGTATTCCTGACGGCAAAGAGGTTAAAGCTGTACAGACAGGAGGACCTTCTGGCGGCTGTATACCCGAGGAATTATTCGACCTTCCCGTGGATTTCGAGGAGCTATCTGAAGCCGGCTCGATGATGGGGTCCGGTGGTATGGTGGTAATGGACGAAAACACCTGCATGGTTGATGTGGCTAAATTCTTCCTGGATTTTCTCAGGGACGAATCCTGCGGTAAATGTATGCCCTGCCGCAGTGGAATTCCGCAGATGCTAGATATCCTCAAGAAGATAACTGAAGGAAATGGAACTGAAGAGGATTTGGAGCATTTAGAAAAACTGGCCCAGACCATAAAGAAGACTGCTCTATGTGGACTGGGTGACTCAGCCCCCAATCCGGTGCTCTCAACAATTGAATATTTTAAAGATGAATATGAAGCTCATATACACGATAATGCCTGTCCTGCCGGTGTATGTCAGAAGCTCATCTATTATGATATAATACCGGAAGAGTGTAAATCCTGTGATCGCTGTAGACAGGCCTGCCCTGTTGATGCCATTGAAGGAGAACCAGGAGGAGATCCTTATATACTCTATGATGAGCCCTGTATCCGCTGTGGCAACTGTATAGATGAATGTCCTTTCGACGCCATAGAAGTGGTGCCGGGTCAGAAAGAAAAATCCGAAAGTGCTTCAGAGATCAGTTAATGGTGTTAGAATCAAAACTTTAAATGATGAGCTTCTGACAAAATCATGAAGGGAGGATTATCATGCCGGAAAAAGAGAATATGGTAACTATAACAATCGACGGTCGCAAAGTGACGGCAGAGGCCGGAAGAAATCTGCTCAAAGTAGCCAGAGAAAATGGCTTTGATATTCCCGGGGTCTGTTATCATCCCAAACTTTCTCCCACTGCATCCTGCAGGCTCTGTGTGGTAAAAATTGACGGAAGTGAGTGGCCTACTCCGGCCTGTACAACCTATGTAAAAGAAGGTATGGAGGTTGTGGCTTTTGACGAGGAGCTGAAGGAACATCGAATAAATCTCGTCGATTTGATGCTGAGTGAGCATAATTGCACCTGCATAACCTGTGATGCTGCAGGTGACTGTGCTGTTCAGGATTTAGGTCAGCGTTACGGGCTTATAAAATTGAACTCGGAAAAATTCAGGGATATATATAATGATGTCATCTCCAAATATCAGAGCTTTCCTACAGGCAGAAAGAAAACTGAAGAGATGGATGCCCATGAACTAGAAAGTAATGAATATACTGGTGAGCCCCAGGATTGTATAAGGTGTGGATACTGTATAGATGTCTGTCCTGTCAATATCTATCCGGTGCTGATTATGGAAGCCGCTGAAATGTACAGTCAGCCCGGTAAGCTTGAAAATCTGTATCCTGAGGACTGTATAGGCTGCGGCCTCTGTTCTTTTGTCTGTCCAGGTCAGATTAGAATCCCCTATTACTTCCCGGAAAAATCTGAAACCCATAAAAAGAAAGCGGAGTGATGTGATATGAACAGGCAAAACCTGTTTTCCAGCCTCTTCTTCATCCTGCTGCTGGTAATCTCCATGATTTTTGTCTACGGCATTGAAGATCATCAGATAGCTTCACCTGTGGAGGAAGCAGAAGAGGAAGTTGCAGAGGAGCCGGAAGAACCCGAAGAAGAAGGTGAGATCTTCACGGGTACAGCCGAAGGTTATGGCGGTGATTTGACGGTGGAAGTTGAGGTTCTGGATGGTGAGATACTGGCCGTTAGAGTTGTGGAACATTCCGAGACCGAAGATCTGGCCGATCCCGCCCTGGAGGAAGTGCCGGCAAGTATAGTGGCCGAGCAGAGCACAGATGTCGATATAGTTACTGGTGTGACAGTGACCAGTGAGGCTATAATGGCAGCAGTCGATGCGGCTTTAGCAGATGTCGATCTGGAAGACCCCGAAGAGGAGCCGGAAGAGGGTGAGGTATATACCGGTGCAGCCGAAGGATTTAACGATGATATAACAGTGGAAGTGACAGTTTTGGATGGTGAAATTACGGGCATTGAAATAATTGAACACGATGAGACACCGGATTATTTCGATGACGC
>SL_8KL_010_SEDDRAFT_10004014_pt1 | contig 11989 bp, 3 predicted proteins | sample SodLakKL_010_SED_4_FD_11160 | JGI IMG/M metagenome (IMG submission 11160) | reverse complement strand
GCTTTTCAAAATCCTCCTCGGTGAAAAGAGGCGCACTCAAGATGCGCCCATTATGGTTATGACGTGTTTCCATCTTGCTGAGAAACTCGCTGAAATAATATTCCACGCGGGCTAGATTCATCTCATCCAGACAGACGATATGTATATCATTGGGATTAGATTGAGCCTGCTGCAGTATATTAATCATGGGGCCAGGTACAAATTCGCCCTCCAGGTTTTTATAACCCAGAAGATCTGAGCTATCATTCCAGTCAGGTCGCACAGATATCAACTGATAGCGACCATTATCAGAATTACAGCCTAAGACATGAGCGAAATGCTCGACCAGCTTAGTCTTACCTGTGCCTGAAATCCCGGCCAGGAGCACAAAGGGTTTTGTCTTGAGGGAGAGATAGAAGTTTTCCAGCATACCCTCAGGATAATAAAAGCCATGGGCTGTGAGATAATCTTTTATGTGGGCGATCTTTTCTTCGGTTGATAAGTTCGGGGGAGGTGGGGGGATATCTTGAAATACGGCAAATTCAGGCCACTCAGTTTCGGGTTGGCTTTCCTGTATGATTTCTAATCCTTTTTTATTGAAGTAAAAAAGATACCCTTGATTTACTCTGCCTTCTCTGTTTATAGGCCCCTTATCTATATCCAATTCTCGCACTTCACTATTAAAAGCATCCAAATTAATCACAGGATCTAAATTATGATATTCCGTCTTTATTAATCTTCCTTTTCGACCCCAAACATCATCAGTATCTCTAATCTTTTCGGGTTTTTCTTTTTCCACTGCCGGTTCTTTAACTTTGCTAACATATCGCAAAGATCCATTTGCATAATGAAGAATAATATCGCCTTTATTAACTTCATCCATAGTCTCCCAATGGTACATTTTAGAGCCAGATTGAGTTTCTAAAGGAGCCCACAACACTCCTTCATCTTTTTCTGCTTCTAGAGTCTTTCCTTGGTTTACCCACCATATATTTGATTCTTGTCCTTCTCCTTTTCTAATATTCGCTGCCCTTAATTCAAAGGTTTGAGGCTCTTCGGTCTCATATATCTCAATAAATTCCGCTTCTTCTTCAGGTAGTTTATATTCTTTATATGAATCTGAATCAGAGATGTCTCTTTTTTCTTTTATGTACTCAAAGCTTTTCTCAAAAACATCTCTTAATTTATCTTTAAGATCCTTATTACTATCATATCTTATCTGTATTGAATCATGTTTGCCTTCATGGCCAATATTATTTAATCTTGCCTCGTAATCCTCCCCCTGAAACTGTAAAGTTATGTCTTTCGATTCTCCTTTCTCTAATTCATTTTCGTCGAGGAAATGATCATGCAAATCCTGGGGGATAGTTATGCCATATTCAAAAACTGACCATCTTAGTTGATTTCTATAAAGCAATCTATCACACGTAGGTACTGATATCTTCTTTTCATCAAATTCATCTCTTTCATAACGATCACCAACTTTTTCCTGATAATATTGTTCTAGATTCATCTCTATATCTTCATAAATATCTCTAATATCCTCTGCTTCTAATTCATTCCAAAGTTCACTTTCCATATGAACGTATTCTTTTCCCTCTTTAGGCACTTTTTTCAAAGTGCCCAATTTATCTAAAGGCATACTTTCCACATAATTTTGTATTGAGTTTAACCCAGATTCCTTTATGTTTGTTATTGTTGAGGTTGCATCATATGTTTCCACTCTTAAGCCATTTTCTTCGCGGCGTTTATAAAACTCTCTAAACCTTTCAATTAAATCTTCCATGCTTGTTTGACCATTTTTTTGTGTCTCTAAAAATGACTTGTAAACGACAAACTTATAAGATTTTTTATGTGCTTTTAAATCATTTAAAATTCTATCTTTGGCAGATTTGATCATATTAAAACCCCGTAATAATTGTTTTGTTTAGCTAAATGAAAGCAAAAAAGTTAAATCATTTTTTCGTTTTCAAGCTTACTTTTCAATTTTTCATGCATTTTCATGTTCTTATTTTCCATTTAAATATGTCAAGCCTTTTCTCCTTGTCATTTCTACAAAAAGATATAAATTCATTTAGAAAATCATTTAAATTCCTTTAAAAATTCCAGCACATAACTTCTTTTTAATTCTTCATGGCAATATTGATTCTCATAATTCCTTAGGCAGCCGTAACAACTAGTGTCAGCTTCTTTTCCTCCACATTCACATTTTTTCATTATATCAAAAGTTCTTTCTAACACCCTTAAAAAATTATCGTTTTTTGTAATCCGTTTTACGTGACCTGCTCCCCCAGGAACAGTATCATAAAATACGAGTGCTGGGTTATGTGGATCTCCAGTGTATGGGTATAGGCATCCGTCAATATCTCTACGCTCTATTCCTAAAGCCTGACTGGCCCCTTCAATTAAACCATAAAGAACTGATTTCCAATAACCCTCTTCTGATTGATTATTAAATCGATGGTGTAACAACACCTGTAAAATATCAGTATGAAACTCATGACCTAAGGCAATTATTTCCCTTATTCCTTCACAATATTTTCCCCAAGGAGATCTATGTTTACTATCGGGATCTCCTTCATTTATTTCAGCATGACCACATCTTTGACAAATAGAAAACCTCTTAAAACCAGCATGATTTATCACAGCTAACTTTCCTCTATTTGCAGAAATTAATTCACATTTCACCCCTTCTATATTAAATGTTTGTTTAGATTCAGTGTTTTCTTCATATCTTCCAGTAAAATATTTTCTTGTTGTATAAGTCTTTTCAGGTTTTTTCATCTTTGGCCTTTCGGGCTCATCGGAAATAAATCCATATTCAGGAGTTAAAAATTCTCCCTTCCTTTTCCCAATCTGCTCTCCACAAGCCTTACATTCATCAATTGAAGATTCAGGCTGAGAAATCTCACTCTGGTAAAACCCACAGTAATCACAAATAGCAAATTTTCTTCTTACCAGTTCTCTTTCAGGTAACATTTTTAAATACTTACTTGTCCATTGTTTGCCTCCAGCTATTACCTGACTACCAGGAGCGTACTCTGATAATGCAATTTTTAAATCTCTGTTTAAATCTAAGTTTTTTGCTTCATCTCCGTGATGATTAATCTGTAAATCAATAACATCTACAGGAAATCCATACTTAGGTATAATATTTTTCTGAGACATATAATTAATCAAATATCTTGATTTAATTGTAGATATAATTCTTTTTAATTTATCAGCTTCTCTATATCTTTCTTCTGCAATTAAGCCTTCTTTTGCTTCATCGAGTTTTTTCACGTCACTCTTTAATTCCATATAAGCTTTTTCCATATTTCCATCCTCTCCAATCAAGCTATCAATCCAATTCCACTCTTCTAAATCTATTTCGTCTTGAGATTCTTCAGGAATTACATTTTTTAAATACTCTATCAGCGGTTCTGGTTTTTTCTTGAGATATGAATAGAATTTTTCTATTCCCTCATTAAAGAAAAAGTCAGAAACTGTTTTAAAATAGTTCGGGTTTTTCTTCCAGAAGAAAGATAAAGCAGAGGCAAAAATGTGTCTTTCAATTATTTTCTTATTCTTTATCTTGAAATGCGGGGGCTTAATACGACCCAGAATCAGCTCTAAAGGATCTTGGAAATACGACAAATCATGCGAATTTCTTCGCGCAAAAGTTAAGGAAAATGCGGTAGTGTCTGTCCTTCTACCGGCCCTCCCAGCTCTTTGTAAGTAATTTGCTGATGTAGGAGGAACATTCCTCATAAAAACAGCTTCAAGTTCTCCCACATCAACTCCTAACTCAAAGGTAGTTGAACAACTTAAAACATTAATTTCCCCTTTATTAAATTTGGTCTGTTTGTTTGCAGCAGCTTCCGTAGTTAATTGGGCTGTGTGTTCTTCACTCTTCATCTTTACAGGATACTTATCGAGATAAATTTTACGATAATGATTATTTGAAAAGTGTTTATCAGGGATTGTTTCTTCTAATTTTCCGTCACACCTATAGGTTGGACATACTCCTTTCACATTAAATTGAGTAATATAATTACACGTATGACAATAAAACCACTTCACCCGAGAATCTATAACAGCTGGTTCAATATTCCAATAGTCAGTTTTCATTCTATACTTTGTTCCTTCTCTTGGAGTGTGGACTTCAGAAAAATAATTTTTAAACATTGATGTATTTTTGCCTGGGGAAAGCCCTTTATTCCAAATTTCTTTCAGCAAAATTACACAATCTTCTCTGGTAAATCCTTTTTTTAGCTGTTTTGCATACACCTTCTTTAAGTAATCTAATCTCGAATTCGATCGACCTTTGCCTTTTGGCACCCAACTATGTACTGCATAAGAAGATGTATCACCTTTAAAGAAATATTCTCTGTTTCGAGGTTTAAAAAATTCATCTTTGGGGGATACATTTTCCGGAAATAAAATCGCTCCATACTTTCTAAAACTTGTAAGAAGAATTTGAAATAAATCCCATGCTTCTTCCTCATTCAACCCCAATTGTTCCCGCAAAGGAGGAGCATCAAAATTTTCTGGTTTCACAGCTGAAAAACCTAATAACCCTAAGTTTTCTAAGCTATTTTTTCTATCGATACGTAAAAATTCATATAAGACCCATTTCCACGCAATTTCTTCTAATTGTTGTGGGCTCTTATCATAAAAAATATTCTTTCGACTTAAAAAAACCTTAATACTGTTAGCTAAATCCTCTACTCTCCAGTCATTTTCTAAAACCCTATCCTTATTATTTTTTAGGACTCTAATTATAATCTGCCTTCTAATTAACTGCTGATAACTACTATTTAAATAGGTGGCAAAAAATGCAGCATCCTGACGACTATCAGAAAATATAAGAAGTTGTTTAGATGTCTTATCTTCTATTTCAACTTCTGCTTCTTGCCCTTTATCCGAATAAGAATCCCCCCAAGTATCTTCTTCAAATTTTTTGCTTTTATCAAATTTTCTATTTCTGGATGGGAGCATCTTATAAAGAGAGGTGGCTAAAACACTAGTTATAGCATCATTTCCTAATATAAAGCGCCAAACGATTGATCCTTGTGACCTAACTTTCCCACAAGCTGGACACTTATGTACCATCCCTTCTTTATTTTCAACTAACAAAAGACGTATTGGTTCGTGCTCACAGTTACATCCTCCAAACAGATTATTATTTTTATATAATTTTTTGCATTTAGGACAAAGCAAATATTCTTCACCCTTGTTAGTCATATCTTTATCTAGTTTGACTAATTCGTCTTCATTATCATCTACTATCATATTTTTTTCATCAACAACCAAAAAATATGAAATTCTTTCATTCTCGTAATGTGAACTTTTGCTGTTTTGATGAAGCTTTTTTTCTTCTCCAGAATCATCAATATCACCCAATAAATATAATGAGCTGCATTGACGACAAGTTCCTATCTCAAAAACAGGATAACTTTCGCCATCCTCAGTATAATTTTCTTGCCTATTTAAAAAAAGCTTATTTTCTGGCAAAAAGGTTATAAAAGCCCCTTCAATGGCTTTAATAAATAAATGATATCTAGCTGGAAGTAAAGGAGATATTTCTTTGCTAGGGGTTGCCTTATTTGCAATGTTTACCATAGCAATGAGCACTTCTTCACTATTAGCATTATCGGGGAATAATTCTTCAGCTGCTTCAGATAAAAACATAGGTCTTTCGTTTAATCTTTTTTGTAGTAAATTAATGTTTTTATCTCCTCTGAAAACAAAATACAAATAACCTCCCCATTCTTCACTGCTGCTGTTTTGTCTAGCAATTTTCATGATTTTATCGGGAATATCATACTTCTCAAATTCAAACCTTATTTTATTTAGAATTTCCTGGGCATTCTGTTTCCCATTTTTTATGATTTCATTGATCTTTATATAAACATCTGGATTAGGTTTTCCCCAAATTTTTTCATTGTCAGATATATTAATATCCTCTCTTTCTGCTTTTATTATATCTTGTTGTTCAGAATTATCAGCCTCATATTTAACTTCCTCTCCAAATAGATCACTTGCAAAATTTGCTACTTCTTTAAAATCATCTTCATCTGTCCCAATTGTAGCACTAGTAGCTATGCATTGAATATTGCTGTCACTCTGATTTACCCTTGCTTTTAATCGTCTTAACAACATAGACATTTCAATTGCTTTGGCTCCATTATATGTATGTGCTTCATCAAGAACTATATGTCTCCAATTATTAGAATACTCACCGTCAAAAAAAGTATGATCATCCGGTCTTAACATCAAATATTCTAGCATGGCGTAATTTGTTATTAATATATGAGGAGGTTTATTTTTCATCTCTTCTCTTGAGATCAATTCATTATCTAAAGGATCTTCACCATCATTCATTTTTTTATATCTATCCAATGCTTCTTTTTGTTTTTCTTCTGTTTCACCGGTATAGCTACCAAATGTAATTTCAGGGTAGTTTTTCAAAACTTTCCTCAATTTACTTAACTGATCGTTGGCCAGTGCATTCATTGGATAGAGTAATAAAGCTCTCACTCCGGGAAATAACTGTTCATTCTCTTTTTGAGTAAACAAATGATTCAAAATAGGCAACAAAAATGTTTCTGTTTTGCCACTGCCAGTTCCAGTAGCCACAACAACATTTCTTTGATCTTCAATAGCTTTTCTTATAGCCTTTTCTTGATGAATGTACAATTCTCGGTCAAGCGGTAAAGCTTTAGGTGTTTTCAGCTTGTAAAACTCGGAAGATAATACTCCTTCTTTAATAAGATCATTTATATTTTTACCTTTTTTAAATGGGGGAGTTGCCTCCAATATTGGTCCCTGACAAAATTTGTTTTTGTCACCAAATTTATTTTTTAGCTGTTCATGTAAATCATCTTCTCGCAAAGAAAAAGTCGTAGTCAAGTAATTAGAGTATTTGTCCAAAATTTCTTCTGTAGTTTCGATGGGGTTTAAACTCATGAAAAGCCCTCCTCAATAAAGTTTTATTCTTTCAACTTGATGAAATAACGCATAGGAACGAAAATTTCTTCTTTATGTTCAAAACCAGGATGTGAGGAATTAACAGTTTCTAAATTTAATATTTTGCAATTTCTACAATATGTAAATCCATCTCTATCTTTATCTACTAATAATGGCATAGAAAGTTCCTCAGCATCAAAATAAAATTGCACTGGATTTTGAAAAAATTCAACATTTTCACCATTAGCTTTAAGGATATACAAATCACCTGTATATCTTTCTTCTCCTTTTATATAGGTTTTTTCTGCTGGTTTTATATTTGAAATAAAATAATCATCTCCTGTTATTTCATAAATATCGCCTTCTTCATTAACTACCTTGCTCAATTGCACTCCATGTTCCTGAATAGCTTTAATTATATCTTCTTTGGACCCGATTTTGATTTTAAATTCATTTTTATTTTCAATTTTAAAGTCGTTCATTTCTTTTTCTTCACCCCAAAGTCCCGAGCTTCTAAATTTGATTTTATATTCTCCAGGCATGATATTCTCTTTTTTTAATGACATTGATATATTTTCGGATTCAGGAGATAATTCTTTTCTAAAAACCTTATTTCCATTTTTATTGATCACAAGAATTTCCTTATGGTTTGTCTTGCCGGCCTCCAGCCATTTCAACCCTAATAACCATTTATTTTCTGAAGAATCTACAGACCAATCAAAATTTTTGACTTCCCATTCAGTTCTAATATTAAATAACAGCTCTTTCTCGAAAACTTTTTCTTCGATATTTTCTCCCGATATAAAAACCTCTTCTAAAGATTCTCCTCCTGTTCTTAAAACATCGCTGAATTTAAGCAAATCCACCCTTGCAGTCGAATCTTTTAATTCCATTTCAATTGTTTGCTTGTCATCTAAAAATAATTCACTATTTTCCCAAGTGATTTGCGGAGGAAAATTTACAAGTAACTCTACTTTCCTTTGATTAATTATATCTTCATACCAAATTTCTTTTATTTCTGCACTTTCTTCTGTGGAATTTGAACTACCTTTCATTTGCCAGGTTAACACCGGAATTCTCAGATTAAGATTTAAATTAATTTCTTTATATCCTTCTTTGGAGTATATTCTTACGAATAAGCTGATTTCTCTTGGATCAAATTCCATATTAAACTCTCCTGACAAGTTGTTTTCATTTAACTCGGAATTATTGATTTCAATTTTATATTTTTTAGGAGCGTTTATTTCTGCAAAAGCCTTCCCATTTTTGCAGTCCTTAGGAAGATACATTTTTTGGTCAAAATCAACAGAAATATCAGGTAATACTATAAAAGAAAAATCCCATTTTGATCTGCGTTGTGCTCTCTTTTCTAGTTCAACATTAAATTCCCCAGTTTTTGTTTTAACAAATTCTTCAATTGGCAATTGATAAATATTATCCTTAACACTTATTAGTTTTTCTTCTGCCTTATTAAGAGCCTCACTAAATACATGATTATTATTATGTGATATATTCAATTGCCATAATCTTAGTTTTTCGAACCCTTCAACAGAGAACAATATTCGGGGTATTTTATTACAATATACCTTTTTTTGAAAGTCATTAGGGTCATTAAAATAATCACTTGTTTTTTCACCAACTAACTGTGGTTCTGTCTCTTCTTTTCTGCTATAAAATGACACTGGCTCATCCTCTTCATTCAATATAGTCAAATTATCTATATCTTTTAGATCTAAGTAGTAATGAATATATTCGTTCCATGCGCCAATAATATTCTCTTTCTGGATCAATACATCTCGAGGAACAAAATCAAAATCTTTATGTAGAATTAATTCAGCTTTTTCGTTGTTAAAGGGGTCATTTATCAATGTCTGGTCTTGGAAAAACATGAAGTCTCCAATATTAAATTCTTTCTGCAATAATTTATCGTCTTGAATTATCACTTCTACATTTATACTCTGTTTGTTTTCAGGAAAATTCATTTTCACTTCACTAGTTGTCAAATACTGCTCTTCCCGAAAAATCTCTAATTTTCTTTGTCTTAAAATTTTATCCTCTTGATCTTTAATATATAGTATAGGTGGCTTATCTATTGTAGTCTCTATATCTAATCTTTGTTTTGGGAGTTTTATATAAAAATCACACTGAGCTAAATCAAAATATAATCTAGGTTTATATACTCTGCCTTTCTCACTTTGGATCCTTTTTCTTTCAATCTCTGTTTTGTAATCTTCCCACCAATCCTCCATAGCTTCAATTATACTTTTCGGCAATTCGACTGAATTATGATTTTCTTTGCTATATTCATCATCAAACAATATTTTTAATAATCTTATATTCTGGTATATAAACTCCTCAGCAATTTCTCCCCCTTGAAAAACAAATATTTTAATTGGTTCTACAATATCATAAAACCTATTGAAATATTTTTCTTTTTCATCTTCAAGTTCGTCAATATTATTCTTATATTTTCTTTTTAATCTCTTCAATTCACGGAGTTCTCTGTTAAGATCCTCTTTGTTCAAATTATTAATTGTTTCGCAAAACATCTCTGCTCTTTCCTCGTTAATTGCCAATTCATTTAATATTTTATTCATTCTTTCTTGTAAATTACGTTGCTTATCTAGTTCATCTAAACCTTCTTCAACCCCTTTATCGCCTGAAATAATATTCAAATTCATTTTATATTCGTTTATCTCTTTTTTTGCCTTTTCTTTTTTTAATTCTATATTATCTATTTTTTTCTCTAATTTTTTAATTTCTTTGTCTTTTTCTGGGGTATAATAATTCTGTAAGATATTTTCTAGAATATCTTCGATTTGCGACAATGTGTTTCTCACAAGCTTTTCTTTTTTGAAAAACGGAATTAATTCTACTGCATCATTTAGCATATTTTCATTTTCTTCTAAAATAATCGATAAAATATTTTTGCAAAGCATCATTTGCTTTAACAAAAAACCATCATTTTTTCGGCTCTTTTTTTCTTCCCGGCCTAGTTTTTGAAACTGCTTCGAAAATAAATCTATTTTCTCTTTCAAATCATATAATTCACTTTTATAAAGATCAAATGATTTTCTCATCTTAATTTTCGAAAACAATTCCTTTAATCTATCTAAAGTATCAACTAGTTTAACATTAAAAGAAATATCTTGTTTTTTCTTTTTCATTCTTGTATTTTTATCTTTCTGAAGGGTCTTAATTTCATTTTTTAAGCTTTTTAATTTTCTTTCTTTGGCAAGCAAAAAATTTGCGGGTTTATCTAGTAAAATACTTATTTCCTTTCTATAAACTTTTTGGTCAATTAATGAGCCAAGCTGTTCTAACTCCTCGTAGTTGTCATAAGCAAAAGTTAAGGTTTCTATACGCTTTAATATAGTTCTAAAATTATTTTGGGCTTCATTTAATTCTTCTTTTTTAGTAACATAGCCTTTATGATCTTCTTTTAAAGCCTCAAGCTTCTCTACCACTTTCTCCTTATTAAGAGGAGAATCCAAATATACTTTGAACTCTTTGAAAATTACGTTTTCAAAGAAATCTTCATAATAATTATTTTGAACAATGCTATGAGCTAAAATTTGATTTACAAATTTATTCCTACCCACCTCAAATTTCTTTAAATTATAGCTTTCTATAGTGTAGTAAAATATATTTCCTAACTCATTATTATAAATCGGGGGCTCAACATCTACTTCAAGAGCTTCATATATGCCATTCCAAAAATTGCCTTCTTCATAGGTTTTGCTGCCAATATACATCAAGAAAAGAGAAAAAGTCACTGGAGCAACTTCTAAAAAATAAGTAAAATTGTTTTCCTGAGCACTAGATTCTTGTATGATTTTATTTTTCAAGTTATCAACTTGTTTTTTATTCAGAATTATTTGTCCTAATATATCGATATCCTCACATATTACCTCAAGGGTTTTCTCCCAATCCTCAATTGAATATTCATCACTAAATTCTTCTTTTAAAAAGCGAAACATTTTAATCACCTGCCTCGTGATATTGCAAATAAATTTCTAAGATTAAAACAAAAGCCTCCAAACAAATTATGCTACCTCCCCAGCCACCTCTCAAATGGACTAAAAATATTTTCTAATTTATACATATCTATTATTTCATTTTCTTCCTCGCCGAATTGCTTTTTCTTAAAAGCCACTAATATGTCTATATCAATCCAGCACCAATCAACTTTATCTCCCAGACTTTCTAATATACTGGGCAGTTCTTCAATCTCTCGCAAATCTTCAAATTCTATAAACTGATTTTTATCGGATTTATCCTCATTCAAAATCAAATTGCCGTTTTTATATTCGTAAACATATCTATCAGATTTAGGTTGATTGGGATCATAATCCGATGGATCGGTGGCCATTCCTGCTCCGAGTTCAAAAAACAACTTATTTATATAGTTCTCAACTTTATTTAATTTTCCTTCAACTATTCCATTTTCTATATCATCAATAGACTTAAACCACTGCCAGTCATCATCCAAACTCGTGTCATAATTATATCCTCTGGCTGCAATCTCTCCAAAACCTTTTTCTACATTTAGACCACATTTAATTCTATCTTCAGCGTCCCTGAAAATATATTTTCCCAGATGGTAAGCCGGCCAATCAGTCTCCGGCACTACCCACCATACAGAATCTCTCGGTTCAAATCTATTATATGGTCTTGGCGAAAAGGGCTGCTTTTCTGATTTTAAATGCTCGGCAAAAGCCTGAGCAGCATCCATGGTAGAATTATAAGCCAAAGTTTTGATAATAAATCCCCCTCCAGATATTAAAGCTTTAAATACCTTTTCTACTCATTCATATTATATGGAGAAAGATCGATCTTCAAATCAATTAAATCTTTTCCATCTAATTTTTCAGCATGCCTGTTCAGATACTTAAGTAGATCCTCCTGTCGTGGCTGACCAAAAACAATTCTGTACGCCCCCAGAGTTTCTTTGAGATAATTCAGCTTGCTGACTTCCCTGCTGTAAGGTAAAATGGGAACCATTCTTTTTATATTGCAATTATCTTTTTCGGTGCTGGACTCATTATCTCTGCACATA
>SL_8KL_010_SEDDRAFT_10004010_pt1 | contig 11995 bp, 10 predicted proteins | sample SodLakKL_010_SED_4_FD_11160 | JGI IMG/M metagenome (IMG submission 11160) | reverse complement strand
GGTTACACATGCTTTCTTGACAATGATATCCCTCTCTACTGCGGAGAAGGTACTAAAATGATAATAGTGAACTACGAACAGTCTTCTTCGGCAGGACCCTCCAAGGATTATTACCTTGCAAACCTGACAAAAACTATAGACGAGGAGTACAAGGATTTTAGAACTTTCAGAACTGGAGATAGATTCAACATAGGCGATATCAATGTAGAGCCGGTCCATGTAGATCATTCAGTGCCCGCAGCCTACGGCTACATCATCCAGACGAGTTCGGAGACGATAGTCTACACAGGGGACTTCCGGCTGCACGGCCCTAAGGCAGATATGAGCAAAGAGTTCATCGAAAAAGCTTCACAGGCGGATCCCGACCTTCTTATCACAGAAGGTACGAACATCACTGGAGGACATATATCTTCTGAGGCGGAAGTGAAAGAAAAGATGGACTCGTTGATTGGAAAGACCCCCGGTCTTGTGGTTGTCAGCTTCTCACAAAGGAACATAGACAGGTTGAAATCTGTTTACAGGGTGGCTAGAAACAACGATAGAAAGCTTGCCATCTCGATGAAACAGGCATTTCTCGTCAAAGAGTTGAGAGATGATCCGCATTTAGAGATATTCGATATCAAACAAGATGGCATCATGGTATTCGGGGGAGAAAAATCGAGCAGATATGAATGGGAGAAAAGGGTATTGGATGAAGTGGAACTCTGGAAAGGAGAAGACATCACCCCGATACAGGAAGAAGTGGTACTTACGGCGACCTATTACGACATGAACGACCTCATGGATGTAGACCCGGTCAGCGGGAGTGTTTTCATATCATCTCAATCCGAAGCATTCGACGAGGAGGGCGAGATTCAGCACGAAAAACTGCTGAACTGGTGCGAGCACTACGGTCTGCCGCAATATCAGATACACACTTCCGGACACGTTCTACCTCATCAGCTTAAAGACGCTATCGAGAAGATAAATCCCGATGAGGTCATGCCCGTCCACACTGATAGACCTAAACTCTTCAAAAGGTATATGGATGATCTAGAGGCGGATATAGTGCTCCCAAAGATGAACAAGTCCTTAGAACTGTGAAAATTTAGTTTTTTTCTGATTTTTACATTATAAATAAAAACCGGGAGACCCGGTTTGGATCTCCCGGAGCACCTCCCTCCCTGGGAGTAAAGAGCGTTCCGATAATGAACGCCCCTCTATCGTAAAGGATTTCAAGCGTACCTCCTGGAATCGTCGCTCTTCTTTTCTCCAACGTAGTAGTCCATCGCCTCTTCACCCTCCAATTCCTTTTCACAGGCTGTCTCCAAGTCTTCCTGGGTCACCACTTCTTCTTCGCCCATCAGAGATCGTCGCGCAGCATTCACTACCGCGTTCCTTATCTTGCCACCCGGGAAGTCGTATTTCCTCGCGAGTCTCTCGATATCCACGTCTTCGGCTAAGGGGAGTTCATCGGGCAGGTGGTATTCCCATATATTCTCTCTCGCCTCTACGTCAGGAACGGGGAACTTCACTTTCATGTCCATCCTCCTTTCGAGCGCGGGGTCTATACTTTTTGCCAGGTTGCTGGTCATTATGATTATGCCTGAATGCTCCTCTAACTCCTGCAGTATCAGGTTGACCATCCTGTTCTCCGTCGCATCTGTGGAAGAACGTGCTCCGCTCCTCATATTCAACAGACCTTCGGCCTCGTCCAGGAGTATGACGCCTTCCTTTTCTTCCACCAGCTCGAACAACCTGCCTACGTTCTTTTCCGTTTCACCGTACCACACGTTGACCATATCGCTCAAAGAGACTTTGTGGACCTCCTTGTCCAGTCGGTTGCCTATCGCCTTCGCCATCATGGTCTTGCCCGTGCCGGGAGGTCCGGAGAAAAGCAGGTTTATGCCTTCCCTCTCTCCGACCACTGATTTCATGTTCCACTCATCCAAGAATTTCTCCTTCGAGCTTTCCTGTGCTAGGAGTGACAGTATCGAATCCTTGAGTTCCTGGGGAAGCACGACGTCAGAGAAAGAGACCTCTGGTTCTATGCTCTCCATAAGGTCCTCCTTCATCTTCCTATCTTTTCGCGATCGTGATCTGCCGCGCTTCTCTTCCTTCATCTCCATCTCACCCGTCCCCAGTATGGCATTGGCGGCATCTCCGGTCAGATAGAACTTGCAACGCTCTATCTCGGAATATCCTTTCTCCCTGTCTCTTCTCCCAGGTGGTCTTCGATGAGATCTTTTTGACTTCCCGCTTTTTATTATCTTGTTCTCCAGCAGTATCGAATCTTCGCTCAAAAGTTTTCTCGCTTCCTCTGGAGACGTTCCGTGAGTGAGTTTCAAGGCGTGTATCAGTGTCTCTCCATCCAAACTTATCTTGCTAGGGCTTATCCCGACACCTCTCTTGCTCAGCAGGAGCAGAACTACAGTTTTCTCTTCCTCGGACAATTCGTGTTCCTCGAAGAACTCGGTCGAGCAGAACGGGCTTTCCCCATCTTCACCATTCTCCTTCTTTTCCTCTAGCTCCTTCAGCTTCTCGCTGTACCTGGCGCTTTTGTCTTCGAATATCTCCGGCGACGGCTTGTGGAGAAAGTATTTCGTGTCGCCTATTATCTCGTTGAAGAGAGTTATCGCGGCCTTAAGGTACTCGTCGTTGCTTTCGAAGGTCTCGACTTCGTCCAACTCGAGATAGTAGCCGAGCTGGAAGAGTTTGAGTTTGTTCAAACCGTGCATGTACATCTCGTCTGACCATCTGCTCATCTCGGATCGACCTCCTCGAAGGTGTTCTCAGAGACTGCGCGAGAGGCTACCCTGGTAGATACATTTTTCATCATGACATATTTCACCTCGATATCACACGGAGGAAAGCAGGATGAACTGGATCAGGTCAGGCGTAACAGGAACCTTCTTCTTCCTACATTCTTCCATCCGGCGGTCCTCCTGTGCATCTTAACCTATGTGTCTAGCATTATTTATTTATTACGGATAAGTTCGTTACTTTACTAAGATAAAAGTTAAATAACAGTTTTAACAGTATAGTAATTAAGAATATCCTTTACTTCGAAAAGATTAGTTGAGAAATATGATGTAGGTTTGAATTGAAGGTGAAAAAAAAATGGCGACTTTAGTATCAATAGACAAGATATGTTCAAAGTGTGGAACCAGGAGTATGAATGCTGCTCTAGCTCCGGACCACAGGACCAAGCTGTACTACAAATGTAAGAAATGCGGCAATTTCCACCCCGATCCTGAAAGATACGACGAGATTTACGAGAAAAACAAGGACGAGATAATTGCCAAGTTTCACGAAAAGTTTACCAGGGGCAAAACAGAGGACGAAAAAAAGGACCTGCTCAATGACATCCTTCAAAGCACTACTGGAGGAAGTACCGGAGGAGGTTCTAATACCTACACAGGGGCTTTAATATTGGAACCTGAAGTTGTACCGTTTTACGAGGAGATTAGTGAGTATCACACTTATACGAACATGTACGGAGGGAAGGATAGTGAATATCGAAAAAAACCTTACTGGGTCAAGCCCGCGAAACCCCCTCTCATGAGTCAGGATAAATTTGAATCTGCGAATAATGTGGTGAGAAAATATTCTAGGAACAAGGCATTATCAAGGCACCAGAAAAAGATCAGAAAAAGATTAAAAGAGAAAAAAGACGAGAAGATAAACTCTGTTTTAGAAGATATATACGATGAATTTTTTGACGAAGAGCTTGAAGTTTATGGCAAAAAGATCGATAAAAGCTATGTCGGAGATCCGGTGATCCCCACTGGAAATAGCTCATATCAGATCATCTTCTCGTATCCTGACCTGGAGATAATGAAGATCGGGAAGTGTTTTTGATCATGAAATCAGAATCAAATGAAATTTAAAAGTGATCGAAGAATGTTTTAGATATCTAGGAAAAGTATGAGCTTTAATTTGGTGGGGACAAAACTCATTTATGCCCTGTTGATTAGAGAGACCAGCTCTCGAAATAATAATATTTGGAAAACAAGAACGAGATCTCTAGGCTATTAGAATGGAGGAAAAGATATATGACCAAAGTGGTTGCGATCGACTTCGACGGGACGTTGTTCAAATACGACGGCTGGAAGGACTCAGCCCATTACGGAGAGCCTATAGACGGGGCGAAAGAGGCAGTGGAAAAGCTCCGTGCTAGAGGATTCAAGATCATGATCTTCACCACTCGCGGAAATGTAGAGGGCGTGAAGGAGGCTTTGGAAAAATACGACATACCCTACGATTACATCAATGAGAATCCACATGCACCTCCTGAGGCAGATATATCAGACGTCAAACCTCCTGCGAACTATTACATCGATGATCGAGCGGTTCACTTCACAGGAGATTGGGGCGAAACGATGGAAGAGATAGAGAAACGGGAAAAAGAAGAGAATTAAGATCCATCGAAGGAGCAAGTTTTATTCCATTGCTTTTCTCACAGCTGACGAGACCTTTACAGCTTCTTGAAGCTCATTACTGATATCACCGTGTTCATCGAAAGTCACCTTCACCTTACCAGTATTGAACTCGTCGTCGTGCATGCCTTTCCAGATACCCTGTAGACCGCAGCCTAACCCCCTCAATTTTAAGTATCCAAATACTTGTGCAGTGTATCTCAACAGCAGATAAAGGTTTTGATGGTCTATGCTGGCCTGTGAGGGGGCAGGTTGTTCCATAAGCACGAAATCCACATCGAAATCTTCGACCTTTTCGGGAAAGTCCTTCTCAAAACCCAAGAGTATAGGTTTCTTCTTCGTTTCTCTCCTAGAATCTTCATACTCCTTGATTATGCGCAGATCTCTCTCTTCACTGTCATCGGAATAACCTTCATCGCCGTGGAAGATGCTCGTCATCTTTCTGTCGATGTGGTCCATCTCAGCATGGGCCAACTTTGCCTTCCTGCTGACTAGTTTATACTGTTCATCGAGGTCCTTAAAATCCTCACCGCCAACTTCTACCAGTTCGTCGACCTCCTCTTTTTTGTATCTCCGGTTGTATTTCTCTTTCACTTCGTTCGAGACCATATTGCTCAAGATCATCTCCATGCTCTCTGAAAGACCTTCTTCTTTCAGAGCGGTCGTCAATGTAGAGGAAACAAACCGTTTGTAGAGGACATTCGTGTCGAAACACAGAGAATACTTTCCGATGTTTCCTTTCATCTTCTTGATCGTATGTAAGATATCCTCTCCGTAATGTTCTATATCGAAGGCTCCGGCTGCTATAAGAACGGTCCTCAATGAATCTGTCCCAGGTACTTCATCCATCAAGTGGTTGGGTAATTTACTTCTCGCTTCTTCAACTTTGTTTTTGAAGGTTTCTATATCGGTCGCAGGTTCACAATTCCATTTCGATCTATTCAACTCAACATCGAAGATATCAGTATCAAATAGTGGAGAGTGAACGGAGAAATCCCTTTTCTCTTTCAGATAACACAGATTCAGAAGTATGTTTATCTGGGAATCGACAAGTTCAATCTTTGACAAAGTGCTCACCTCCAGTCATCTCAAGAAGTTCCTGCCTTGGCAGAGGTATATCAAGGTAGGGTCTCTTCGTAGCTTCATCGACCTCGTCGATATAGAGGTAATATACGTCTTCGATATCTCTTTTCATCGCCTGAACCAGCGATCCACTCGCCATGAACTTTCTAGCTGGGGTGATGTCCAGAACTATCTTACTTTCCTCCGATTCCGCCATTATGTCTTTTACTATCTCAGCGGGTCCCATCAGATCGAATCTTTCCTTCACTTCGTGTTTTTCTATAGTGCAGTCTATCTCTTCGGCTTTAAGGATCTCTTTCAATCCTTCTATACATGATTCTGCCCTGTCTTCATCCGAAGTCCTGAATAGGATATGTATTTTTGAGGGTCTTATGTCCCTGTGAAAAAGGATCGACCAAAATGAATTGACGACGGCCCATTCACTCCTGCCGACAAAGGTTATGAAAGTGATATCTTTTTCAGACAACTCTATAACCCCGATGAAAGAAGTTACTCTCAGTATATAATTATTGGTCTTTTTTTTGTAAATGTGTTAGGTAGCAATTCAAAAGAAGATATATGTAGAATTAAGATACATGAGAAAAATTAAATCGATTTAGGTCATATACTTCAGTAGACCTAGAAGTTGATGGAAATGGGAGAGATTTGTGAAAAGCTTGAAGGAACGGGGGAATGCAGTAACTGTGATGGAACCGGCAAAGTGGGAGATGGACTGTTTGGATAGGATCCCAAGAGGACTACTGTCCAGAGTGTAATGGGACAGAGAAATGTAAGTACTGTGATGGGACGGGAAGGGGATCAAAAGGAGAGGATTGAAAAATATTAGTATTTATAAAGAATAATTGGTTTGTTCGAGATAAATCCTAAAATAAAAATTGGTGGAATACCATGACTAGAAAGACATCTATAAATGAGATCAATGAACGGTATATAGAACTGTGGAAAGAGTTCCAACAAGAAAATAAAATAGATGAAATACCTTCGCTGTATCCAGAATTGAAAAAAGATGCACTTCTTTTCGTTGGTCTTAATCCATCTTGCCCTGATACCAAATTAGAAGGTAGAAACGGGAGGCTTGAAGAGATAGGATCAGATAAATCGGCGAGGGATTTTAAAACATGGATCTATCCTCTCCCCGAAGAGAGGAAAAAAGAAATAATAAATGAGAGGAAAATTGCAAGAGGAGAGAACGTGGACAGTGCATATAGTTATTTTAAACCATTCTACAGAATTAGTGAAGAGGTGGAGCTTGACTGGGAACATATAGATGTATTCCGCACGATAGCAGAAAAACAATCAGAATTGAAAGATATTCTAGATATGTATTCAAAAGGAGAAAATATTAGCGATTTCGGTAGGAAGCAGATAGATATTTTTAAAGAGTTATTAGAAAAACTTGAACCCAAGATCATAATTGTACAAAGTGCTCTAGCTGGAGATATAATCAAAAATGAGTTAGAGATATCCGATGCTACATGGAGTCAAGAAGGTTTTCATACAATAAAAATAAATAATAAAGATGTCCCGATATTCTTTACAGGTATGCTATCTGTTGGATATGATAAGGGCTCCAGAAAAAGATTGATATGGCATGTAAAAAAGGCTAAAGAATGGGTGAAAAAAAACGGAAGTTCTAAGACATGAATATCGATATGTTATTGATAACCGTAATACCTCTGCCGACACAATAAATCCCTATCGGCAGATACTTCCATTCACCTTCCAATTTCTCGATAGATCCTCATGTGAAGAAACTGAGCAGCAAGGTGGATAAAATAAGCAAAATTTATTCCTCAATTTTTTCCAGAACCCACTCTCCATCCTCCAACAGGGTGTACAGCCTGCCCTTTTTCTGATCGGGGTTCATGCATTCGATCAACTCTTCATCAGACAGGTCGGTCAAATTGTGGCTTACCTGACTCAAATTCATCTCGGTTTTCTCAGCTATCTGTGTAGGTGTAAGGGGCTTTTTCTCCAAGGCCAAAATAATTTTTTTTCTCACTTTGCTGGAGATCACATATGAATACTTCATCCAGCGTTCTTTTTTTTCGTTTGACATTTAGAGGTTATTTAGTGTCTTTATTACTTATTTTTTATTTAGTTTTAATTGTCAAATAAAGTCAACTATCTGAAAATAATATGTTAATGCTTAAAACAGGATACAATTAAAAGGATGAATGAAAGATTTGTAGTTTACTTATTGAATACAGATCCAAACTCACAGATAATGAAGAATATAGTTGAAGAAGAGTTCGGAATTAGAGATTTTTCTACTCTGTGTCTGGAATTTCCTATATTTATGAAAAACAAATACGGTTTTATCGATATTTTCGGCACAGGTACCGTAAATGGAAAGGATTGCCTCATATTTATAGAAACTAAATGGGGTCCTAGATCGAAGTTATCTAAGGCAAAGGAAGAAAACAGGATTTATGAAGATAGATACCTGAAGTATGGGTTTTTCCCGGACGATCTAATATGGATTTATTCTGATACACTTTTTCAAAAAGAAGATATAAATCTTGGAAAAAAACCTGAAAACAAATTTTTCCCTCTAGTTCTGAATAATGATGTCATCAAAAAATATACCTCAGGTAGAATCAATAAATTAATTGAGGAAAGCGCTAAATTCAGGGGGGAGAAAATCTCTAGTAAAATTCCTCAAATAGAAGAAAAAATCAATGTGGTTGTTGAAGAAAAACTAGTACCAATCACAATTAGAAACAGGAAAATAGGGGACAAAAAAAAGGGAGAAATCCTTTGCTTTGAGAAAAAAGGAAACCGTACATACAAAGGGTTTAACTTTCACATTTCCGGCATTCCTTCTATTCACAGAAAAGATTTAGATGACAGTGAAGCTCTAAAAAACCTGAGTTTTGGCGGTGCGGTCATCCATCTTTATCTCGACGGAGTTTTTAGACCGAACTTCTTTTTTGAAGTGAGTGATGATAGATGGCTCTGTTTACAACATATTGGCAAAGGTGTGATGCAAAACAGAGGGGTCTATGATGAAAATACCGCCAAGGATTTTGGTGAAGATTCGTTATTAGGTTCCACGGTCAAAGTGGATTTAGGAGAATACAATGCCATTGAAAATAGATCCAAAAAGATCATATTTTATCATGGAAACAATTATGAGGGAAAGATAAATCTCAAAAAAGGATCTAGTAATATTAACGTTTCAGGTAATCTCAAAAGTACAAAAGGGGGAAAACAACGAAAGCTTTCCCTGACTAACCGAAGTTAGAAAGTTTATGTTGTTCGTCTCCCTCTGGAATGAATATAACTCTATAATCCTTACCCTTATCTTTCAGTTTTTTTCTTTTATCCTCAAGCTCTCTCACACCTTCTGAGTCATCCGCTGGTATTTCGAATTGTCCATCATCCCATCTGATGACTATTTTAGTACCGGAACCCCCGTATTTTGGATTGTTATACCTATGAAAATATGTCGTCGGGGGTTGCGCACCTTTTCCGATACAGTATATTACATTTTCTACTTCAGAAAGATGGAATCCAAAATCAGTTCCATACTTTTTCTTAAAATTTTCTTGGAACTTTTTCTCCATCAAATCCCACTTGAGTGAATCTTCTGAATAGAGATACACTGTATTTCCCTGGTTCTGTATGCCTCTTTCAATAGTTATTCCCAGTGTGTTATCAAAGCTTTCGTCACGATCTAAAAACCTGCTTTTTATTTTATAGTAGTTCTCTAGTCCTTCATATTGAGGGTGATTTTCGATTTCAAAATTTTCCTCTAAATTCTCATCTAATTCTTTTCCCTGAGAAGCGTAAAATTCATCTGGACTCGCACCTTTAAGAGAATAGTTTATCTCGATATACAAATTATCAGCTTTCCCATCTTTATGGAGTTCAAATAGGCTTTCGATGAACTTCTTGGCTCTTTTTTCGTCAGCAAATAAAAGTCCATTCGTGTCAAATCTTAAAGTGATGCTCCCATTGTGTTCTGTTATCCAGACTGGATCTTCGATTTCTCCAACATTTTTTCTTAACTCTTTGACCTCTCTAGGTTCTAATAATTTTATTTTTCCTTCATCCTCTAGTTCATTTATACCGCTGTTGAGTTTCTGAAAAAATCTGATCCAGTAATCAACAGTTGCCTCAAAAAGATCATCAAAATCACCAGAAAGAGTATCTTCATCTGAAAAAAGCGGCTCTCCCCCAGTAACCCTGATTCTGCTGTATACATTATCTCTAAGAGCTTTAAAATTATTAGCTATAGAACCCATTTTACATAGGTAACAATTCGCCAGTTCATCCGGACTAAGAGACTCTGGCCTTTGTTTTTCATAATCTTTACGATCGATTAACTTATGTGAGTAACAGAACCAACAATCTAAATTACATCCTGCTGCGTCTGAAATTAAAACAAAAGGATAAGTGTTCTTCGGGATTCCAGTCTTTTCATAATAGTTTTCTCCCATGAATCTATCGCTCATCAAAAAAACCCTGCAACTTTCACATAAATCGCTATCAGGCGGAGAAAAATCAATTTTCTCACCATTCCTTAGATAGGAACATTTTCTCAATTTGTCTTTTTCTTCATCGACATGAGGTTTAAAAAAGGCGAATTTTTTTTCCATAATCTTCCACTCCTTTTGATTCAAACGATTTTATTCGTTGATTATAAAAAAAATTTATTTAGTGATGATTTAGAAGTTTAATAAACAAAAAAACAAGTAAAAATAAACAAAATAGCTTGTATTTTTAAAAACAACTAATTTTTTTAAATTAATAGACTTCATTTTAGTTATCAGATTATCTCAAAAATTTTTACATTTAGTAGATATTTACTTTGCTTTTTACTTATTCTTTATTACTATTTAATTGACATTAAAACTCTATTAATTGTCTATTACTTCTAAATAATATTTTTTATTTATTAATATTTTGATCTCCCGATGTTTCGGCAAGGGAGATTTTGAGATGATGGAAAAAGAAGTCGTTAGGTATCCTAGATCAACAACCAAAAAAGATGACATTTGTTATAAGACAGTAGGTGAATATGATGATTTAAAATTGCTCACTGATAAAAAAATTTGTAAAGATTGTAGAACTCACATAGCAACTGATAGGTTTTTGAGTAAGAAGTTTCAGAAAAAAATCATGAAAGATGATCAACCCTATCCATTTGGAACTTACCCATATATATTGATTGCTGATTCCTCTAAATGTAACTTCAGATGTAGACCATGCTATTCATGGAGATATTGGGAACCTAAATTTTATACTAAACCAATTAACCTTAAAGGTGATGAACTTGCAGAACAATTTAGATGTAAAATTGTTAGACTTCACGATGAAAATTTGCTAAATGGAAGAAGAATAGGTGATCAAAGAGAAAAAAGACCATTTTCAAGGTTGAGAATATCTGGTGGAGAGCCTTTGTATGACGAAAGAGGGCTAAAGAGAGGTATTAATTTTTGGTTAGAATTTTTCTCTTCATTAGATAAAAAATTTGATGATTTAATTAGGGAAAGAATAAATCTAAAAACAGATTGGGAATGGGAAGGTATGAGTGATACCGAAAGAAAGGAAAATTTTCCTGTATTTTTAGAATCCGATAATGGAAAAATACGGCTTAGATTTGATACTAATGGTTTTCTTTTTAATGATCCTCTAGTAGCGGAGAAATTTGTGGGTGGTGTCTATGAATTAAATCTGGATAATATAACTATTGATCTAACTTTTTCGTTAAAAGGCACAAATAAACACGAAGTCAACTGGATGATCGACCCTAAATCAAAATTTGATTCTTCAAAAGTCGGGAAAAAAGAACCCTTAAACGAACATCCACAATGGTTAGCCCTACAAAATCTAAAAGAGAAGATCACCGAATATGAAGACGAGATGGTTCTAGAAAAAGAAAGTTCAATGGTAATAAGTGAAGATTACTTTAACTCACATGGAGACTTTTCATTGGTTATAGAAAGAGGAATAATGAACAATCCTAGAGAAAAATTATATCTTTATGACAAAAATGAATCACTTCCTTGGAATAAATTTAATCAACAACTAAGGAAAAAAGGGCTCTCTTTGACTGAAACGGAAAACAGAATATATCTTAAACCTGAATGTAACACGAAAGGGATCGCTTGGAGATATATAAAAGGGAATTACGAGTTTACCATCAGAGATGAAAAACGAGATGTGCCAATCTTTTCTTACAGTAAAAAAAATGAAAGTGAAACTTCTTCAAAAAACCATGAAGAGATAACTTCAAAGGAAGACGATAACCTCAAAGCCCTCGAGAACAAAATAAAGTCTGTATGGAACGATAAGATTGGGAGTAGTGACCATTGGATAGAACTAATTCCAATTGTCCCGGGATAAAGAGCATGTATAAATTAAAAAATAAACTAAAAATTAACCTTTTAATAATCTTTAAAGCTAATCTTTCTTATATACCCCGTTTTCCAACACTTTCTCTTTCGGGTATTTTTCTTTGATCTTTTCGATCTTGTTCAGAACTG
>SL_8KL_010_SEDDRAFT_10004008_pt1 | contig 11997 bp, 7 predicted proteins | sample SodLakKL_010_SED_4_FD_11160 | JGI IMG/M metagenome (IMG submission 11160) | reverse complement strand
GGTTTTATGTCCCCGGCGGGCCATAACCTCAATTGGCAAGCAGGCTTCAAAATATTTCTGATCCTCAACTTCAAAGTCATGGGGCTGGCTGCATTCGGCCATCAGCAGAAATTCCCAGAAATCGAGAAACTCCTCCTGGTTCATAGGGGCGTTGAGATAATCGCCCTCATCCTCTTCATAGCGAGAAGCCCGGAAAATTACATCATAATCCAGGCTTTCTGCTGTTACGATGGGGGCTGCGGCATCATAAAAATAGAGATAATCTCTGCCGGTAAGCCCTTTCAGATCCCCGGCCAGGCTGTCAGAGGTCAGAGGGCCGGTGGCCACAATCAAGGGGCGCTCTTCTGGAAGTGCTTTGACCTCCTGATGAATTATTTCTACCTCCGGCAGGGAGTCCAGCTTTTTAGTGATATAAGCGGCAAAGGCCTGGCGATCTACGGCCAGAGCCCGGCCGGCCGGGACTTCGGTCCGTTCAGCGGCTTCAATTATTAAGGAATCCAGCCGACGCATTTCTTCTTTCAGGAGTCCCACGGCATTGGTGAGCTGATTGGAGCGGAGAGAATTACTGCAAACCATTTCGGCCAGATTGCCGGTCTGATGAGCCGGAGTCATTTTTTCCGGCCGCATTTCATATAATTTTACCTGATGACCGCGGCGAGCCAGCTGATAGGCGGCTTCACTGCCGGCCAGACCTCCACCGATTATTGCTACCTGAGACATTTCAGGGACCTCCTGGATGATGTATGGAAATTTCTAATTGTTAGCTTCGCTGTGTTTGCAATCCTTGTTGATGCACTGGAGATACTGGCCGCGCTTTTTGCTGTACTTCTGGACCATGATGCCGCCGCATTCCGGGCACTTCTTCTTGACCGGCTTATCCCAGAGAACATACTCGCAGTCAGGATAATTGCTGCAGCCGTAAAATTTTCGGCCCTTGCGGCTTTTGCGCTCAACCAGCTCGCCGTCCTCACATCGGGGACAGGAAACTCCGGTTTTTTCCAGATAATTTTTGGTATTTTTGCATTCTGGATAATTGGAACAGGCCAGAAACTTGCCGTAGCGGCCGTATTTTACCACCATGGGACTGCCGCATTTTTCGCAGACCTCATCGGTTTCCTCAACAACCTCTTCCCGCTCCATCTTTTCTTCAGCCTCTGCCAGCCTCTCGGCAAAGGGAGAATAAAATTCCTCCAGCAGCTGACGCCAGTCTTCCTCGCCCTCTTCAATCCGGTCGAGTTTATCCTCGACCCGGGCGGTGAATTCCACGTCGGTAACATCGGGAAAGAAATCGATTAATTTATCGGTGACGGTAAAGCCGAGATCGGTGGGCACCAGGGATTTGCCCTCTTTCTCCACGTAGCCCCGGGAAATAATGGTGGAAATAGTGGGAGCATAGGTGCTGGGTCGGCCGATGCCCTCTTCTTCCAGGGTTTTTACCAGGCTGGCCTCGGTATAGCGGGGCGGAGGTGTGGTGAACTTCTGCTCCGGGTCGAGCTTTTTCAGATCCAGCTCTTCCCCTTCTTCCAGCTCGGGTATATCGGTTCGATTTTTATTATTATAGCTTAAAACCCGCATGAAGCCAGGGAATAAAACCTTGGAACCGGAGGCCCGGAAAAGATATTTTGGTCCGGCCGAAATATTGATGGTCAGAATCCGGTAGATGGCCGGGCTCATCTGACTGGCCACAAACCTCTCCCAGATCAGCCGGTAAAGGCGGAACTGATCATAGCTGAGATGTTTCTTGATTTTATCCGGCTCCCGCTGGACTGCTGTGGGCCGGATGGCTTCGTGAGCATCCTGAACTCCGGATTTCTGCTTTTTGCCGCCCCGGGAACCTTTATAATATCTGTCGCCAAAATTTTCCTTAATAAAGCTTTCGGCCATTGAGGCAGCTTCCTGAGAAATTCTGGTGCTGTCTGTTCTGATATAACTTATAAGACCTACCGTGCCTTCAGAACCCACTTCAATACCCTCATAGAGCTGCTGGGCCAGATACATGGTTTTCTTGGCAGAGAAGTTTAAAATGCTTGAGGCCCGCTGCTGCAGAGTACTGGTGGTAAAAGACGGATAGGGATTGCGGCGGCGTTTGCGTTTTTTAACCTTTTTAACCTTAAAGTCTTCCTTCTTGATTTCCTTGAGCGCCTGGTTGGTCTCCTCTTCACTGCCCAGGGTAAATTTCCTGCCATCTATGCGGTAAAGCTCGGCTTCCAGGCCGGCAGAGGAATCTTCAGATTCCAGCCGGGACTCATCCCGCTCCAGCTGGGCGGTGATTTCCCAGTATTCTTCCGGATCGAAAGCCTCAATTTCCCGTTCCCGTTCGCAAATAATGCGGACAGCTACGGTCTGAACCCGCCCGGCTGAAAGACCCTTGCGGACCTTTTTCCAGAGCAGCGGACTTAATTTATAGCCGACAAGGCGATCCAGAATCCGGCGGGCCTGCTGGGCATTAACGAGATTATCATCAATTGGCCGGGGGGATTCCAGGGCCTGGCTGACGGCCTGGCTGGTAATTTCGTTGAAAACAATCCGGATCTCGCTGCTGCCGTTAATATTGAGGGCCCGGGCCAGATGCCAGGAGATTGCTTCCCCCTCCCGGTCAGGGTCAGTTGCCAGATAAACCTGTTTGCTCTTTTTGGCTTCCTTTTTGAGACGGGCCAGCACCTTGCCCTTACCGCGAATGGTTATATAATGGGGTTCAAAGGAATCTTCAATATTAACCCCCAGCTTGCTTTTGGGTAGATCTATCACGTGTCCGTTGGATGCTTCAACTTCATAATCAGAACCTAAAAATTTGCTGATTGTCCTGGCCTTAGCAGGCGACTCCACAATTACCAGGTTTTTGTTTTTTTTATTTTTCTTTTTGCCTGCCATTGCTGCACCTCCAGTTAGAAAAACTGATAAAAAATCACTCCTTAGTAAGGATTATCTGAAAAAGTAAAAATTATCTGAAAACCTGTCTAAATTACTCTCATAAGAAGCATTCGGGATAGCTGTCGGTCATTATAAAGATAAGTTAATTTATTCTGGTTGAGTTAACTAGTATATTATTATATTGGTTCCAGGAGATTTTGTAAACCCTTAAAATAAAATTTTTCTCCTTCACCCTTGCCAATTACCCCGGCTACTTCCAGATTTATCAAAGCGACATTAATCCCGACAGCACCTATATCGGTGAGCTCCTGAAGCTCGCTCGTGGTCAGCTCAACTTCCCGGGTGAAAATATTTAAAATTTTCTTTTCAGCCGGGGTCAGATCCGGAGGAATAATAACACCGCTGGTTGAAATAGAGGGGGAAGTGGATCCTGTTTTCTTGGGGGTGGTTGAGCTCTGGCTGTTATCGGGGTTGAGTTTTGTATTTGGAATGTCAGCTGCATTTCTTTTATCAGATTCTTTTTGCTTAATCTGGTTACTTTGATGGCTTTGATTCCTTTGATTGCTTTGGTTACTTTGATTATTCTGGTTAACCTGGTTACTTTGATTGATTTGGTTGCTCTGGTTAATTTGATTACTTTGGTTGATTTGGTTATTCTGGTTACACTGATTGCTGGAATTGCCAGGATTGCCAGGATTGCCAGGATTGCCGGGATCTTTCTGCTGGTTTTTCTCATCAACTGTATAAAGCTGATATAGATAGTTAATGATGTCCTCAGCAGAAGTTACCAGCATAGCGCCCTCTTTTATCAGGTTATTTGTACCCTGGCTATAAATGCGGTCGATGTTGCCGGGGACAGCAAGAACATGACGGTTCTGGTCAAGGGCCAGGTTAGCTGTAATCAGCGAGCCGCTTTTTCTGGCAGCTTCAACGACAACCACCCCCTGACAGAGACCGCTAATGATCCGGTTGCGGCGGGGGAAATTTCCTGGTTGCGGTTCAATTTCGGGAGGAAACTCTGAAATTAGGGCTCCCTGTTCCGGCAGCCTGTGATAGAGATCCACATTCTTTGAAGGATACTGATAATCCAGGCCCGAACCCAGGACTGCCCAGCTTTCCCCGCCGGCATCCAGCGCCCCTTCATGGGCGGCCCGATCTATTCCCAGAGCCAGGCCGCTGACAATTACAATCCCGCGGTAAGCCAGCTCTTCTGCCAGCATTCTGGTGGTCCTTATCCCGTATCCGCTGGCTTTCCGGGAACCAACTATGGCAACCGCAGGTTTCCCCGGATGAATCCTGCCCCGGTAAAAAAGGATTGGAGGAGGATCGGCGATTTCCAGCAGGATTCCAGGATATCCTGGATCTGTAAAACTGATGACCTTAATATTTTTCCTGGCCAGGTCAGCCATTTTCTGATCGAGATCAACCTCATTCCTGATTTCAATGATATTACCGGCCAGGCGCTGTCCAAAAATATACTTCAGTCTGCTGGCTGAACTCAGCCAGAGTTTTTCCGGATTGGACTCAATCTCGAGAGCTTTCTTAAGATAAACAGGCCCCAGACCCGTTACCAGCGAGAGACCCAGCCAGTATTTTAATTGATCATCATTTAAATTGTTGCTATACTCTCCGGTATTTTCGGTATTTCCGGTGTTCCCGGTATTTCCGGTGTTCCCGATACTCCTGGTGTTCTCGATACTCCTGGTGTTCCCGGTATTCCTGGTTGTCCCGGTTGTCCTGGTTGCTCTGGTTTTCTGACTTTCAATATTGTTTTTGCCTTTATTGGTGTTTATGTTTTTATTGGTGTTTTTGCTATGCTTTTTTTTGCCATTTTTCATCATTCTCCTCCTTAAAATTGCCAGATAAGCAGCAGTCAGTATAATTGCTAATAAAAATTCCATATTTTACTATCTATAAATATAATTATATACTTATCTGGAATATTTTACAACTAAAATTTTCATCTGGAAAGTTTGGTAGGGAAAAATAAAACCGGTAAATATGCTTTGAATTTGAGCAAAAATATTTGAGCAAGAAATTTGCCAATAAAATATATCCAGAAAATATAACCAGAAAATAGCCAAAACAATTATCATGATGTGATCATAAAAATGATCATAAAAATGATCATAGAAAAACCCGGCCAGAAGAATTAGATTTCCAGGCCGGGCTTGATGACGTCATTGTAATGATGACGTTATTTTATTGAAGTTATCGGCTCTTCTTAACAAACTAATAAGACTCATTGAAAGCTATTATTAAATAGCTTCAAGGTGTCTTGCCATTTATATTAGAAATGATTGAAATTGGAATTCCTCTAAAAATGGAATTCCTCCATTAAAAATAGGCTTCCAGGACTATAAAATATCAGCTGGAAAAGTTGTAAAAATTCCTGTAATACCTTGCAATATCCTGTAATACCCTGTAATATTCTGCATTCCCTGTGATATCCTTTATTACCTGTATTCCCTGTAATATCCATTCTAGTAAATAGATTGTATTATTTATTTTAGAATGAGGGGCAATTTAAAACTCTATTTTGGCGCGCAGGGTTGTTGAGATGGTTATGTCGCCAGGTTCTATTGAAGGCAGAGTGCCTGTTGCTGCCGACTCTGACATCATTACATCTCTGTATAAATACGGTCTGTCCCGCTGCAGGGATTCCTGCAGGTCAATCTCGACGAACCGATATTCCTCCCGGTCAAATTCTGTGGTCAGCTCGGAGGCCTTATTCTTCAAGCCTTCTATGGCCCGGGCAGTGGTTTCAGCCTGCACCTCCCGGGAATCAGACAGCAGGAAATCCACGCTGTTTATCCTGTTAACTCCAGCCGTCACGGCAGAATCAATTACTTCAGCCAGAAGGTCAAGATCAGAGAGGACCAGCTGGAGGCGGTTGACTACCCGGTATCTGGTTGCCTCCCGGTCAACATAGCGGTCGGGATAAATATTAAAGGCCAGAGTTTCAATCTCCAGGTCATCATATTCCTCCAGAGCCTGCTTGACTTCCTCAACAATTTCATTGTTTTCCTGGTAGGCAGGTTCAATCTCCTCATCTTCAGTCTCAACGGCCAGTATCAGCCGGGCCTGGTCAGGCGCTACCGAGGTCTCCTCCTGCCAGGTCAGATTCAGAGTGGCCCTTTCGGCCGGAGGTTCAACTCCCACCTCATCCACCACATCCTCTACCGCTGCCAGCAGTTCGTCATCCTCAATTACCAGGTCCTCCAGATCAATCTGCTCAGGGTCGACAACTTCCTCTCTTTCGTTTATTTCATCCATTTCGGTAATTTCTTCTGGTTCAACTATTTCTTCCTCAATATCATTGACTTCATTTCTACGAATCAGATTTATTTCATAGGGCATAAGAACAAGAAGAGCAGCCACCAGAACCAGCAAAATCACAAGTCCATACCATTTTTTATGCAAGGTTTCCACCCCCAAAATATTTTAATAAAGCTTGAAAAGATAATGATTAAACCCGGAGATTAAACCAGGAAAAAAACAATAATGTTTTGCAGCTTATTATATATATTCGTGATCTACACTTCTAACTCCTTCCAGCGTCCCAATTTAAATCTATAAAAAACATAGCCCCCTCTCATGCTCCAGTCAATTACCATGGCCAGCCAGGCTCCGGCCAGGCCCATATCCATAAATTCAATGAAAATATAGGCCATGCCCAGACGGCCGATCCAGCTGGAGATGGCGGTGCTGTAAAAGACCGACCGGGTCTCTCCTGCGCCTCTCAAGCCTCCGGCGTAGATAAACTGTGTGCCCATCGGAATCTGGGCGAAGGCGACAATTCTGAGAGCCAGAGCTCCCTGGGAAATGATGGCGGGATCATCGGTATAAAGCCTCATCAGCAGATCGGGAATAAAAAAGAACAGCAGGGCCATACCCCCCATGATCAAAGCTCCCAGCTGCCAGGCCTGATGGCCGCTGCGTTCGGCCTGTTTCGGCCTTTCGGCACCCAGATTCTGGCCGACCAGGGTGGTAGCAGCGGTAGCTATTCCGATACCCGGCATATAGGAAATGGATTCCACATTGATGGCAATCTGATGGGCGGCAAAGGCCACGGTTCCCAGTCCGGCTACCACCCGGACAAAAAGGATCTGGGCGGTGCGCATGACAAGCTGCTCCAGAGCTGCCGGATAACCAATATTGAGAATTCGCTTGATCCGCTGAAGGTCAGGTATAAAGAAATTTTTCTTCAAGAGGGTAACCGCTGCTTGCGGTTTAAATACATGGATAAATAGAACAATCCCTGTCAGACTGCGGGCAAAGGTGGTGGCCAGAGCGGCTCCCTGCAGACCCATTTCGGGAAAACCCAGCCGGCCAAATATCAGCACATAGTTGCCAAAGACATTGATTATATTAAGAACCAGATTGACCTTCATCGGAGTTTTGGTATCGCCGGCTCCCCGAAGGGCGGAGGTCAGAACAAAGCCGATAAACATAAACATCAGACCGGGAACCAGAATCCGGATATAGGTTGTTCCCAGGGGAATAACCTCGGCTTCGGCGCCCATAAATCTGATAACCTGCTCGGCCAGCAGGAAAAAAATAATCGAAACTATAATGGTCAGTACCCCGACGCTAAGCAGAGACTGCTGCAGGGTTCTGCCGGCCTCTTCCTCATCGCCAGCCCCGATAAAGCGGGCCACCAGGGCGGTGGTACCGACACTGATGGAAATTCCAATGGCCAGGGAAAATAAGAGCGGCTGAATTGACAGACCCACGGCCGTCACGGCAGCTGCCCCCAGACGGCCCACCATCATCATGTCGACAACCTGGGTCAGGGTGTTTAAGGCCTGCTCAATGATAACCGGCCAGGCCAGTTTGAGGATTACTTTTTTGGAGGAGGAATCTTCCTGCTGGACAATCTCTGATCCTCCCCGGGGTGGTGGTTGATGCATAGTATCGGCTCCAGATTTGCCAGGTAATTCTGGTAGTTTAACTATACTGACAGGTAATTCTGGCAGTTCCACCAGGGCAGTTTCAACAGGTCAGCTTCACCAGGACAGTTTTACCAGGCTGGTCGTCGGTAAATTTTTTTGTCATTATGTATTCCTCATTAAGTATATTGTGATTTGATAACAATGTCAATAAGCAAAAATTGGCCTTCAGCAGCGGCTGGCTCTCAGCACAAAAAACTGGAGAAGTCCAACAGGTTGGTTGCCGTCAGACTTCTCCTTTAAATCGATCTCTTAAAAGTTCATTTTAAATAGCTCATTATATTATTGAGGCTGATATGTGATGCTGATATGCTCAAGTTTATATTAGTAACACCGATACAGTTCAGTAAAATGATATGCTCTTAATAATCCTGGTGGTGATACCATTCGGCATCTTCCAGCCAGGTTTTGGGACGCTCAACCATGGTAACCAGATTATGCATGATATTTTGATGCTTCTTCTCTTCAACGGCCAGGCGGCTGAATGTCTCCTTAATCAGTTCATCTTCAGTTTCTTCAGCTTTCTCGGAGTAGTAGGTATGGCTTTTTTTCTCCAGTTCCCAGGCTTTTTTATAAATGCTGAGCTGATCCCGGGGCATGACCCCTTCATTGGTGTCAAAATCCCTGGTCAGCTCCCTGAAGGTTTCCCTGGCATCAGAGACAATATCCGATTCAACCGGCTCAATCTCACCGGACTCAGCCAGATTGCGGATTATCTGTTCATGTTTCTTCTCTTCATCAGCCAGGCGGTAAAAAACCTTCTCCAGCCTGCCGTCACCAACCCTGGCAGCACAATCCCGGTAAAACTTCTGATTTTCCTGCTCAAAATTTATGGCGAACTGATAGATGTCTTTCATTAATAAACCTCCTTCTTTTATTGCTATATGGCATTTTAATCTCTTTATTTTAAGAAAATTCCCGCATGAATTCTTCCCGGTCGACCGGGCGGGGATAATCTACCAGCAGCTCGTCGGACAGATTGAAAAATTTATCGCGGAAGATAGGTTTTTCTTCCCGGTAAATTATGCCCAGCGGTATGCCTTCATCCCACTCTTCAGCTTTCTGAACGGCGCTCTGATAATCGGTGGGGTCATAGTCATCATTTAGAATATAGCTGTTCTGGGCATACCATTTATAGGTGTTGACTTTGTTGAAGGTGACACAGGGCTGCAGGATATCCACCAGGGCATAGCCTCGATGCTGCAGGGCTTCCTTCATCAGCTTGACCAGCTGATCCCGTTCGCTGACAAAGCCCCGGGCCACAAAACTNGCTCTCATGCCGACAGCGAAGCGTACCGGGTTAAAGGGCTCGCCGGTTACACCATGGGGCTGGACCTTAGTCTTGATGTCGGTACCGGTGGTAGGGGAAGCCTGCCCTTTGGTCAGCCCGTAGATCTGGTTGTTGTGAACAAAATGGGCGATATCGGGATTGCGCCTGATATTATGCAGCAGATGGTTGCCGCCCTCGCCGTAGGTGTCGCCATCGCCGGATTCCACAATCACCTTCATGGTGGGATTCACCATCCGGAAGCCGATGGCCGGCGGCAGAGCCCGACCGTGCAGACCATTAAAGGCATTACTCTTAAAGTAATGGGGCATTTTGGCGGCCTGGCCAATTCCGGAGAACATGACAAAATCATCGGTGTGAATTTCCAGCTCGGCCAGGGCTTCAGCCAGAGCTTTTCTCAAGGGAAAATTACCGCAGCCCGGGCACCAGGCAGTATTGCGATCGGGTTCATAAATGTCTTTTTCCAGCATTAGTACTTCACCTCATCTTTCATTCGGTTGTATAGTTCATCGGTGGTAAAGGGGCGTCCATCGTACTTCAGCATCCGGTAATCAGCTCCCATTTCGGTGTAGGCGGTAATCAGGCGGGAGAACTGACCGGTGCTGTTATTTTCAATCACCACCAGGTGGGTATTATAAGCATTGCGTTTTTCGAGTTCGGCAGTTGGCAGGGGCCAGACATCGTTGAAACTCAGCATGCCAACGCTTTCACCTTCGTCTGCGAGTTGCTGCTGGACTTCCAGCATGGGACCGTAGGTGGAGCCAAAACCGACCATCAGCACCTCAGGTTTCTCCGGTCCGCTGTAATAGGGCTCCAGGGTGTCCTCCCGGCGCTGTTTTTCAAACTTGCGGGCCCGTTTGTCTACCATGGCCTTACGGATATCTTTATCCTCGGAAATCCGGCCGGTCTGGAAATGTTCGTGGCTGTCCACCAGGACTACCTCATCAGAAAGCTGTCCAGGATAGGCCCGGGGCGAAATGCCGTCATCAGTGAACTCATAACGCTGGTATTCCTTGCCCTCCGGCCAGTTATCTTCATCGATCAGGTAGCGGGCAATTTCAAGCTCATCCAGCTTGAACTCCGGCACGGTGCTGGCGGAATCGGAAAGAAACTGGTCGCCCAAAATCACCACCGGCATCTGGTATTTTTCGGCCAGATTGAAGGCTCGAAAGGTCTGGTAGAAAGCATCTTCCTGATCCCTGGGGGCAATCACCTTCAGGGGAAATTCATCCTGAGAGGCATTGATGACAAAGTTCAGGTCACCCTGAGCGGTCCTGGTTGGCATTCCGGTAGCAGGACCCGGGCGCATTGTCTCGGCGATCACCAGTGGAGTTTCCATCAGTCCTGCCAGCCCGAAAGCTTCAGTCATGAGTGAGAATCCACCACCGGAGGTTCCGGTCATAGCGCGGGCTCCGGCAAAGGAAGCTCCCAGAGCCATGTTAATAGCGGCGATTTCATCTTCGGCCTGCTCCACGGCGATACCGAGCTTATCCTGTCGATATGCCAGGTAGTTGAGGATCCCGGTGGAGGGGGTCATGGGATAGGCAGAGTAAAACTGCACCCCTGCCAGGGCTGCTCCCAGGCCGATGGCCTGATTGCCCTCCAGGAAGAGATAGCCCTCTCCTCCGGAGCGGGACGGTTCCTCGACTTCGAAGCCAGCTTCAACTGAATCATAGCCAGCCTGAAGAAGTTCCAGGTTATCCTGCTGAACTTCCTCTTTGGGGAATTTCTCTTTGATGACTTTTTTCAGTTCCTCGAGCTCAAAGTTCAGCAGCTGCCAGAGAACTCCAAGAAATACGGTGTTGGCGGCTTTGGGATTAACCCGCTGAGCCAGCTCTTTGGCCGGAACCGAGATAATCCGCTCATTCTCTGCTTTTCCATCGAAGAGAATATAGCCTTCAGGCTGAACCCGCTGCTGGTGATTTTCCACACCATCCTGATTTAAGGCTACCAGGATGTCAATCTCTTCCCGGGGGGAATGAAACTCTCCATTGCCAAAGCGGATCTGCATAAAGTTATGACCGCCCCGGACCCGGGACATGTAATCCTTGTGGCTGAATACNTTATAGCCCTGCCGGTAGAGGGCTTTACCGATTATTTCTTCCAGGGTTTGGAGACCCTGGCCGGCTTCTCCTGCAATAACAAGATTTAAGTCCAATCCAATCCCTCCTCAATTTTCTTAATCTGTGTTTACAGACTTAACCTGTGTTTTCAGTTTTCAGCTTTAAACTTCAGGACTAAAAGTTATGAAATCTGGATTAGCGCTATTTTAAGGATTATTAGTAAGATCTCTCAATTATTGAGCTCTCATATAGCTGTATTAAATTAGTCCAGCAAGGAGTTTTTATAGGAGGCCTTATTAAGAAGTCTTAAATGATTTTTATAGTTTTATAGTTTTATAGTAATTATAGTAAAATTTTCTGGTCTTTATTCCTGGTATTTAAGGGCGTTTTAATAGTTGTTTTTATGGTATTTGGTAAGAATTTTTTTGTTCTTATTTTTGACTTATAAGAAATTCCAGAATGGCTTTCATGAAAGCCGGAAGATCCCCGGGATGACGGGAGGTAATAAAGTTGCCGTCGACAACAACCTCTTCATCTGTCCAGTGAGCGCCGGCATTGACCATATCATCACGAATGGCGGAGGTTGAGGTCACAGTCTTGCCCTTAAGAACATTGGCAGAAGCCAGAACCCAGCCTGCATGGCAGATCGCTGCCACCAAACCGTTGTTTTCTGCCTGATATTTGACAAGTTTCAGGACATTCTGGCAGCGGCGCAGTCTGTCAGGGGCATAGCCGCCAGGTACTATTACTCCATCATAATCAGCAGGATCAATTTCTCTAGCCTTAAAATCTACCTTCAGGGGATAACCTTCCTTGCTCTTAC
>SL_8KL_010_SEDDRAFT_10004007_pt1 | contig 11998 bp, 8 predicted proteins | sample SodLakKL_010_SED_4_FD_11160 | JGI IMG/M metagenome (IMG submission 11160) | reverse complement strand
CACCCCAATCGCGACACCGAGTCCGCGGTCGAACGGGCGGGGTTCGCCTTCGACCCCGAGGATCGCGTGGCCAGGGGCGTGATGCGCCGCTTCTCGGCCCGGATCCGGCCCGAAAAGACCTGAGAGGAAAAAGGCTGATTGATCAGCATTTCCCGGCCCGACACGGAAGTGCCGCCAGAACCGATCACCGCAGGCCGCTGATTCCGAGACAAGCGGCAAATCGCCTGTGCAGCGCAGTGTGCGCCGGGAAAGCCAGCATGGCCTTGTTCAGCGCTTTCCCAGCGGGCCGTGCGCTCTCTCGCGCGCGGAGGGCGCGTCCCCGCTACCGGCCGCCCCCCAACAGCAGCGGCGCGATGTCCGTGCCATTGACGAGCAACTCCCCGCGGCTGCTTGCCTCGATCAGCAGGTAGTGAATCACCTCCCCCTCGGGTCCGCTGCGCTCCTCCGCCGCGAGCTTCAGTACCGTCGCAACGCCCAGGATCTGCTGGCGCATCGACTCGGAAGCGCTGAATGCAAGCGCGTACTCGGTGAGGGTGTCGAGATTCCGCACCTCCAGCTCGCTGCGGCTGCGCAGTGCATCGGGGTCATCGCCGGCCCCCTCCTCGACATGCGCATGCCCGCTGAGGCGAAGCCCCGCGATCGGCAGATCGATCATGATCGCGTTGACATCGAGGCGGGTGCGATTGTCAAGCATGGCAAGCAGGACGTCGCCGGATTCGATCTCCAGTTCGACGCCGCCACGGCCCACGAAAGCGCCGGCCGGCAGTCCGGAGGCTTCGAGATCCAGCAGCACCTCACGCGGCATGAATTCGGCGGGAATCGGCAGCAGCCCCATCGACCGTTCCGAGAGCCCGCGCTGGTGATAACCGATCGCCAGCCCCGGCGCCGGGGTATCGAGTTCGAGCAGACTCAGACCGAATTCCAGTAACTCCAGACCGTAAACCGCCCCTTCGGGGCCCTCCGGACCCATGCGGCCGCTGATGCCGTTGAACGACATCCCGAGCACGAGGCTGCCAAGAAATTCCTGCGACAGGCCGGCGAGTTCCTCCTCCGGGAACTCGTCGGCCATCAGCGATAGCAGGCCGGCCTGAAGCAGGGTGTCCGGGGCGATGCGGTCGAGCCGCAGGTCGATGGCGAAGGCGTCCAGACCGTGGGCGCCGTCACCATCACCGAAACGCCAGTCGCGACCGCGCACGCCGAGCCGGAGATCCCGTTCCCGCGCGCCAACCGCGCTGGGCCCGAACCCGGACTCCAGTCGCGCCGCGCCGACGTTGAACCAGGCCGCATCGCCGGGTTCTCCGCCGGCGAGGTCGAGGATCTCCACCGTCGTCTCGAAGCCGCCCAGCGCGTCCAGCGCCTCTCCGAGCAGCACTTGGGGATCGCGTTCCATCAGCGCCTCAGGATCCGCGGCCAGGTCCGCGAGGGCGGAGATCGCCGGGAGGTCGACATCGAGATACTCCACGCCGACGTGGAGGGTGCCGAGCCCCGCCATCACCCCTCCGGCCGAGTCTTCCAGCAGGACGCCGTCCAGGGTCACTGCCAGCGGCCCCGACACCACGCCCGGTTCGGATTCCACCAGCTCCAGTCCGAGCCGCAGTTCGTCGGCGCTTATCCGGCCCGGGATTCCCTCGAGGCTGCCGGCGTCCTCCCCGCCGTGCCATTCCGCGGCGAACACATCCGCATCCAGGGTCAGGGAGAGGCCCCCGAGCCGCAGGTCCGCGGTGAGCATGGTCCCGAGGTCCTGGGCCCACAGACCACGAAGGCTTCGCTGATCGATCTCGAGGATTCCCAGCGTGTTCCCGCGGCCGTCGCGCAGTCTCATTCCGCCGGGAATCTCCCACTCCGTATCCCAGCGTCCTTCCCCTACCGGACGCAGGATCGCAGTGAGTGTCCCCAATTCCAGAACGGCGGAGTCGCGGGCACTCTCCTCACGCGACGGATCCCGCAACTGGACCGAGTCCATCACCATGTGCAGCGATCCGTCGGGTCGCTCGAGGATGTCGAGCTCACCCTCCATCCACAACGGCGAATCCGGCGCCGACAAGGTCTCCAACCAGGCATCGCGCACCGACTCCGCCCGGTCGGAGAGTGCCGCCGCCACCCCCGCATGCAGTACCCCCCAGATGAACACGGCCCCCAGCACCGCCCTGCCCAGCATTCGCGTGATCCTCATTCGTTCTCTCTCCAGTCGCGTGGTTACGGCACGCCGCCCGGCATGCGCCCGGACATCCACGAAGCATGGCCCGTATCGGCGTGACCCGATGATGCCCCCACCCGCCAATGTACCTCGAATCCCGCGCGCGGCGCGCTCCGGGAGCGGCGCGGCGATTGCCCGCATACGGCCTTTCGCCTACATTTGCGCGTCCTGCAGTATTCATTGATATGCCGAAGAAACCATGAGCGAGCTGACCAGCACCCTGCGCCTGCGACTGACCCATGTGGTCGAGGCACACCTCACCCAGCGCCTGATCATCGCACTGATCCTGCTGAACGCCCTGACCCTGGGGCTCGAGACCTTCGATCCGGTGATGGCCTCCTTCGCAGGCCCGGTGATCGGCGTTGCCGACAAGCTGATCCTTGCGGTCTTCACCGTCGAGGTACTGGCCAAGATGATCGCCTACGGAGCGCGATTCTGGCGCAATCCGTGGCATGTCTTCGACTTCTTCGTGGTGGGCATCGCGCTGATTCCCGGCACGGGCCCGTTCTCCGTGCTGCGGGTGCTCCGCCTGCTGCGGCTGGTCTCGATGGTGCCCAAGCTGCGTTTCATCGTCGAGGCGCTGTTGCGCGCGATTCCCGGCATCGCGTCGATCCTGGGCCTGCTGGCGCTGGTTTTCTACGTGTTCGCGATCATCGCCACGGGCCTTTTCCGGGAGAGTCACCCCGAGTGGTTCGGGACCCTGGGTGCGTCGATGTACACGCTCTTCCAGGTGATGACGCTGGAGAGCTGGTCCATGGGCATTTCGCGTCCCGTGATGGAGGAACACCCGTGGGCGTGGGCCTTCTTCGTTCCCTTCATCCTGGTCGCGACCTTCACCGTGCTGAACCTGTTCATCGCGATCATCGTCGACGCGATGCAGCGGATGCACGAACACCAGGTCGCGGTGGAGGAGAAGACCATCACCACGGCAGTCCACGAGGAAAATGCGAGCCTGCATGCGGAACTCGCCGCGCTGAGCGAGCAGACCCAGATGCTGCAGGAACGCCTCAGCCGCATGCAGTCACTGCTGGAGGAGCGTCAGAAGGGCTGAGCCTCAACCCCCACCCGGGCACCCGGCCGAACGCCGCAGGAGGCCAGCCCCCTGGCCGATATTCCCCGGCGCCGGATCGCCGAGAGGGCTCGTCTCCCACGGGGGCCGGCCAGGCCGTGTGGGAGCGTGCCTCGCACGCGAATGGGCGTCAGGTGAGCCCGGATCTCTGCCGCGCCTGCGGCGCGTTCGCGAGCAGGCTCGCTCCTACAGGGGGCCGGGGTGAGCACCGAAGGAGGCCGGCCCCGTGGGAGACCTTCCCCTCATTCCTCGGTCAGCACCTTCAGGTGCGCAACCACGCTGCGGCCGAGCGCGGACAGGTCGTAGCCGCCCTCCAGAACCGACACCAGGCGCCCCTCGCAATGACGCTTGGCAATGCCGTGGATCTCGCGCGTGAGCCACTCGTAGTCGGCCTCGACCAGACGGAAGTTGGCCATTTCGTCCTCGAGGTGCCCATCGAAGCCTGCCGAGACCATCACCAGATCCGGATCAAACGCCTCCAGCGCCGGCAGGCAGCGCTCCGCAACCACCGAGCGCAGCGCCACACCGTCGGTATCCCGCGGCAGGGGCATGTTGATCACGTTGTCACTGCGGGTGTCAGCCCCGGTGTTCGGGTAGAACGGGTGCTGGAAACTGGAGCAGAACAGCACGCGCGGATCATCCCGGACGATGTCCTCGGTCCCGTTGCCGTGGTGCACGTCGAAATCGACGATCGCCACGCGCGACAGGCCATGCTGTTCGAGCGCGTGCATCGCGCCGATCGCGACGTTGTTGAACACGCAGAAGCCCATCCCGTAGTCGCGGCCCGCATGGTGTCCCGGCGGACGCACGCTGCAGAAAGCCGTGTGGGTGGAATTCTCGAGCACGAGGTCAATGCCGAGGATCACCGCGCCCGCGGCACGGTGAGCCGCCTGCAGGCTGTGTTCCCCGTAATAGGTGTCACCGCCGTCGAGAGTGGCCCATCGGCCCGGACCCGGTAGACCCTCTTCCAGCGCATCCAGATACGCCGCAGTGTGCACCCGAAGCACCTGTTCACGGGTCGCCACCGGCGCTTCCCGGTGACGCAGCCACGGCTCGATGCCCGACGCGATCAACTGGTCGTCGATCGCGTCCAGACGCTCGGGACATTCGGGGTGACCGGAGGGCGCCTGGTGGGCCAGACATTCCGGATGAGAAATGAAGAAGGTTTTCATGCTGTCCCCCCTCGATGCAGGGAAGGTCGTAGCGGGCCCGGCCGGGGCGCGCATGGCGTTGCTTCATTGACTATTAGATCAGGACCCGATACACAAGTCTTATTGCACTGCGTCAAACATCACTCGAAGGTATACCGTCCATGGGTCCCCATTATCTCAGCCGGATCTTATCCGCCCGCAGCATCGCTGTGATCGGCGCGAGCAACCAACCCGACGCGGTGGGCTCGGTGATCTTCCGCAACCTGCTTGCAATGGGCTACGAGGGCGAACTCTTCGCCGTGAACCCGAAGTACAAGAGGGTCCACGGGCGCAAGAGCTACCCGGAGATCGGCGCGATCGGCCGCAATATCGATCTGGCAGTGATTGCGATCCCGGCGGAGGGCCTTCCCGGGGTCATCCGCGAATGCGGCAACGCAGATGTCCAGGGCGCGATCGTGATGTCGGCGGGATTCGCCGAAGAGGGTCCCGAGGGCGCGCGTCTGCAGGACCGGATGCGCGAGGCCGCGCAGGAGACCGGGCTGCGCATCATCGGGCCGAACTGCCTGGGGGTGATGCGGCCGAGCCGCAGGATCAACGCGACGTTCAGCCGCAACAGCGCGGTTCCCGGTCGCCTCGCGCTGGTCTCCCAGTCCGGGGCGATCTGTTCCGCCATTCTCGACTGGGCGGAAGACCAGCACATCGGCTTCTCGCTGGTCGCCTCACTCGGCGACGCGATGGATGTCGGCTTCGGCGACCTGCTGGATTTCCTCGCTCTGGACCCGGAGACCCGCAGCATCCTGCTTTACGTGGAAGGCATCGGTGACGCGCGCGGATTCATCAGTGGCCTGCGGGCGGCGGCAAGGATGAAGCCGGTGATCGTGATCAAGTCCGGGCGCCACGCCGCGGGCTCACGGGCCGCGATGTCCCACACCGGCGCACTGGTGGGCGCGGACGACGTCTTCGATGCCGCCCTCGAACGCGCCGGCGCGGTGCGTGCCAATACGGTGCAGCAGATGTTCTCCGCTGCTGCCATCCTGTCGAGCGGCGCACGCGCGCGGGGCAACCGGATCGCGATCATCACCAACGCCGGCGGCCCGGGGGTGATGGCCACCGACCGCGCGGTGGAACTCGACCTCGGAATCGCGGAATTGCAGGCACAGACCCTGAGCCGCCTCGACGCGGCACTGCCACCGCACTGGTCGCACGGCAATCCGGTGGACATCCTCGGCGATGCCGATCCGACCCGCTACCAGGCCGCGCTCGAGGCGTGTCTTGCCGACCCCGGAGTGGACGGTGTGCTGGCGATGCTCACGCCGCAGGCGATGACCGATTCCGACGCCTCGGCCGAGGCAGTGATCGACAGTTCGCGCGCGCGCCCTCACGGAAAAACGGTACTCGCCTGCTGGATGGGCGGCAAACAGGTGGAAAAGGGCCGCGATCTCTTCAGCAAACAGGGGGTGCCGCACTTCATCACCCCCGAGGCCTCGGTGGAGGCCTTTGCGTACCTGACGGCGCACCAGGCCAACCAGCGGCTGCTGATGCAGGTTCCGGGTCCCCTGAGCGACCGCAGCCCCGCGGATGTCGAGGGCGCCCGGATGATCATCGAAACCGCGCTGGGCGAGGGGCGGCGTACCCTGGGCACGATGGAGTCGAAGGCCGTGCTGGCGGCCTTCCGGATCCCGGTCACCCAGACCGTGCAGGCGCACACGGCCAGCGAGGCGCTGGTTGCCGCGAGCACACTGGGATATCCGCTGGCCATGAAGATCGCCTCCCCGGACATCACGCACAAGTCGGATGTCGGCGGTGTGCGACTGAACATCACCACCGCCGAATCGGTGCGCAAGAGCTTCCAGGCGATGATGCAGGAAGCGGCCGAGGCCCGGCCCGAGGCCCGGCTCGAGGGTGTGACCCTCGAACGGATGTACCGCAGTCACTACGCCCGAGAGCTGATGGTCGGGGTGATGCGCGATCCGGTCTTTGGCCCGGTAATCAGCTTCGGTTCCGGCGGGACGTCGGTGGAGGTGCTGCAGGACCGTGCGGTCGCGCTGCCGCCGCTGAACGAGACCATCATCCGCGGGCTGATCGGCCGGACCCGCGTGGCCCGGATGCTTAAGCGCTTCCGGCACATGCCACCCGTGGACGACGTGGCGCTGGAGCAGGTGTTGCTGCGCATCTCCGAGATGGTCTGCGAGCTGCCCGAGGTCGCCGAACTCGACATCAACCCGCTGATCGTCGATGCGGAGGGTCTGGCGGCGGTCGACGCACGGGTGGTCGTCAATCAGCCGTCTGCGGACGCGGATCCCTACGCCCACATGGCGATCCATCCCTATCCGAGCCATCTGGTCGAGGACTGGCCGATGCCGGACGGACACACCCTGACCATCCGCCCGATCCGCCCGGAGGACGCCCAGATCGAGCAGAAATTCGTGCGCAGCCTCTCCGACGAATCGCGCTATTTCAGATTCATGCAGGCCGTGCACGAACTGACGCCGGAGATGCTGGTCCGGTTCACGCAGATCGACTACGACCGGGAAATGGCCCTGATCGCGGTGGTGGAGCCGGACTCCGGACTGGAGACGCAGGTCGCGGTGGCCCGATACACCATGAATCCCGACCGGCGCAGCTGCGAGTTCGCGATTGTGGTTGCCGATGACTGGCAGGGCCGCGGTATTGGCACCCACCTGATGCATTCCCTGATGCGGGTCGCGAAGTCGCGCGGACTGACCCTGATGGAGGGCGAGATCATTGCGGACAACACCCACATGCGGGGCCTGATGCGCCGGGTCGGCTTCAAGATCCGGCCCAACCCCGATGACGAGGGCATCGTCCAGGCGGTGCGGGAGCTGTGACTCCTTGGCCATGTGGGAGTGCCATGTGGGAGTGCCGTGTGGAGCGCGCCTCGCACGCGAATCGGCGTCAGGTGGGCCCGGGGGTCTGGCGCGCCTGCGGCGCGTTCGCGAGCACGCTCGCTCCTGCAGGAGCCCGCCGGATCGCCGAGAAGGTTCGCCTCCTACAGAGATTGTGAACGCACTTCGGGCCCCGAGGGTCGCACGGGACCGCGCGGTAGCAGGGAGGAGAGCATCCACGTGGCGAACACGAAGGCGGTGGAGGTCAGCAGACAGCCGATCAAACCGTGATTCATGAAGATCCAGCCGGACAGCACCGTGCCAATCAGCCGCCCGCCAGCGTTGGCCATGTAGTAGAAACCCACCTTCATCGCGACCCGGTCCGCGTCGGCATAGTCCAGGATCAGGAACGAATGGACCGCGGAGTTTACCGCGAAGACCACGCCGAACAGGCCGAGCCCGAAGATCAGCACCAGCCCGGGGTCGAACCCGGTCTCCAGCCCGATCACGATTCCCAGGGGTATCAGCATCAGCACCAGCGCCCAGACCCGGGCGGTCAGACCGGTCGGATCCAGGCCACGGCGAGCAATCAGCGTCGGAACTGCGGCCTGCACGATGCCGTATCCGATGATCCACAGGGCCAGGAAGCCACCCACCTGCAGGTGATTCCAGTCCAGCGTCGCGGTCAGAAACACCGGCAGCGCGACCACGAACCAGACGTCGCGCGCCCCGAACAGGAAGAATCGCGCGGCCGAGAGCACGTTGATCGCCGGACTGTTGGCGAACATCTGGGTGAACTTCGGCTTGTCCGCGACCCGACCGAGACCCCGCGGCAAGCCGAGCGCGGCCAGGCTCAGGCTCAGCACCAGCATCGCGGCCAGCGCGACCAGCGCGCCGCGAAACCCGATCGTGTAGAGCAAAGCCGCGCCGACGAAGAAACCCAGTCCCTTCAGCGCGTTCTTGGACCCGGTCAGCCAGGCCACCCAGCGGAACAGCCGACCCTCGACGTCGCCGGCCACGAGTTTCACGCCCGACTTCGCGCTCATCTTGTTCAGGTCCTTCGCGATACCCGAGAGCGCCTGGGCGAACATCACGTAGGCCACCGTTAGCCAGGCATCCGGCACCGTAAGCATCAGCAGCGCGGCGATCTGCAGCAGGGTCCCGGAGACCAGTGTGGTATTCAATCCCAGGCGCGCGGCGATCCAGCCGCCGGTCAGGTTGGTGACGATCCCGAAGAACTCGTAGAACAGGAACAGCAGCGCAATTTCCAGCGCGCTGTAGCCCAACTGGTGGAAATAGAGCACCACCAGCATCCGGATCGCACCGTCGGTGATGGTAAACGCCCAGTAGTTCGCGGTGATCCGCGCATAGGCGGCGAGACCGAGCGGCGAGCCGTTCAACGTCCAGGCTCCAGCGCGGGGGGGAAGCACCGTACCGGATGGGCGGGGGCCAGGCACGCTCGAGCCTTCCATGGGCGCCGACGGCCCGGCCCCCGCCCACCCGATACGGCGATCAATCGCAGCGCTACAACACGCTTCAATTCAAAACCCAGAAGGCGTGGTTCAGAAATGCCGCGAAGCCGACCCAGGCGAGGTAGGGCAACAGCAGCGCACCCGCGATCCGGTCGAGGCGCCAGAACAGCACCAGCGTTGCGAGGATCGCAAGCCACAGCACCACGATCTCGACCAGCGCGAGACCGATTTGCTGTAGGCCGAAGAACAGGATGGACCACAGCATGTTGAGGCCGAGCTGCACCACGAACAGGCCGAGCGTCCAAGGTGCGCCCCGGAATCCGTACACCCGCCAGATGCGCCAGGCCGCGTAGGCCATCAGCACGTAGAGAATGGTCCAGACCGGGCCGAAGACGGCGTTTGGCGGCGCAAACTCCGGTTGCACCAGCTGCGGGTACCAGTCGGTCACCGAGGTCCGCGTGACCAGCCCGCCGATGATGGCCACCACCAGCACCAGGGCCAGCCACATCACGAGCCCACGCAGTTCCCGCCATGAAATCGCGTCTTTTCGTTCCATTCGACTCTCCGCTTCGCACCCGGGCGATGTCCCGGGCCACAGCGCCGGCGTGTCCGGCGAAGCCATCTGACACCGGACTCAGGTTCCATTTTCCGTCTCTGACCGATCCTCTGCCAGCAAATCGCGCACGCGCTGGCGCATGTAGGCGATGTGCAGCCGCAGATTGTAGAACTCCTCCATGTAGGAAAGCGGCACCTCGGTGGCGGATACGTCCTGGTCCAGTCGCAGGAGCAGGGCGAGATCGCTTTCGAGCCGGGAGCGCGGCAAATCACCGCGTGCGAGATCCTCGTCGATCAGCCGAACCTGACGATACCAGCGGAAGATGCGCCGGCGCATGCTCCACTGCAGCGCCGCTGGCGCAATGCGAAACAGCGGGATGATCACGGTCAGCAGAGGAATGATCAGGATCGCCATCCGGTCGATCAGCGAAGCCGCCCAGAACGGCAGGTGACGATGCAGGATGTTCGGACCCCGTTCGAAGAAGTAGCGCGCGTCCTCTGCGATCGGGATGTCCGTGTATTCGAGGGACGGAAAATCGCTGGCCGATCCCACCAGGTGAGGGGTCGGGCTGCGCTGCGCCGCCTCGATCAGCAGCTGGAGGACGCTGCGATGCGTATCCTGGCGCACCACGAGGTACGTTGCCGGCGCGATCATGTGCACGGCGCGGGGCGGCAGATTGCGGCGCGGGTCCACCACGCCCTCGAACAGGGTGACCGCGGACAGGTAGGGCAGGCGCTGCGCCAGACCCGCGGCCTGTCTCAGGTGGACCAGACCGATGCTCTCTGCGGCCAGCAGCCGCTCCACCAGCGGGGCCTGTGGCGCCATCACGAAGGCCGCGGCATCGACGGCGCCGGACTCCAGGGCATCGGCAGCCTCCCGGCCCCCGATCGCGACGAGTTCCGCTCCGATGTCCCCAAGGCGGTCGTCCAGTCCGGTCTCGGGCAGCAGTGCCCGCATCAGATGCTGCGTCCCGCTCCGCTCCGCGCCGATCGCGATCCGCCCGCCGGCCAACCCTTCGAGGTGGTCCGAGAGGCTCGAGGCTCGTTCCTCCGGCTCATCCGGCAAGAGGCGATGGAACAGGAACAGCGGCTCCAGCGCCACACTGACCACCGCTTCCAGCTCGTCCGCGGCAGCAGCCGGCGCGGTACCGCTCTGGACGAGTGCCGCATCCACCGCGCCAGAGAGCAGCAACTCCCAATTCTCGACGGAGCCGGCCGTCTCCACGGTCTCGAGCCGGACACCCTTTTGCGCAAACCAGCGCGCGTAGAGATCTCCGGTCAGTTCGTAGGCCCCACCCGGGCTCCCGGTCGCCAGACGCACCTGCTTGGGGGGCGCAGGCTCCACGAACTGCCACGCCACGATCAGGGCCAGCAGGCCGATCAGTGCCACGAAGCTCCACACGAGCATCGCAGTGGTCGGGGCCCTCGGGATCCGGAGCCGTCCCGGCTTACTCGATGTGTCCTTCATTTCCCGATGCACTCCTGTTGTTCCGCACGCAATTTCGCACGATTCGGTCCTGTACGCACCCCGCCCGGCCGTCGACCCAGCCCCGTACGGCATGTCCTCGAGGCGCCTGTTTGTTTATGCTTGCGACGGCCGAATGCACCGTGCCCGACAACCGATCCCCATCCCCCACGCAGACCGCTCACTGATGAAGAAAACATTCCGAAACGTCCTGCTTGCGTTGTTGCTGCCCGTCAGCCTTTCAGCCGGACACGCCGCCGGTGGCGACATGACGCCGTTGCCGGATCCGGCGGCACTCGAACTCGCCTCAGTGCATGCAGTGGTGGCGCCGCTCAATCCCGGCACTCCAGTGTTTACCAAGTTCGCGGATCGATCGGTGCCGATCGCATCGATCACCAAGCTGATGACCGCGATGGTGGTGCTCGACTCCGGCCAGCCACTGGATGAATGGCTCCCGATCCTGGAACGCGAGGACAACCCCCCGAAGAACAGCTTTTCCCGCATCCGCCCCGGTTCCGAGGCCCGACGCGAGGACCTGCTCAGGATCACGCTGATGTCGTCCGAGAACCTCGCGGCCTACGTGCTCGCGCGGGATCACCCTGGCGGCCGGGAGGCGTTCATCGCGGCGATGAACGAGAAGGCGCGGGTGCTGGGCATGCAACAGACCCGTTTCGTGGATCCCTCCGGCCTCTGGCCGGAAAACCGGGCCAGCGCGAGCGACTTGCTGAAGTTGGTCCGCGCCGCCTACGCCTATCCAGAGATCCGCGAGATGTCCACCGGTTCGAACCGGCGGGTGCACTTCCGCAGTCCCCGCTACAGCCTGGACTTCGGCAATACCAACGCGCTGGTGCGCTCTTCGCGCTGGAACGTCGACCTATCCAAGACCGGCTATCTCAACGAGGCCGGACGCTGCCTGGTGATGGTGGCAGACGTAGGCGGCGAGCCGATGGCGATGGTGCTGCTGGATTCCTTTGGTACCCGCACGCCGCTGGGAGACGCCGGTCGGATCCGCCGCTGGCTGGAGACCGGGTCGGGCGGTGCCGTCGCCGGCGCCGCGCTCGACTACGAGCGCAGAAGGGCCGCGGCCCTCGCGGCGCCCGTGGTTGACGCAGACTATTGAGTGACCGCCATCCCGGCCGGATCCGCCGGGGCCTATTCCGTCTTCCTGTGATTGCGCAGGCGCCGGACAAAGCCCGGCAGGAAGAACAGCAGGGCGATCAGCGCGACCGCGAGGAGCAGGACC
>SL_8KL_010_SEDDRAFT_10004005_pt1 | contig 12001 bp, 8 predicted proteins | sample SodLakKL_010_SED_4_FD_11160 | JGI IMG/M metagenome (IMG submission 11160) | reverse complement strand
GACGTTCCGTATGTACCCGATAACATCTTCCGGATCCATGACCACCTCGGTCTGCGGGTGGTCGAAGCAAACCGGTCGGTTCTCCCACATCCTCCACGTTTTACAGATCTCGGACCATGTTTTCAGTCCGTTGTGTGTTACCGTTTCGGACATGAAGGAAAAAGGGGCCACCATGAACTCGTCCTCGGTTCTCCAGGAGTCTTCGAGCTGTAAGGATTCGCTGACGAAGTCCATCTCTTGGATATTACGGGGAACCATGTTCCCCGAATCGATGGAATTGCACCGCAATTCCAGTAGAAGGCGTGAGTCGTTGACTACCGTTTCTTTGATCAATTGTTTATCAGCGTTCATCGGTATCACCATCTGTTAAGAAGACAGGTTCATCAGTTTCACCAGTATCTACGGTCGCAGATAGGCTGTTCTCCGATAGATCAAACTTAAAAGAAGTGATATAATCGGAGGAAAAAAGTAGCTCTCCATCGCCGCCCCTTACAGCGATTGAAAAGCGGTTCTCGTCTGTTTGGACCATTTGATTGAGTTAGATTGGGGGTGGGAAATATTTAAGAGTTTATCAGGTCAGAAAAATAGGAATTTGTAAAAAGAAAAGAAGTTTAACATTTAGAGAATTTTTAATACATAGATCAACAGCAAATTGAATTACTATATCAATTATTTTATGTGAATATCAAAATCTTATATTTAAGAATCTATTATAGTCTAGCTCTAAATTTTTTTCTTAATTAATCTGCTTAATGTCTTTAACTTAAAGTTTTATATATTTAGAGCTTATTATTTTTAGTGAATGAAAATTGAAGAAATAAGATATAATCGTTTAAGAAGAGAGATAGACTCCTACAAACAACATTATGAGAATTTATTTTTTCTTTTACTCTCAATTTTACTAGCCTTTATTTCTCTGAGTTTGTTTTTAATTAATCAGTATTTTGAATATTTTGAAGAGAATATTCCTTTTCCATTAGAAAATTTTTTAGAACATTTCTATGCTATAGGAATTGTATTTGGTATTATATTGTTTGTTTTTTTTATTATAGTTTTAGCAATCATTGGGTTCCTACTACTTATAGAATATTTTATTGATTCTATTCTTAAGGGAATTATATGTTATTTAAATAAAATCGAAACTACAACATGGGATTTAAAAATAAAACCTATTTTATTCGCTTGTCCTTTAATCGTTTTTTTTATTATTTCTTATCTATTACATCCCCTTGCAAACCTCATTCTAACAGGCATCTATATTTTGGCATTCCTCCATACTTTTATAAATTATAATGTTCATAGGGATGAAGAGATTAAAATTATTTGGAAGAAATTTTTAGACATCTTAACAATATTCTTTATATTCACCATTGTATTTCCTAGATACACAGTTTTTTTACCAATGATTTTTTTTATTCTCATTTTAATTACTAAAATCGTAAATATTACTTACAAATTGATTATAGTCAATAGATGTATGAAGGTAATTTCTAATTGGGAAAAATTAGGGTTTGAATTGGATAAAGAAATAAGTATAATCCCACCCACCTATAAAAAGCTAAAAAAAGTAAATGACAAACTTGAAAAAGATCTAAATAAGATTAGGAATAAAAGAATGTTATTAATAATCCCCACATATAATTACCATCCTGTAGAAAAACAATTCGATAGAAGTAAGGAAAAATTAGAGATTGGTTCTGAAAATAAAAAAAAAGTGATCTGAGCAATACATAAATTATTTTTAAAACAATTTAAAAACTATTTCTAAGATTAAGAACAAATTTGATTAATGATATAAAATAATGCAGATACAATGAAAGTGTTTTATGATGTTAAACAACAAACATATTTAAAGTTAAGTTTTTTACATAATATATCATAGGAAAGGTAATAAATTAAGTGACATAAGAGTTATGGAATATTTACTTTAAATAAGGGTAAACTTGGTCGCAAAGTTAAACATCACCTCGAAAATAAATGAGAGATTATCTACTAAATATAATACGTCTATAAAAAAATGGGGTTAAAGTTAAGTGATTACTTCTTACCTATCTTTTCATTTGTTTTAGAAATAGAATAAACCTTTAAATTATTTTTTGCTATATGAACACTTTCACTCTCAGATGCTAAATCTAATACCTCATCAAGTAGTAAGTTAGCAAATCGTAAATATATATCAGAATAAAAAACATAAAATGTGAAGACAACAATAGGATATACTAACAAAAAAGTGATAATGGAAAATTGAATTAAAAAAACCTCGCCTATCAGTAAATAATTAAAAATACTAACAAAAAAACTGATTAATCCACCTAATGGTAGATAAAGTAATAATACATTTCCTAAGGATAGCATTTCTTTATTCTTGGTGTTATAAAGAAAGAGATTTGAAGTTCTAAAGAAAGTAATCAAAATGAATACAGCTATGAAGATGCTAGAAAGTAATGAAATATAGATTATGTTTATAGGACTATCTAAAGAAATTCCATATGTGTAAAAGGTAGTTATAAACGAGGAAGGTAAAAGAGAAGATTTTATGGATTTAATAAATACTTTACTACTATTTTCATCAATAAATTTCCTGCCGACTATTCCTTGTTCTTCCTCACTTACCAAATATACTAAAACTGTATTTTTTCTTATTTTCCTTATTAATTGCAAATTGAATATTCCATGATAGATTCTTAAAACCAAAGGAATGTTTAAGGACATAAATAAGCTCATTAGAATTCCGAAAACTCCCAAAAATAAAATAAAAACCACCATGAGGTAGATAAGTATCTCATAAGGCTGGAAAATATCAAATATCTCAGGGATGAACATGATAAGTAAACTGAATAGAGAAAAAAATAATAATTTTTTTAAAAAAGAGTTGGCTGGTGAGATGAAATATTTTTCATACTTTTCTTCAGAATGAATATCACTTTCCATCATATCCGTAATATTGATAGAACATTTAATCATTACGGCTTTTGCTCTATTTAGAATCAAAAATAGAATTTTTTGTTCATTTGCTAACCAGTTTTTTTGATTGTAAAAAGAAAATATACACTTAAAAGTTGAATATCAAATCAATTATTTATTTACTCCTAACTTATTTCCCTCACAGGGTCATCTCGTCCAACATATCTCTCGCTTCTTCCACACTAACTAAACCTCCTTCATACAACCTTTCTACAGCCAAGGCTGTCTTGCTCAATACACCAGCCTCTTCTTCATGATCCGGAGGAAGTATGTCACCCCACTCCAGCTTGAATTCACCTTCCGGCAGTGCACCTTTTTGCTGCAGGTACTTCAGCTTACCCACCAGCATATCGTTGATGGTCCTCCGTCTCTTCTTTTGGATCTCGATGTAGTAGATCCTCAAGTTAGTTTCACTCCCGGTAACAGCTCCCGCATTCACCCCTGTAAGCAGCGGGAACGGCATGGAAGTGCTCGTTTCCATAAGATGTTCAAGAATTTTCGAGGAATCCGCTATCTCCGGAGCCGGATGTGATATCTCGGTTCCGTTGGGTATTATGATCTCAGCCTTCTCCCGCAGCTGCTTGATGTTATTCTCGAGGTATTCCCTCTCCTTCTTGGTAGCTTTATCTGGAAGCGAGAACGCTTTGATCCCGCTGGAGTTCTGATAATAGGTTGAGACCATGCTCTCGACTATCACCTGTCTGAAAGCATGGTAGTCGAATTCCGGAGCAATCTTCGATATCCCCCATGGATCACCGTAGATGGAATCGTAAATCACGTGGATAAGTCTCGAACTGTGGATCAAGTCCTGACCGGCACCAACGGAGACCTTCCAAGAAGTTACTTCGTTAAACTTCTCGCTGGAAAGGTCCTCCTCGAGGTTGTAGTCTTCCACGTCCTTGTGATAGATCACGCCGGCCTGTTTCACCTCTTCGATCGTATCCGGTTCGGTTCCTAGCTCTTCATCACCGTCGTAGTTAAGGTAGATCAAGGCCATCCCATCCAGGTAGGCGCCCTTTGAAGCTTCCTTGGTGAGTTTGTAGAGTCCGATATCTCCGAAGAGTAGCTCTTCGATCTCTTTTTTCAGTTCTTCTTTTTCAGTTTTGACCACAGGTTCTTTACCGAACAGATCTTCGATCTCTTTGTTGACTTCACGATGAACGATAGGATCCCGTTTGTACAAACGTTTAAGATCCTTGTGAGGGATATCGGATTTTGGTAGTGAAAAACCATCGGAGGAGACGTAGTTTTCACCGACTCCGGATTCTGAAATGAGTCCTTTAAGATTCGAATCCCCATGAGTTTCATTTATGATCGAAAACCTGTTCTCTTCCTCTGTTACAGCCATTTGACCTGCGTGAAGGTTGTTATCTTTGTTATATAACGGTTCTTCAGCTCAGAAAAATTATTTTTTAAACTATCCGTAAACATTAACAACCTTTATCCTTATGCAGGGTCGAGGTCAGGAAAGATCATATATCACGATAATCACCCTCCCTCCCCTTTTTTTTGTTATAATCATTCTTGTTGCCGACAGAGTTTATTAAAATAAAAAATGGAATGGTGTTAGCTTGTCAACTGTGTTCTTCAGCACAACCTTTGCGTCAGTTTCTCCTTACAACAGATTGACCATTTTCCTCCTGTACCGATAATACCTTATCCACATATCCTTCAACTTTTGGTTCATGGGATACTAGTATTATCTGTTCAAAGTTCAGCTCATTGATTACATCTCTGATCTTATCTAACTGTTCCATACTGAAACCATCTGTGGGCTCATCTAGCATTATCAGGTTGTCTGTCATTATGTCTTCAACGAGTATATTCATCACCTTATTCAGTGATAAACGATACGCAAGAGAAACTGCAGTCCGTTCTCCACCACTCAACCGTCTGAATCTTGTCTGGTAACCGTCTCTTGTAATCACTGGGGCGAACCTGTCGTCGATTCTGACGTTCAGATCACTCCCATCTACAAGTGAATTGAACCATTTATCGAAATATGAATCGAATCTTTGTTGTAAGCTTGCCATGTATCTTTTCTCTATAGTGAACATCAGATTGACTAGATATTCATCCATCCAGGTTTGGTAACTGTTGCATCTATCCGCCAACTCTTTGCACTTTATTTTCTCACTTATTCTTTCTTCAAGCTCTTCTACTTTTTCCTTGTCTTTATTTATCGAGCTTTTTAGTTCACCAATTTTACAAAGTATATTCTGGAGCTTCTGCTGTTTCTTTTCGATTTGTTCTTCTATTTCATCTATCTCTGACCTGACTTCTTTTCTTTCCTCGATCTCTTCTGTTATAAGTTCTATCCGGTTGTCCAATTCTTTTTTTCTATCTTCTTTTTCTTTAAGATCCAGTTCCAGTTCTTCGATTTCTTCTTCTATCTCTTCTTTTTCTTTCATATTTTCCATGTAGGTATCTAGTTCATCTTTCAACGACTTTTTCTCTTTAATCTCCTCATCTAGTTTATCGATTTGCTCCTCTTTTTTAACATCGATCGTACTCCTGAGTTGATCTAGAGTAGCCTTTTTCTCCGTAATTTTCTTTTCAACCTCGGTTATCTTTACATCGATTTCATCTATCCTTTCCCTTTTCTTTCGGATCTCCTCTTCACTATGCTCCTCCGTCAGTTCGTGACCACAGACCGGACATTCGGCACCGGCTTCCTGTAACTCCTCCAGCGAGTCTTTGATAGATTTATTTTTGTTTTCCAAAAGTTGTTTATCGTCGGTAAGTCCCTTGATATCATATTTTAACTCATCCAGACTCTCAAGCTCTTTCTGGATCTCTGGTATATTTTCTTCATCTTTAAGGTAAGATTCTTTCTGTTTCTCTAGCACTTCTAACTCGTTTTCAATCTCTTCGACGTCTTTATCAGTCGGTTTCTCGAGACTTTTTAGCTCATCGAGTTTTTCTTCGTTATCTTCCTTATTTTCCTTGGTCTTCTGTATGATCATTTTTAGATTTTCCATGTCCTTCTTGAGCACCTCCTTTTCTTTCTCTGCTTCGTGATACTTCTCCAGTTCATCTGACAGTTCATCTTTATCACGTTTAAGCTCCCGAATTTTCTCCTTGATTTCCCTCTTTTCTTCGGTTGATACATCCCGTTCCTGTTCTTCTTTTTCTATGCAGCCTTCTAGTTCATCCTTAATATCTTGAATATCCTCAAGGTCCCTTGCCCTGTCAGAAAGGATATCGTGTTTCTTTCTTAACTCAGTTTTGACCAGCCCGGCATTATCCATGATACGTTTGTACCTGTTTATACCGAACAGTTTTCTTAGAATATTTAGCCGGTCATCATCGTCAGCCTCTATTATCTCCCTCATCTTTTCCTGGGGTGTGTAGACCGTGTACCTATATATGAGGGATTTCTGATTATTTACCATCTCTAGAGGGTAACCAAGTATCTGGAATACCCTCGCTTTGAGTTCTGTTGGCTGGAGTTCTGTTTTCCCGTTCTCGTCTATAAGATAGCCGCTCTCCTGCCCTACACCACGAGAGGTTCTTTTTAGTTCTCTATGGACTTCATAATCGTTTCCCTTTACTGAAAAATTCAGCGTGACTTCCCCTTTCCTTTTTCCTTCAGTTAAAAGGTCTCCTCCTGTCAGTTCTCCCCTTCTTATCCCGAAGAGCGCGAACTCGATACCCATAAGAAGGGAGGACTTTCCGCTACCTACGTCTCCGGAGATGAGGACAGTCCCTGACGGGAGTTTAATCGGTCCGGTGTCTCCGTAGCTCCGGATGTTCTTCAGTTCGACCTCGTTGATCTTCATAATATCTCCTCCAGTTCTTTCTTCAAAGCGATGGTGTTCAACGTTTCTTTGATAACCCTCTGTTCATATGTATTATTATTCTCATCCTCCATCTTTCTTTGTGAAAGGACGTTCATCATATCAATGGTTAGCTCTTTCTTTTCCTCCCGGGAATATCCTTCAACATCGAACTGTTCCACGTGTTCGTCTATCAATTCGTTCTCCAGCTCTTCTTTGCTCCCAATGTTTTTGTTTATCTCCACGAATTCCTTTGTGTACAGCTTGTTGGTGTTCGTCTTCACAGCTATAGCTCCTTTTCCCTTGATCTTCTCTGAGATCCCTCTAAGATCTATATCACTCTCTTTACCCTCTTCAATGGTACCCACGATCTTCAACATGACTATGGAGTCTTTGAAATCAGCATCTTTGATATCATTTCTTATCTCTGATTCTACCTCGATAGCGGTTTTCCCGTCAGCGTCATAATTTACAGTATCTTCATCGCCGCAAGGTAAACGTACTATGTTGCATACATCTAGGGATTCCCAGGATACCTCTATATCTCCATCATACTCAACGATATAGAAGCCACCTGTACCGAACTTTTCCATCTCCTTCGGGCCTGGGGGGAAGGTGTATCCGGGATAGGCGATCTTACCGTATCCCTCTTCCTCGAATATCATATTCTTGTGGACATGTCCTCCAGCGTAGTAATCGAATCCCTTGGGTAGATATGAGATTGGTATACCATCCATGTGTTCGAACTCTATAGGTTTGTGCTCGGACATGCCGGAGTGGAAGAGGAATATCTTGAAACCCTCTTCTTTCTCGAGGTGTTCCGTGTCAAGGTCTTTGTAATAACCTTCCTCGAGGGCACCTTTCCTTCCAGGAACACCGGTTATCTTAGCTCCATGGCCGGTATCCAGGAGTTCCAACTGTATTTTACCGTCTTCGGCCTGCGAAGCAACGCTCGCCTTCTTCATTAAACCTGCTGATTCAAGCACTTTTAACATCGTTCTACCAGTCGAAGAGAAATCGTGCGAACCTTCTATGTAGTATATATCGATGCCTGAATCTCTAGCCTCCTTCAACAGCTGGACACTGATTTTCAACACATCGATCGATGGTGTGACGTTGTCCAGCGTGTCTCCCGAAAGAAGTATAAAATCGACATCTTCTTCGATACACCTCTCCATTGCCTTTCGAAATGCATCCATACTTTTCTCATTTATCTTTGGGTTTCTCCAGCTTCCCAGATGGGTATCAGAAATATGTGCAAACTTCATCTTGTTTCCTCCTTTAATATTTTCATATTTTCACCTCGATAGTGATTTCTATCGGTTCTCGAGTTTTTTCACTTTTAAAATACATAGCAAGCTTTTTTATCTCATCGAACGGAGGATTACTGAGGTGACTTAACATATTTATCCGCCCCTCTTGTTTGACTTCATCACCCATCCAGGTATGAATTTTCTTCGCTGCATTGATTAAATCATTCTTCTTAGTCATCAAAGCTTGAAGATCTCTATGTTCTTCATCTTGCATATAACCTGTTAAATTCTCTAATTTTTCCAAAGTTTCCTGCCATCCATATATAAAATGTTCTATCCCTTCTTTAAATTCCTGGAAGACCTTGGGTACCTCGTGCAAGGGCATATCATTTATCACTCCGATACCGTTTTCACTCACAATAATATCGCTGTTTTCTCCGATCGCAACACGGTAATTATCATTTAAATACAGATGCTTCTCTAGCTTCTTGGCTCCTTTGCCCCATTTTGGGTAGTAATTCTTTCTTTCTATTATCTTTCGCTCATCTTTTTTATCCATATATATTCACGCTCCTATCATCATAATCCTCTTCTGAATGGAGGGAGTACTCCATTGCATCCCCGGTCTCGGACTTGACCCCTTCTACGAAATCATCCTGGCACACCTCTTCTCTGGATTTCATCAAGGCCATCCTCCCAGCGTAAAGAACTGCGTTCTTGATCTGTCCGCCAGTGATCTCGTAATGTCGGGCCAGCCTATCTATATCCACATCATCTGCCAAGGGTAAAGATGATGGTATATGGTTCTCCCATATAGCCTTTCTAGCCTCACGGTTCGGCATCGGAAACTTTATCTGGAGATCAAATCTACGAGAAAGAGCTCCGTCCATTTCTATCGAAAAGTTCGTAGTGAAAATAATCAATCCTTGGTGTTTTTCCATCTCCCTTAGAAAGATACTGGTTATCCTGTTTTCCGTAGAATCTGCAGCACCCTTGCTAGAAAATCTTTTGTTCAATATCCCTTCAGCCTCGTCTACGATAAGCACACATTCTTCCTCATTTACTTTTTCAAAAACCTTATCGATGTTCTTCTCGGTCTGTCCGAACCAACAATTAAGGAGTTTATCGAATGGGAGATAATACACATCGCTGTCCAAGTAGTTCCCTATTGCTTGTGCCATCATGGATTTACCCGTCCCGCTCTGGCCTGAAAACAAAAGCGAAGATCCCTTTTTGCTGCCGGTGATCTCTTTCATACCCCACTCATCGTAGAATTTTTCTTTTTGCTGGTATTGATTCAATACAGATATAATCGATTCCCTCATATTATCAGGCAATATAACATCATCTATGCTATGGGGAGAACCAGTTTTTGTAAGAATTGATTCATCTTTTTTTGATCTGCGGGAGGAGGGACTTTCTTTATTATCCTGTTCTTCAAGGACTTTTATCCTATCTTCTTCACATCCTATTATCTGTGATATAGCTGATTCACTTATCGCAACCTTAGCCCTTTCCAGTTCTGGATCTCTTTTATCCAGGAAACCGATATAGGTTCTTTCGCGTAATTTGGAAGAAACCATCAATATCCTCCTAGCCTCCTCCAATTTCATGTCATGCAGAAGGTTTAGTGAAGCGATCACCTCTTCACCTATCAAATAGGGTTTTTCCGTCTTGATACCAACTCCGTTTATGGAAAACAATAACTGTAGAACTTTTCCTTCCTCTTCAGTGAGATCATCGAAAAAGTTTGTTATCGGATATTTTTCATCGGATTCATATTCACTTTTTTCTCTTAATTGCTTCAACTTCGAAAACTTTTTCTTGTAAAGGGAAGATAGGTACTCCTTTCTTTTTATTTCTGGTTCACGGAGTAGATTTTTTAGGTCGCTGATAAAGTCCAAACATAATGTAGTCATGGCCTTAAGATATTCTGTGTAATCCTTGAAAGATCCGTCAATAGATTCCAAAGGTATGTAGTAATCGAACATCGATCTTTTTGATCTGCAGAGCGAATTGTTATCTCTATCATCAGATCTCCACATACCTATACCTCTTCCAAATCTAAATCTTCAAAGCCCAGTAGGTACTCTCGACTGAACTCTAAAAATGCATCATAGTCCTTCATTGTGTAAGGAATATCTCCAACGTCTGACCATTTACTTGTTATATCTTTTTCTGATAGGGAGTTAATTACATTCCCCAGGAATCCGTAGTCATCCTTGGTAAAACCGTAATTATTTTTTCCATACCGAATATTGGACTTCAATTCCTTTGGTTTCTTTTTAACGTTGTTTATAAGCATCAAAGCCCTAATTATTTTCTGTTCTTCCTCATTTTCAAGGTAGCGATCAACCAAGTTTTTCAATAAAGTTGGGTATGAAACTCTCTGGCAAATATCTGAGGTCCCGGTTAATACCTCTGTTGGACCCTTAGTTCCTTGTTTATGTTCAAGTGGTATGTCTTCACTTATTGTGGTCTCTAGGATAGGTAATGGAAAAGCTAAATCTCTATCTTCTACTCGATCCCAGAAATAACTAGTCATCATTACAATATCATTTTTGCTCTCAATCCATTTTTTCGGGTCCTCTATAGTTAAACCATCCAAAGATAGTATAGAGCCAATCAAACTTGTCTGTTCGAACCGTCCTATTTCAAAGGGACGATATTCTGTAATTCTCTCAGGATTAAAATTCAAGGTTTCAGGATGAAGGTAACTGTAAAGTAATCGAGTTGAAAGTTGGGTATCGTTGAATATATCCCCAACCTCTTTATTAGAAATTAACTCGGTAGAGTACTCATCAATAATCTCTTTACCCTTTTCTGAAATTTGGTAGATATTGCTTCGGGAATATCTGTTGTTATTAAAGTGATAACATGAAGATTCTTCAATTGTTTCAAATTGAAGTAGAACATCCAAATTTTCTCTGTTCTTATCGATTGAAAGCTCTCTCTCTAAAATATCGCTGGGGAATCCCTTAGTTGATGGTGGTTTTGTCTTGGGTGTTTCTTGTATTCCAGCAATCTCTGCGTTAGTGATCTTGAATAATAAATCAATTGTTTCTTCTATTTTATCTGATTTGTATCCTTGGTTCTCCAAATTTTTCCGAAAATTGTTTAACTTGTTTTCACCAATAAATATTATACTTTTAACTTCTTTAAATAGTGCAAAAGTATCAATTACTACACTAGGACAACCCCAGCTTTCATATTTAGATCTATATACTTCAATTATCAATAATTTTTTCTCTTCTTTAGCTCTCTTCCATGCCTTTTTAAATTCATAGTACATCTTTCGAGAAGACCAATTGGGTTGAATCCTTAATACAATCGGAGTTTTTTTGCTATTTTTTCCCATGATATCTAGACTCTAATATCTTAAAGGTTATTTAAATATTTCCAATAATAAATACCTCTTTCTTAATAGAACATTATACTTAATTAGTTTATCTTATTCTTGTCTAATAAACGCAAAACAGATCCCTCTGGCCTCTCAACAAAAATAAACGTCACCAGCTCCGTATAATCGAAAACCTGTTCCCCACGGGCCTCTCTTCGATACCAAGCTCGGCCAACCACAAGCTCATCACCGTATCCTTGTGCTCTGACGTCGAAACAACTCTACCTCGGTCCCAAGCCATCCCTCTCAGCTCATCGACCAGAACCTCCATCTTTTCCCTGCAACTATCACCGTAAGGAATTGTATACTTACCGTTCTCGAACAGGATCCGCAGCGAGGGAACACCTTTGTCCTCGGAGTGTTTCTCGCTTCCCGTCTGATAAGAAGCTACCGGCATATCGGTCTCCTGCTTCAACGTGTCCGGTAAAACCTGCTGATACTGATTGCTCTCGATCACGATTCTCTCGTAATCGAAGAATTCATGCAGGCTCATCATCTTGTCGATCTGTTTAGTAAACGGAACCCCCTTCTCTCTGTAGACGTGAAAGAGCTTACGGTTTCCCTTACTATCAACACCTATACTGACGTAAACGACGTAATCAGCT
>SL_8KL_010_SEDDRAFT_10004003_pt1 | contig 12002 bp, 11 predicted proteins | sample SodLakKL_010_SED_4_FD_11160 | JGI IMG/M metagenome (IMG submission 11160) | reverse complement strand
CCAGCTGCAGCCGCTGAGGACGCTGACGACCAGGGTGCTGCCAGCGAGCCAGCGGCGGGTGCCCCCGGGGAGGTCCGGCCACGCGAAGCGGTGCAGCTCGCCCAGCAATCGGCCGCGGACAGTGCCCTGGCCGCAGGCGAACGGGCGGCCGTCCCGTCGGCTGAGCCCGGACTCGAGGACGAGGTCGCCCGGGCGGTGGCGTTCGTGCGCCGCTCCACCGCTGGTGCCCCGCAGGCCGAGGGCCGTGTGAAGGAGAAGCTGTCGGACCGCGGCCATCCAGCAGCGGTGATCGACCTCGCCCTCGCCCAGGCACGGCGGGAACGACTGGTCGATGATGCCGCGATGGTGGCCGCGCTGGTGGAGGAGAAGCGGCGGGCAGGCCACGCCCCGGCTCGGATCCGTCGGGACCTCCGGGCCCGCGGCTTCGAGGATGCGGAGTTGGATCCGGCCCTGGCGGCAGCGGAGTCTGAGGATCAGGAGGCGGCGGCGTTCGCCCTGGCGGCAGAGCGAGCCGCGCGGCTGACCGCTGCACCGGTCGAGAACGCCTACCGCCGCGTCGCTGCCCACGTCGCGCGCCGTGGCTACCCGGACGGTCTGGCTCGCAAGGTCGCCCGAGCCGCGGTGTTCGCCTCCCGGGACCAGGCCCACACCGCCGGCCGGTGACCCCTGGCCGGTGACCCCTGGCCGGTGGCCCCTGGCCGGTGGCCCCTGGCCGGTGACCACGGGGCGCTCGCGCCACTGTGGGCGCGGGGTCGGGCTCCGGGTAGCCTGCGCTCAACGAGCGCGCGTGAAGTGCGGAGGCGCTATGAACCTGCTGCAGACGTGGTTGTTGATCGGGGTGCCGGGTCTGGTGCTCGCCGGCACGCTGTTCGTCGGCCGATCCCGGCTCCGGGCACTGCTCGGCTTCCTCACCCTGGCGGCGCTCGTCGTGGTGTTCGTGCTCACCCCGGGTGGTGGTCCCTCGGCAGCGATCGTGGGTGCGTTCGGGCTGGCGGCCGTGGCTACCGGTCGCGGCAGTCACCTCGATGACGAGCGCTCGGAGCACCACGAGCAGCGGCGCCGGTACACGACCGCCACCAGCGAGTGAGCGGACGGCCTGGTCGCTCGGCCGCTGCTGTGGCGTCGTTCGCGGGTCGCTGGGGGCAGTGAGCGCCGCGTCACAACCGGATGTGAGCCGCCCGACGCAGGCAGCAGGGCATCAGCGACGGCCGTGAGCAGCGGGGCACCCGGTTGGGGTTCCTGCTGGCCGCGATCGGCTCCGCGATCGGCCTGGGCAACGTCTGGCGGTTCCCCTACATCGTGTGGGAGAACGGCGGAGGTGCCTTCTTCGTGCCCTACCTCTTCGCGCTGTTCACCGCTGGCATCCCGCTGCTGGTGCTGGAGTACAGCCTTGGCCACCGGTTCCGGGGCAGCGCACCCCTGAGCCTGCGGCGGCTCCACCGGCGAGCGGAGTGGATCGGTTGGTGGCAGGTCGTCGTGGGCTTCGTGATCGCGAGCTACTACGCGGTCGTGATCGCCTGGGCCGCCGGCTACGCGTGGTTCTCTCTCGGCACCCGCTGGGGGGAGGACCCCGAGGCGTTCTTCTTCGATGACTACCTCGGCGTCACCGCGCCAGGGACCTTCGGGGGTTTCCGCCTCGGGGTGCTCCTCCCCCTCATGGTGGTGTGGGGGTCACGCTCACCGTGCTCATCAGCGGGGTACGTAAGGGCATCGAGCGCGCGAACCGCATCCTGATACCGCTGCTGGTCGGGATGTTCCTCGTCATCGTGCTGCGGGCCGTCACGCTCGAGGGCGCAGCCCTGGGGCTGGACTCCCTGTTCCGCCCCGACTGGTCCTCGATCGGTGACGCGTCGGTGTGGGTGGCCGCCTGCGGGCAGATCTTCTTCTCCCTGTCCATCGGCTTCGCCATCATGATCACCTACGCGAGCTACCTCCCGCGGAGCGGTGACCTGACGGGCAACGCGTTCATCGTCGGGTTCTCCAACGCGTCCTTCGAGCTGCTGGCAGGCATCGGTGTCTTCGCCGCCATCGGCTTCCTGGCCACCTCGGCGCAGGTTGGTATCGACGAGGTGGCGCGGGACGGCATCGGGCTGGTCTGGCCGTCAGCGTGGTCCTCACCCTCACCCGCTCCCGGCGGCGGGAGCGGCAGGGGGAGCTTCCGTCGCGCTGACGGTCGGCAAGCTCACCACGATGCGTGTGCCGCCGAGTGCGGAGTCGGTGATCCGCAGGTTGCCACCGTGTCGGGCAGCCACCTTGGCGGCGATCGGGAGGCCGAGACCCGACCCGCGCCGGTTCCCTGAGGCGGCACCGCGGAAGAACGGCTCCAGCGACGCGGCACGCTCCTCCTCGGGGATCCCGGGGCCGGCGTCGTCGATGCACAGCTCCACGTGGTCGTCGTGGCGCTGCGCGCTGACCTCGATGCGCGGTGGCTCGCCAGGGTCGTGGTAGCTGGCGGCGTTGGTGAGCAGGTTGGTCACGACGTGGTCGAGCAGGGCTCGGTCACCGGCGACCGTGGGCAATGGTGTCCTGGTCAGCACCCCCTCGAGACCGAGTTGCTCGCTCGCGGTGTCGACCAGGCCCTCGAGGTCGACCGGCCGCAGCTGGAGTGGCGTGCCGATCGCCCGGATGAGCACCAGCAGGTCGTCGATGAGGTGCTCGAGGCGTCGGGCAGCGGCGCCACCGCGCTCGACGAGCAGTTCCCGCTGGACATCATCGGCGATCCGGCCGCTGGCCATGAGGTCGAAGATCCCCCGGATACTGGTCAGCGGACCGGTCAGGTCGTGTGCCATCGCGTGGGTGAGCAGTTCCAGGTCCGCGTAGCGCTGTTCGAGGTCGGCTCGGTCACGCTCCAACGCCACCTGCCGCTCGCCGACGGAGGTCGCCATCGCGTTGAAGGCGGCGGCCAGATCGCCCAATTCGCCGGGGGCCGTCGTGTCCGCGGGGACCTCCTGATCGCCGAGCGCGAGCGACCGCACCGCCGCCTCCAGTGATCGGACCGGACCCGTGACCCACCGCGCGGCGAGGGCCGCCAGCAGGATGGCGAGCACGCCGATCGCCAGGCTCGCCGCCACGAGGTTGCGGGTCAGCTCGCGCACGGGCGCGTAGAGCACGGCCTCCGGGACGCTGACCGTGACGCCCCAGTCCGTTGCGGGGAGGTAGCGGGTCGCGGCCACGACCGGTCCGGCCTCGTCGTCCGAGGCGCCGGTGAGCAACCGCTCCTCCCCGCGCAGTGCGACGGCTCCGGGCGCGTCCGCTGCGTCGGATCGCTCGGTGCAGTCCCGAGCCGAGCCGTCTGGGGCTGCGACCAGCGGTTCGGGGACACCGTCATCTCCCCGGACGTACACGCAGGTCCGGATCCCGCGGTCGCTCTCGTTGCTGATCAGCGCCTCGACCGGCGCGAGGTCGAGCTCCAGCACCGCCGCACCGAGCGGGATGCCGTCCAGCACCAGCGGGCTCGCGATCAGCCACTGCCGGGCTTCGGGGGGTCCGGTCGTCGCGAAGACCGTGCTCAGCGCGGCATCGAGGTCGAGGGAGGACACGAGGTCCGCGATCGCCGGTGGCGTCGGATCCGTTGAGACGACGACGGCCCCGCTCGGGTCAGCCAGGCTGATGTGCCGCACCGCTGGGCTGGACACCTGGGCATCGCGCAGGATGGTCTCGAGTCGGATCAGGTCGGTGCGGTCGCCAACGAGGACCTCGGCCAGGTCGAACCGCAGCTGGGTGCGGCTCGCCACGAGCCGGGCAGCGGTCATCGGCGCCACGCCGATCAGCTCCAGTCGGGCGGCCTGGGCATCGGCGAGTGCGTCGAGGTCGTCGAAGAGGCGGTCAGTGAGCGCCCGCTCCTGGGCGCCGAGCACGAGCACCGACAGCAGCGCGAGCGGGAGCAGGCCTGCGGCCAGCAGCACGAGCGTGACCGGCCACACGAGCCCGCGACGGTGCCGTCCGGGCCGCTGCCGAGGCCGTCGAGGCCGCTGAGGCCGCTGAGCTCGCTGGTGTTGCCCGTGTTGCCCGCGTTGCCTGCCCACGTGGCCCCCGACCGTGCACGACGACCCGAGACCTCGTCTGCCGCGACGGCCCCATCCCGGTGGGGACGGCGCGGAACGGGGTCCCTCTCGACCGTAGGCGCCTGGGACCGAACGTCGGTAGGTGCGACCGACCCGAGCTCGGTGGCGGTGGGGCGGCGAGCGGACGGCCGTGGGTAGCCTGCCCACTGCGGCACGTCCGCCGTGCCCGACCGCTGAACCGCTGAACCGCCGGCCCGCCGGACCGACCCCGACAGCGAGGTAGCCATGACCGAGGCCAGGCCAGGCCGCCGCTACCTGGTGCGCACCTTCGGTTGCCAGATGAACGAGCATGACTCCGGGCGGGCCGCCGGGGTCCTCGAGAGCCTCGGCTACCGGCCGACCACCTCGCCCGAGGATGCCGACCTGATCCTGCTCAACACCTGCGCGGTCCGCGAGAACGCCGACAACAAGCTCTACGGCACCCTGGGACACCTCAAGGCCACCAAGCAGCGACGTCGCGCCGCCGGGCAGGACCTGACGATCGTCGTGGGGGGCTGCCTGGCACAGAAGGACGGGGCGACGGTCGCCGAACGCGCGCCCTGGGTCGACGTCGTGTACGGCACCCACAACCTGCCGGACCTGCCCAAGCTGCTGGCCGAGGCCGACTCCGCGGCCGTCCCGGTGGTCGAGCTGATCGAGCAGCTGGAGACCTTCCCCTCGGCGCTGCCGGCCAAGCGAGAGGTACGGCACCACGCGTGGGTCTCGGTCTCCGTCGGATGCAACAACAGCTGCACCTTCTGCATCGTGCCCGCGCTGCGCGGCCCGGAGCGCTCCCGTCCCCCTGAGGAGATCGTCGACGAGGTCGAGCGGTTGGTGGCGGACGGCGTTGTCGAGGTCACCCTGCTGGGCCAGAACGTCAACTCCTACGGCCGGGACCTGTTCGGTGCCAGCCGCTTCGCCGAGCTGCTGCGTGCCCTGGGTGAGATCGTCGGGCTCGAGCGGGTCCGCTTCACCTCCCCGCATCCGCGCGACTTCACCGAGGACGTGCTGCTGGCCATGACGGCGACGCCGAACGTGATGCCGCACCTGCACCTGCCGTTGCAGTCGGGATCCGACCGGCTGCTGCGGCTCATGCGACGCTCGTACCGGCAGCGGCGGTACCTCTCGCTGGTGGAGCGGACGCGCGAGCTGCTCCCGGATGCCGCGTTGACCACCGACATCATCGTAGGGTTCCCCGGGGAGACCGAGGAGGACTTCCAGGCGACCCTCGAGGTGGTGGACCGCGTCCGCTTCGACCAGGCCTTCACGTTCCAGTACTCGCCGCGACCCGGTACCCCGGCAGCGGAGCTCGTGACGTCCTTCGTCCCGCCCGAGGTGGTCGCCGACCGTTACGCGCGGCTGGAACCGATGGTGCGCTCCCACTCGCGGCAGGCCCACGAGCGGTTGGTCGGCACCGAGCAGGAGTTGCTGATCGAGTCGCCCTCCAAGACCGACCCGTCCCGCTGGTCGGGACGGACGCGTGGCAACCACCTCGTGCACCTGCCGGCCGCGGAGGTCGACGCTGCGGGGGCGCCGTCCTACGCCCCCGGTGACCTGGTGGTCGTCCCGGTCACCGAAGCCGCGACCAACTACGCCCTCGCAGGGCCGGTCGAGGCCGTGCGGCACACCGCGGCTGGGCGCGCGACGGCTGCCGCCATGGCGCGCGGCGACGGGTGGCGGGCCCCGGCGAACGTCCCGGGGCCGACGGGTGTGAGCCTGCCGGTGGTGTCCTCCGCCCGCCAGTGAGACGGCTCATGGAAGCGCCGCCGATACACGACGGCGTGGGTCGCGAACTCCGGTCGTGATGCGACGGGGCTGCGAGCCCCGAGCGACCATCGGCTGAGCCGCAGGTCGCGTCCCAGACGCGGAGTTGACGGACCGATCACGTCCCCCAGCCACCGTCCGAAGGAGCTTTGCCCGTGCTCTGGAACCTCGAGAACGTCGTTGAGTTCACCCCCGCCCAGTTCGACCTCATGTCGACCGTGCTGACCATCGGGTACGCCGCCCACTTCGCGGGCCTGGCGTACTTCATCCTCAGCCGCAAGAACGTCGCTCCGAAGTACCGCTCCATGACGACCATGTCCGTGGTGGTCATGCTCTCCGCGGCGCTACTGCTCCTGCGCTTGGACTTCTCGCTGAACCAGGCCTTCGTGTTCGACCAGGCCCAGGGCCTGTTCGTGCTCGGTGACGCCACCTACAACCACGGCTTCCGGTACTTCAACTGGCTGATCGACGTGCCCCTGCTGCTGACCCAGAGCCTGTTCGTCCTCAACATCGCCAAGAAGGACCTGTTCGGCTACCGCTTCAAGATGGGTGCTGCCGGAGTCCTGATGGTGCTCTTCGGCTATGTCGGGCAGTTCTACGAGGTCGCCAGCCCGCTCGGTGGTCTGCTGTGGTGGGGCGCCGCCGCGATGATCCCCTACATCTACTTCTTCGGCATCTTCTGGCGTTTGACGGGTGACTCGCTGAGCTACCTGCCCGGCGAAGCCAAGACGACGATGCGCAACATCCGCTACCTCTTCGCCTTCTCCTGGAACCTCTACATCGTCGCCTACATCGTGCCGATGCTGGGGGACTTCGGTCAGACCGCGGAGGCCGCGGTGACGCGCACCTACCTGTTCACCATCGCCGACGTGCTCTCGAAGATCATCTACGGGGTTCTGCTCGGCAAGGTGGCCACCGCCCGGTCCGTGGCCGAAGGCTTCGAGGTCGATGGCTACGAGCACCTCGCCGAGGAGTCCGTCGAGCAGGCGTGAACCGGCCCGTCGCCACCGCGGCGACACCGGCCGAACGGCCGCTCGCACCCAGGTGCGGGCGGCCGTCGCCGTCATGGGCCAGTAGCGTCGCGCAGCGAGCAGAGCGAGGGCCCGAGGATGACGGTACTGGCGGTGGTCGGCCCGACCGCTTCAGGCAAGTCCCGCCTGGCGCTGGAGGTCGCGGTCGCCCGCCACACCGTCGACCGGCCGACGGAACTCGTCGCGATCGACGCGTTCACCGTCTACCGCGGGATGGACATCGGGACGGCGAAGCCCACCGTCGAGGACCGCGCTGCCGTCCCGCACCACCTGATCGATCTCCTTGACCCCTCCGAGTCCCTCAGCGTCGCCGCCTTCCGCGACGTCGCCCGGGCCACGATCGACGAGGTGCGAGCTCGGGGCGCCACGCCACTGCTGGTGGGAGGATCGGGGCTCTACTTCCGGGCCGTCGTCGACCCCCTGCGGTTCCCACCCACCGATGCCGAGGTGCGGGACCGGCTCGAGCAGCGTTGGGCCAGCGACCCAGAGGGCGCCCATGCCGAGCTGGCCAGGAAGGATCCGGTGGCTGCGGGGCGGATCGCTCCTGGCAACGTGCGCCGCAGCGTCCGGGCACTGGAGGTCCTCGAGCTGACGGGCGAGCCGTTCTCCGACTTCGACGACAGCTACGGCGCCTACCGGTCGATCTACCCCGGCCTCGAGGTGGTGCTGCTCGATCCGCCCACCGACGTGCTGCGCCGGCGGATCGAGCGTCGCGCCCAGGAGATGGTCGCGGAGGGCCTGCTCGAGGAGACGGCAGCGTTGCGTGCGCGCGGGCGGTTGTCCCGGACGGCGGCGCAGGCCATCGGCTACGCCGAGGCGGCCCAGACCCTGGACGGCGACCTCCCCGTCGCTGCGCTGCCCGAGGCGATCGCGCGGCGTACCTGGCGCTACGCCCGTCGCCAGCGCAGCTGGTTCCGGGCCGATCCACGCTGCCGGCCCCTGGAGCTCGAGGCGGCTCGCGAGTTGCTGCTGGCACGCTGATCGTCAGGAGGCGGCGCTGCACGCCGGGTCGGTCGGGCCCGCCCGCCCACCCACCCGGCCGGCCACCCAGCCCGTCGGCGCGTACCCTGCCAGGATGGAGTTCACCCTCGCCCACGGCACCGCGAACGACTTCGTGGTGCTCACCGACCTCGACGACCGTCTCCAACTGCCGGCTGCCCTCGTGCGCGCGCTGGCCGATCGTCGTCGTGGTCTGGGCGCCGATGGGGTGATCCGGATCGCTCGCGGCGGCGACGACGCCGACGTGTTCATGGACTACCGCAACGCCGACGGCTCGGTGGTCGAGATGTGCGGCAACGGGGTGCGCGTGGTCGCCAAGCACGTCGTGGACCACCACCTGGTCGTCCCCGCCGAGGACGGGGTGGTCCGGGTCGGTACCCGTGCCGGTGTCAAGCCGGTCAGGATCGTGGGCCGGCACCCTGACGGGAGGGTGGCGACCGTCGCCGTCGACATGGGGCCACCGGTGCTCCGCCCCGAAGCGGTGCCCTTCGCCGCCGCTGACCCCGACGCGCTCCGTCACCACCTCGATGTGGACGGCGAGGTGGTCGGCTTCAGCGTGCTCTCGATGGGCAACCCCCACGCCGTGCTGGTCGTCGACGACGTCGACGCCGCACCCGTGCGCCGGCTCGGCGCGCGGCTCGAGGGTGACCCGAGCTTCCCGGAGGGCGTCAACGTCGGCTTCGCCGAGGTGGTCGCTGCCGACCGGCTCCGGCTGCGGGTGTGGGAGCGGGGGGTGGGTGAGACCGCCGCCTGCGGCACCGGCGCCTGCGCGGCGGTGGTGGCGCTTCAGCACCTCTCCCTGCTGGGAGAGCAGGTCGCGGTGGAGCTGCCGGGCGGCCGCCTGGACGTCGACCACGCCGGTGGCGGAACGGTCACCATGACTGGACCGGCGGTCGAGGTCGCCCGTGGCACCCTGGACACGGCCTGGCTGGCCGCAGCCGGCGACGACAGCGAGGAGTGACCCCTGGACACCACTGCCGAGCAGTACCCGCCCGACCCGGCCGATGGCGACGACCGGCGGGCCCTCGATCTCGATGACGCGGCCACGATCGGTCGCGCCGAGGCCCGGCGGCTGCGTCGCGATGTACTCACCGATGAAGGTCCCCGCGAGGGCGTGGACATCATCCGACCGGTCGAACGCGCGGTCATCGTCGGCGTGCAGTTGCCGGGGGTGACGACGGCTGACCTCGATGCGTCGCTCGACGAGCTCACCGCTCTGCTGGACACCGCCGGAGCCGAGGTGGTCGAGCGGGTGATACAGCGACGCGACAGCCCCGATCCCGGCACCTTCATCGGCCGGGGCAAGGTCACGGAGCTCCGGGACCTGGTCGCCGCGGTGGGCGCGGATGCATTGGTCTTCGATGACGAGCTGACACCCGCCCAGCAACGCACGCTGGAGGAACTGGTCAAGCAGAAGGTCCTGGACCGCACCATCGTGATCCTGGACATCTTCGCCCAGCACGCCACCTCGAAGGAGGGCAAGGCCCAGGTGGAACTGGCGCAGCTGCTGTACCTGCTGCCCCGGCTGCGCGGCTGGGGTGAGGCCTTGTCACGCCAGGCCGGTGGTCGGGTCGCCGGCGGCGCCGGGATCGGTGGTCGTGGACCGGGGGAGACCCAGCTCGAGGTCGACCGGCGCCGCATCATGCGCCGGATGGGCAAGCTGCGCCGTGACCTCGCGGACTACAGCCGCATCCGGGCGACGAAGGCGGCCGAGCGCGAACGCAACCGTGTGCAGGAGGTCGCGCTGGTCGGCTACACGAACGCCGGGAAGTCCTCGCTGCTGAACCGCATCACGGGCGCGGACGTCAAGGTGGAGGACCGGCTCTTCGCCACCCTCGACCCGACGATCCGACGCCTGCCGCTGGACGACGGGCGCGAGATCGTGCTCACCGACACCGTCGGGTTCGTCCGCAAGCTGCCCCACGGGCTCGTCGAGGCCTTCACCTCGACGCTCGAGGGCTCCGCGAAGGCCGACCTACTCCTGCACGTGGTCGATGCGTCGCACCCCGAGGCCGAGGCGCAGATCGTGGCGGTGCAGGAGGTGCTCGCGGAGATCGGTGCCGACGCGCGACCCCAGCAGCTGGTGCTCAACAAGATCGACGCGGCCGACGAAGGCGTGGTGGCCGCTCTGGCCCGACGTGTCGAGCTCGAGCTCGGTGAGGAGCCGGTGCTGGTCTCGGCCGCGACCGGCGAGGGCATCGATCGGTTGATCGAACGCATCACCGCCCGCCTGCCCTCTCTTCGCTATCGCATCCGCGGGCACGTGCCCTACTCCCGGCAGGACCTCGTCGCCCTGGCGCATCGCCAGGGCTCGGTGATCGGAGAGGAGCACACCGAGACCGGCACGACCCTGACCGCCGATGTGGACCGGGACGCTGCCCTCGAGCTGCGTCACTTCCTCGACGAGGACCCCTTCGCCGACGAGCCGGAGGGCTGGGAGCGATGAGCCGGGGCTCATCGCTCACCGGATCTGGCGGAGCACCGTGACCACCTTGCCCATGATGCGCGCGTCGTCCGATGCGGTGACCGGGATCGGTTCGTAGGAGCCGTTCGCCGGGTCGAGGAACACCTCGCCGCTCCTGGTCCGGCGGAAGAACTTGACGGTGGCCTCGCCCTCGATCAAGGCGGCGCACATCTCACCCTGCTCGACCTTCGGTGCTCACGGACGACGACCAGGTCCCCGTCGAAGACCCCGGCTTCGAGCATCGACTCGCCCCGAACCCGCAGCATGAAGAGCTGCCCGTCGCCGACGAGCTCCTTCGGCAGCGGATAGACGGCGTCGACGCGTTCCTCGGCCAGGATGGGGCCACCAGCGGCGATCTCACCGACCAGCGGGACGTGCCGCGCAGGGGAGCGGGGCAGGTCGAGTGCGGTGATCGGGTCCCGGCCGAGCTCGAGCGCCCGCGGCTTCGTCGGGTCGCGGCGCAGGTACCCCTTGCGCTCGAGGGACTCGAGCTGACCGTGGACCGACGAGGGGGACCGCAGGCCCACCGCGTCACCGATCTCCCGGACCGACGGCGGGTATCCGTGCTCGTCGACGTGAGCGTGGATCATCTCCAGGATCGCGCGCTGCCGCTCGGTCAGCTCCCCCGAGGCCTCGGGAGCGGGCGTGGTCGCCGCGCCTTCATCGGCGCTCGTCCCGGAGATCCCGGCGGTGGTGTCGTTGCTGGTGTCGCTTTTTTTTTGCTGGTGTCGCTGCTGGTGTCGCTGCTGGTGTCGCTGTGGGCAGTGTCGCCCGCAGCCGGAGGGCTCTGGGCCGTCTCCGGGGCAGCGTCGTCGTGTGATGTGTCGGGTCGTGTGCGCCCCATGCCGGACCTCCCGTGTGGTCGAACGCGCGTTCGTCCAGGATACCAGCTTCCTGCCCGGTCGGGGAACATCTGTTCGTTCTTCAGCTTGACGAGAGAACGCGTGTTCGGTTGACTGCAAACGAACGGGCGTTCGGAGCGGCTGCTTTCCCCGCCGCTCCCACGCCGAGCCGAGCGGTCCGAGCGAGGAGCCCAGCATGATCGCCACCGACACCACAGCCCCAGGCGCGACGCCCAAGGAGCTGCCGGGCCCGGCGCTCGCTGGTCGGTGGCAGGGGCCGGCCCCGGCCCCGGCCGCATCGGCNCGCAGGTGTGGGAAACCGGCCCGGCAGCGGACGATCGGACGCATCTCGCGCGTCACCGTGCTGNGGCGCCGTCTGCTCGCTCTGGCGGTTCTGGTGCTGCTGCTCACGCTGTTGACGGTGGCGGTGGGACGCGTCGGCGCTGACGCCGAGCTCGCGGACCGCGTCGCGGGTCACACGGCGCTCGCACCCGGCGACACCCTGTGGGACGTCGCGGTCAGTAGCGCGCCAGATGGGGTCGACCCCCGGGAGCAGTTGGCCGCGATCCGGGCGCTCAACGGCTTCGAGGGCACGTCGGTGGACGCCTGGACCGTGGTGCTGCTGCCAGCCCGCTGACCACGGGGCCGTGCGCGGCTGCTCGGCGCCTGACTCGGCGGGCTGCTCGGCGCCTGACTCGGCGGCCTGCTCGGCGCCTGACTCGGCGGCCTGCTCGGCGCCTCGCTCGGCGGCTGCTCGGCGCCTGACTCGGCGGCCTGCTCGGCGCCTGACTCGGCGGCCTGCTCGGCGCCTGACTCGGCGGCCTGCTCGGCGCCTCGCTCGGCGTGGACCCGGGGGGCG
>SL_8KL_010_SEDDRAFT_10004001_pt1 | contig 12010 bp, 15 predicted proteins | sample SodLakKL_010_SED_4_FD_11160 | JGI IMG/M metagenome (IMG submission 11160) | reverse complement strand
TTACAAAGGGATTTGGCCGCAGGGGCCACTGTGGATCGTTTTGCTTCCGATCAACTGGTTGTTTTTGCAGCACTGGCTAAAGGTGAAACAATTTATCGGGCACCCTTTGTTTCTGAACATCTGCAAACGAATTTGAGCTTGATAGAGGAAATTTACGGAGCTGAAGTAGCAATTTCCGATAATTTTGTTAGTATCAAGGGATAGGATAATGGATAACGGAAGATAAAAGTGACAGTATTGCTCCGGCTCCCCACTGTCACAAAATGGAGTGGTCGGGGCGGAGGGATTTGAACCCACGACCCCTTGTCCCAACCAACTGACTGGAACATTTTACTGTCTTTTACATTCAATATTACCCCTAAAAATTCAAAGAGATAACGGCACGAAAACGGCACGGTTAAAACCTGCATTAAGCCTATTATATGGATAATGAGTAGTTTCAAATAACCTATTTTCCTTTTTAAGTATCTAAATCTGAGTCCGATAAATACTATTCTTTTGAAGTAGCTATCACAGTTGCGGTATGATTTCATGAAGTAATCAGTGCTGAACTCTGGGAGATCATTTATCATCGCTTTAATTTCATAATAGCATCTCAGACACTCAAACCTGTGTAAGCAATAATCTTTATTATTTATCTTTTTATTGTCTTTATCATTTTCAAAAACTGTATGCCTTATAAATGCCCTGCAAAAATATCATATACCGGTTCACTCTTTTGCTGAACTTCTTGGCAAATTATCACCACTATGATTATTCTAACCTGCTACATTTGGTTCGTTCCAGATTCTGCAAAAAAGGAAGGAATTATTTACCTTAAGGCGAATATAGGTTTTACAAAAGCTACGCATCCATAGCTTTATAGGGAGTAGGAACATGATTATAAAAGAAATGATTCCTCAAAATAATATAAATGATTATAATAATCTGCTTGAGGCTTTTATTTCAATCTGGAATGATCCAGAAAATCTTAAATATTTAAGCCTCACTATGAAACCCTTTCAAGAAGAAACAATAAGCTATTGGCTTTCAAATCATCTGGACCAAGGTGGCCAGTATTTTGTAGTTCAAGAAGATCAGGGTGAAATCCTTGGTATTTCTGCAGTAAAAATAAACAATATTGAAGGCTTTGAATTAATTGGGTTAGGAGTTCGGCCAAAAGCAAAGCGTGCGGGAATAGGCAGTAGTTTAATATTACATGCTATTAATTTGGCAAATGATTTGAGATACAAAGCTGTAGACGGTAGTTTGTTTGCAGACAATTTTATAATGATGCGTATTTTATTACAATTTAAATTTATGCCTGTTCAAATAAAACATCATGCAAGGACTGATGGTACCGATTTAGTCTGTATGAAAAAATATCTTTAAATACATTATTTATTAACCTTCAAGCCGAACAAAAGTATATACAGATGACTTTTATAACCAGAAGTTGGTAAAACTTTTGCAACACGCACACCTGCTTTTGGCATCGGTGTGATAGCTCGGGCAAAGCCTGCAGGAAAGACCACATACACCTATTTCCGGGTGCTCTATTTTCATGGCTGCTCCTCTCCTTTAGAGTTAGTTACCCATGCCGGGCAGGCTGATCAATAACCGCCCCGGCGCACTTTTCTTTCATCAACTGCAGAAATTTTTCTTTTTCTTTTGGTGAGATAAGCACAAAACCTTTTTTGTGCCGGAGAAGTAACCTGTCCAGAGATAATGCCGGTGAGCTTAGCGAATCGTTCCTTCAAAGTTCTACTGCAGCACTTACAAGCCCTTTAATTCTTTGATTAATTTATTGGCCCTGCTCACCACTGAAGGGCTGCCATCTTCGATGATATGCTTGAGTTTTTTTATTACCACCGGTCTCATGCCCTGCTCTTCCCTGGCAAATTCAGCCATTGTTTGAAGAGAATTTACTATGACAATCTTACTTTTTTCCGAATCAATCCATGAACATAATATCTCGGCCACAGCCATTTTTTCTTCTCTATTCAGTTCCAAGTAGGAGAACATTTGAGCCAGGTGCCAGCGAACCTCCTGCTGGTTTATTTTGGTGACGTCTTTGATTAATCTATCTTTGTAGGGTTGTAAGTACATAGGGCGCACCTTGGATACTTTTTCAATCACATCCGCACTGCGCATGCGGATAACCGGATCTTCATGAAACAGTCCTGCAAAAACCCCTCCGAACAGGGCGGGGTTGTCTAAAATATCCCGGACTACTTCATTTGATTTGCCGATTGACCTTAAGTCTCCACCCTTCAATTTCTCCAATGCCCGGCTTGCTTTCATCTTTTCTTTACCGGATGCCTTAAAATGGTTTTCAATTTTTCCGGCGCCACTTTCCGTGGATCGGAAAGATAGATTTCATGATGGAGGTCATTTTCAACAAGGTCATTTTGATGCATAAAAGTTTTTATCTTCGCTAGAGTAAATTTTATTATCATCATCTATCACCATTAAATATGTTAAGTGCCTTACACTTTCTTTTTTCCTGCTTTCTAAATCGATTTAAGATAATCAGTAAAAGATGCTTCGGGTAAAAGCCTTCTTTTGGCAAGCATTTTACTCCAAATTTGATTTCCTGCATTTTCATTAATGTATCCCTCATTCAAAGCGGCTACCAAAATATCACCTGTAGTGAAGTGGTTTAAATTATATTTATGAACATATCTTGAGACATCTTTTAAATTATTAATAGCAAGTATCCCTTTATACACTTTTGCTAGAGATATTGCAGCCGCTTCACCTTTACCGATTATCTTTTCTCCTTTAGGTGGTGCTATTGCTAATTGGTAGTATAAACCAAATTCTTCAGTGTCCGTATGAATTTTTTGAGTGGCAATATCCCTGTTAGTAATTAAGTGTGTAACTCTTCTTTTAATGTGGGGTATACTTGGATTTGATAATTCATCAACCACTTCTTGGGGCAATACTATTCTCCCCGGATATAGCTTTAATAAAAGATCTTCTTCGTTAGCCCAAAGAAAAGATGAGACACAGTCATTATCAAAAAATAGCTGTTTAGTCATAATACTCTTCTCCTTCTGGGCCATAAACCATATCCCCTCTAAAACCATTTAAAAGGAGTTCTTCATACTTGCCTGTTGAAATCATCTCTTTTTCTTTCAACTCTTCTACAAGTTTGATATATTTTCCGAGTGTAGCATACTGTTTATGTTCCGGGGATGGCAAATATAACTTATCATCAAATCCGAGTTTTAAGGCAGATGAAATAATTCCAGACTTCATTGTATCTGCCCTTTCAGGAGTCAAATAGCCTTCGTTTATTAATCTCCATAGAGCAGCCTGTCTGCTTAAACCGAAATGCTGCTCGATTCTTACGATATCATCTAACTCCAAGTTATTCTGTTTTCTCAATTTGTATTTTACATATTCATTCAATGCCTCATAGGGAGCCAAAAAATAAGAGGCAAACATATCAGCTTCCTTTTCCATAGGGTCTTTGTCTTTTTCAAGGTCTTTTGAGCAAACAATGCTTTTATAGTTTTCATGATAATATAAGTGGTACAGCTCATGGGCCACTGTATATCTTTGGCGGCCGTAAGTTGTATTTGAATTTACGGCAATAATTTTGTTGTTCTCATCCCTGATACATATTCCACTTACTCTTTCGCTCATAGGATAAAAAACAATAGTTAAGTCATCACTATTGTTAGTTAATGAAAAAATATCTACCGGGGAATAGATATCAATACCAAATTCTCTGCGCAGACTTATAGCCGCTGAATTTATTTCAATCTTTTCTCTCACATTTATTCCCCCCTGAGCAACGCTTCCATATAGCGTAAATTTAATGCAATCTTATTTACAGCCGCTATAGTCTCCAAGTCTTCAACTTCTACACTTTCTGCACGTAAAGCAATAGGCAGAGGAGAATAATTGCTCTCTTCGTTTGTGAAATAATCAACAGGGCAACCGAAAAGATTGGCCGCTTTTTGCAGGATATCGATACTAAATTTTCGTTCGTTTTTCTCGCACTTTGAAATGTAGCTCTGATCTACTTGCAAATAATTTGCAATCTGGCTTTGTGTAAAACCACTTTTTTCACGCAGCTCACCAAACCTTTTCCCAATAACTTCATTACTTAACATAGCATCCATCACCTCCTCATAAATAATTATATAATCTTTCTGTCATAAAATCAATCTTGATTTTATTATTATTTATGACAGAGGCTTTTATGCCTCTTGCACCAATATACAATATCTACAAGTTGTATAACTTAGAAGAAGTAAAATATGCTTTTCCCTAATACGCATCATTTCGTTTAATAATAGAACTCCCATATTGAAAAATATTATGTTAAGTGTCTGGCACCTTCTATTCTAAAACCTGGTATGACAGGCAAGATTTTTTGACTATTGTTTAGATTCGCTCAGGGATTCCTGGATTTGGCTGAATTGCTCCAGGGCGGTTTCCAGGTCTTCGACAATTTCTTTGGCCAACAGGTCAGGTTCGGGGAGGTTTTCGGATTCCTCCAGGGTTTTGTCCCGCATCCAAAAGATGTCCAAGCTTACTTTGTCGCGCTGGAGGATTTCATCGTAGGTGAACAGTTTGAAGCGTTCGGTTTCTTCCCGCTGGTGGCGGTTGCCGGGGTTGTAGCAGTGGATGAAGTCCTGCAGGTGCTCATCTTTGAGCGGGTTTTCTTTGAGGGTGAAGTGCTGGTTGGTGCGCAGGTCGTAGATCCAGAGCTTTTCCGTCCAGGGTTTTTCGCTGGCGGGTTTGCGGTCAAAGAAAAGCACGTTGGATTTTACTCCGGGAGCATAAAATATGCCTGTGGGCAGGCGCAGCAGAGCATGCACGTCACATTCCTGCAAGAGCTTGCGGCGCACTGTTTCACCAGCTCCCCCATCGAAGAGGACGTTATCTGGAACCACGATGGCAGCCCTGCCGTTCATCCGGAGCAGGGTTTTGACATGTTGCAGGAAGTTAAGCTGCTTGTTGGAGCTGGTCGCCCAGAAATCGTCTCTTTCGTAAACCAGGGAGCTTTTGCCGTTTTTGCCTTCGCCATTGCCTATGGTAACACTGCTTTTTTTGCCGAAGGGGGGATTTGTAAAAACCATATCGTAGCGATCACCAGGGTCGGAAATGAGGGTATCCCCTACTTCCACCGGGCTTTCTTCACCGCCTATACCGTTTAAGTAGAGGTTCATCACGCAGAGGCGGGCCACCCCGTCGACTATGTCCATACCTTTAAAAGCCTGGTATTTGAGAAACTCTTTCTGGTCTTTATCCATATCGTGACGGGCTATATAATCGTGAGCTGCCAGTAAAAAACCGCCGGTGCCACATGCAGGGTCGCATACTTTCATGCCAGGTTCGGGCCGCATTACCACCACTATGGCCCGGATGAGGGGGCGGGGGGTAAAGTACTGCCCGGCCCCGCTTTTGATATCCTCGGCGTTTTTCTGCAGGAGGCCTTCGTAGATGTCGCCTTTAATGTCAGTATCCATGCCCACCCAGGTTTCTTCGTTGATCATGTCTATGAGGCGCCTGAGCTTTGCCGGATCCTGGATCTTGTTCTGCGACTTGCGGAAGATAACTCCCAGCATGCCCTCTTCTTTGCTCATTGTTTCCAAAATGCGCCGGTACTGGGTTTCCAGTTCGTCCCCGTCTTTAGCCATCAGGGAAGGCCAGTCATAGCCGGGAGGAACCAGGGGCGGTTTATGATAGGAATAACGGGTTTGCTCATCGGCCATTTTTAGAAATAGCAGGTAGGTAAGCTGTTCCAGCTAATCACCGTAGCTTACGCCGTCATCCCGCAGGACGTGGCAGTAGTTCCATACGCGCTGAATTATGTTTGCATTTTCTCCGGACATTTGCTTTCCTCCCCCGGGTAATTTATTTTTTAAAGCGGTTTCCGGTGTTCATGTAAATTATAGATGCAACAATAACAACGGTAAAGATAACCCAGCTTCCGGTAAACAATTAAAATCCACCAAGATAGCTGGTAGCCACATCAAAAAGTTAATATGTTAAGTGCCTGGCACCTTCTTTGATCTCGGATCTCGAAGAATAAGTTTATCCTTTTTTAAAGAAATTTCCGAAACTCTTCTTCAGTAAGACCCGCATCGCGGACAATCCCACCAAGAGTGTAGGCGTTCACAGGATTATGCCTGGGTATAGTAATAATTCTAACACCATCCGACATGATAATATGTTTTCCCTGGCGTTTTATTTCAAAACCTACTTTTTGAAAAGCCCGCACTGCATCGAGATGATTAATACCGGCGATTTTAGGCATATTTCAGCTAACCTCAATTTCCCTTACTTCTTTTCCATATAATTGTTCTTCCACTACGCTAAGATATTCTTTAATAGCATCTTTAATATTCTCTAAAGCTTCTTCTTCTGTTTCTCCCTGAGACCAGCATCCCGGTAGACCTGGAACAAAAACTGAATAACCTTCCTCATTCTTAAAAAGCGCAACCTGGTATTTCATTTCAACCCTCCCACCCAAAATTGGCACATTTTAATCTATCCGATACTTTTCTTAATTGGTAATTAGTATTATAGTAAAAATCAGTTAATAAATCAATTTGAACGCTTAATTTGGCAATTTAGCTTACGGTGAAATTTGACTTTATCAAGATTGTCACTCATCTTTAAGGTGTGACCAGGATGCCCTCTCAGACTACCAGTTTTCTTACCACTTTCTCATTATATGGATTTGAGGAAGTAAGATTTAGTTGCTCTAATAAGCTTTTTAAGATAATACGCTAATAGGGGATTATCCTATGATTCAAACTCCTTGCTTAACTTGCAAGGGTGGGAATTTTCTCCAGCACTGATTTGGTTGAAAAGCTCACCGGGAAATAGATGCAATAGTATGGAAAAATAACTTGCAACTGGCAAAAAAACAACAGAGAATGTTAAATCCAAGGGTTTGAAAACAATACCGTTAGTAGCATTTTAACTGAAAGTATTGCCATTTCCTCCACTTCAGCATAAAACGCGGTATCATCCTTCAATAATTCTGTATCGTCTAAACAATCTGCATGTACCCAGCTATTCCGGTATCTACGCAGTAAATGTAAATTCTCAATCTCTTCTTCATCTAAAAAACTTGCTTCATCTATAAGTTGCGCAAGACTTTTATCTTTGTTTTCGGGGTTTTCTGTTTTGAAAAAGGTCTCTATACAAGCCAACGATGTAATCACAGTAGCCAAATCTGCGCCATTTACAAAGGCGTCATACACAGATTTTGAAATAAAATGCACCATTCAGAGAAACTAACTCCACCACGCAGCAGTTTATCTTCTTGTTCCAAGAAATAACGTTCCCGCTCGTCTCTATTCATATTACACATTCACTATCATTTGCAAACTATAAACATATTCATTATCACTGCAATTTGCTCCGATCTGAGCACTCACATTATTTAACTCAACTTTCGCAGCTAGAAATCTGCAATCGTTCTTTGAAAAATGCAGGCAAACTACTGATGAAGTAGGCCATAATATTATTTAATTCATCATCGGCGACATGGAAACCTTTTTTTACGGTTATTAAGAATATGACCACAATTAGCCATAAAGATTCCCCAAAAGTCATATCTCTAATCTCGTCGCAGCAATAAAAGAAGATGGCCCCGAAACTTCGGGGGTCAATTTCTGAACGATTCTCAAGGGATAGGATAATATATCTCACAAACACAATAGTAGTATGAGACACCATAGAATCATATGAGCGACACTGAAATTCTTTTGCAAGTCGAAGATATGACTTTGTCATCTTGAAGAAAACCTCTATACTCCAGCGTTTACCGTAAATACGTACTATTTCTTCATTTTCCAAGTCGGTATCTGTAGAAAGAAGCGCCAGCCATTTTCGTTTCTGGGAACGATCACGCACGAAAACTATTTTAGCCATTACCGGGGTGCCATCATTATGACCGATACCGACAATAACAGAAGAAAGTATTTTTGCTTTACCCCGTCGTTTCTTCACAGATGAGTAAAGTGCCTTTAGGTCGAAGTTCTTTCCCTGATACTGGTAAAATATTTTTGGTGTGTTTTTGAGCATGCAAATACTGTGCGAATTCTCTTCACGGATGCTTCTTATAACCCGGGGAAAAGCAAACCAGCTGTCAAAGAAAACATAGCTTGCCGGTATCAGGTAGGAGCGCGCTTCTTTTATTAGTTCGATGTATCTTGGCGATTTGGTGTTCTTTGAAAAACCTTGAAACAACGCTGTTTTCCTGCCCAACTTTTTCTGGTATAATGTTATTCATAATGACACCCTTTCTTTTTGGTTTTTTGGGTCTGGATAACTCTAATTATACCAAAAAAAAGGGTGTTTTTCTAGCTAAAACTCAATATTATCAGTGGTTTTTGCCTGTTTTTTTAGTGCGAAAGTTGAGTTACTTATATGTTAAGTGCCTGGCACCTTCTTTTACAAAATTCCCCGTCTGTGAGCAATGGATATAAGGCTCCGCTCATACCGGTGTCCGCCATTGAATAAAGAACTATTGTATACACCATCATCAAAAGGGTCAAATTACACAGTGTCGCCGGATAATGCTATCTGGAAGAATCTCCCTCAGCAATGGAAACTAGTCGGTTGTTCCTGCTTTCTTGTTCTTTTTTTTTGATTAATCTCTTCTACCTTACCTTTATCAACATAATGAGTTGAGTAGGCTTCCTCAATTTTATGTTTATTACTCTTACTAAAACGCAGCTGTACTTTTTTTCCTTTACCCCATTTCTTATACACTGTCTTCGAGGGTTTTAAGTTATTTTCTACAGCGTATTTTCTTAACTCTTTCATTGCAGTTGTCAACTTTTTTAAATTTGTACGACAAACACTCTCAAGATAAGGCACCCGCCCCATGCGCCAATCTTCGTAATCTTTTTTCGACAAAATCCCGATTTCCATAAATAAATTAACTGGAGAGATAAAACCTTCACTGTTTTGAATTTTATTAGCTGCATTTCTCACAACTCTTTTTAGCTCTTCATTATTCATACTAAAAACCACCTCTTTCAAAAGAACATGGAAAAATCGTCAAAATCAAAAAGTTCCTCACGCAATGCACTCATGTCTTCTTCTGTTATGTCGGGATTACTGCGTGCTTTATTGTAATGTTTCATCTTTGATATTATGCCTTTTTTTTCATTATTCATTGTATCAATTAAAGCCTGATATTCTTCATTGGTAACAATCTCACGTTCTCTTAAAAAAGAATAAAAAATAGTTAACCCATCATATATATCATTTATTAAATCAGCATCAACATCTTTGAACTTAACAATGAACATATACATAATATCTAAAAAATCCTCTTGAATATAATTGACGTCATCAAATAAGAAATAATCTAACGATTGTTTGTCTACAAAATCCAAAAACAACTTTAATGTTTCTATAATATAAGCCAATCTTGGAGTTACATGGGTTTCCCTGGATGAAAGAACTAACTTTAATGCCTCCATTCTGTCATGATTATACTGCGCATATAATCTTGATAATTTAGAAATATCATCTTCATAGTCATCTTGACCTTCGTTTTCGTCTGCCTCTTCATATTTTCTAATTAACTCATGGTCAACAGGCCGCAAAAGAAAATCAACAAAATTACCGCCGTGCTTACGTAAATAATTCAATACTTCAATGTTGCCTTTTGTAATCTCATTGGTTTTATTAAGCTTCAGCGATTGGTTAAGAGATTTCTCCGCTTCATCAAGGTTACCGAAAATCAAATAGTACCATCCTTTATTTGAGTGATAATGATGACTTTCAGGTTTTAATTCTATAGCCTTATCAATAGTTTCTATAGCTTCTTTTTCATTGCCCAAAATTGCCTCGCATTGCGATAAAGTGTCATAAAATATAGAAACATCAGGGTACTTTTCAATTAACTGAAACGCATATTCTTTCGCTAAATCATAACGCAGAAACTTTATAAGGTTATCTAAAAAAATGTCGCCTTCATCTTCAATCTTTTCTTCATCAGAATATTGCAACATATACTCTAAACCTTTATCCATTTTTTTCTTACCATTTAGATCGTCTCCGGTTCCTATCATTAATAAACCAAGCTCTAATAGAGCAGGATAGAAGAAATAACATTCCTTACAGATCTCTGCAAGCCTATCCATTAAATTTTCGGTAGACATCGGTTCTTCAAATAACGGCATCATTCTTTCTGCTTGAAGTTCCCCATACATATTTTCAGCCCCATACCATTTGCTCGTAAACTTTTCAGGAATTTTACCCATAACCAAATCACGTATCCTTTTATTGATATTTTTGATATTAAACAAAACAGCATAACCGCCTGCCAGAGTCCGTCTACTTCAACTTTTTCTATTTCCCCTCCCACAGGATTTTTAAAGGAATGGATAATCCGGGAAATTCCGGATGGGCTATTTCTTCCTCATCCATGCCGGCAGCAATCAGGGCATAAACTCCGTCCCGGAGAGTAAAACACTCCAGCGTTCTTTGTTCCGGATCTACCAGCCAGTAATGGGGAATCATGTTTTTTTGATAAATGCCTCTCTTTTGTAACCTGTCCTTGCGACCACTGGATGGTGAAATAATTTCAACTACCAGGGTGGGAGCTCCATCTATCCGCACTTCTTTGACAATATCATTATTTTCCCCGGATAAGTAAATCAGGTCGGGTTGAACTACCGTAAAGTCACCTAAGGTCACATCCAGCGGCGCACATAAAACCTCACCGTCAGGATTAAATTCCCAGAAATAATCCTCCAAAATTCGATGCAGTCGGCGGGAAACTCGCTGGTGAATAACATTGGGAGAAGGCTCCTTAATCAGCATACCTTCCAGTACTTCAAAACGATAACCCGGTTCTTCCGGCAGTTTCAAGTAGTCTTGATAAGTATAGATTTTACCGGTTTCCATCTGAAGTTTGGCTTCAGTTTGGGTCCGGGTTTGATACATTTCCTTACTTTTTGCAATTTTGTTCCCCGATAAAGCCGCAACCACATCTGGCAGTCTATAACGATACTGCCTGTTACTTAACTCGATAAAAGGTATCTTTTCATCCCTGGTGTATCTCCAGATGGTTTCCACAGAAAGATTTAAAGTTTCAGCCACGTCCCGGGCGGTTATTAACTTCTCATTTTCACCGTTTATGTTACCCATCTTATCCCCCCTTCTAGCCTATAGCTTCAAACTCTAAAACCCCGATTTATTCTGATAAACACACCGTTACCGTAGTTTAATTATATACCACAACTTGCCAAATAACAACTATAATCAAGTGTCTATCAAGTAATAACAACTAACATTAACCTTGGACCGGCTGATTCATGACCGTGAATTCTTTACTACAACCAGTTTTTTATGACCTCTTAGATCAATTTACCGCACTTGGCCTTACGGGTATAGAGATAATATGCTACCAGCGTGGAATTAGGAAAAAATAAACTTGACAATTTAACCTTCTCTGTTATACTTATATACATAACTATATAACCATATAAGAGCTGTAAGGACTAAAGACTTGAAAGGTGGTGATCAATTCCTTGGGCCAGTCATTTGATAATAGCAAACCTATTTTTCTACAAATTAAAGAGAGAATCGAAGACCAGATCGTAAATAAAGACTTAAAAGAAGATGAACAGATCCCTTCTACCACGCAAATAGTTCACTTTTACAAAGTAAACCACCTTACGGTAGCCAAAGGTATAAATATTCTGGTAGACGAAAGCATCATTTACAAAAAAAGGGGAGTGGGGATGTTTGTAGCCGCCGGGGCCAGAGAAAAATTACTGCAGAAGCGAAAAGAAACTTTTGCCGACAGCTACGTGACACCTATGCTGCAGGAAGCAAAAAAATTGGGATTAACTGATCGGGAACTTATGAACATTATTAACAAGATTAAGGAGTGTGATTTTATTGAAACTTGATGTGTCTTTTGAAAATGTTGTTTATGATAATCTAAAAGTATACCAGTATAATAATTGAAAATTCCCCCACCATAGAATAGGATCTCTTATGTATTAGCGATTAAAAATATATAGGGGGT
>SL_8KL_010_SEDDRAFT_10003999_pt1 | contig 12014 bp, 10 predicted proteins | sample SodLakKL_010_SED_4_FD_11160 | JGI IMG/M metagenome (IMG submission 11160) | reverse complement strand
CCCTGGGAAGATTTTGCCCGCAAGCATTATGAAGGTGAGGTAATCCAGGGCAGGATAACCAAGCTGGTTGATTTCGGTGCCTTTATGGAAGTGGAAGATGGGATTGAAGGTTTGATCCATATCTCTCAGCTGTCTCATAAACATGTCAAGACTCCCGATGAAATAGTGGAGGTCGGAGAAGAACGAGATGCAAAGATTATCAACATTGATCCCGAGCAGAAGAGAGTCGGTTTAAGCTTAAAAGAACTGGAAGAAAAGCCTTCGGCCTCAGAAAAGAAAGAGCAGTCTGAATCTTCTTCTCAGTCGGAAAGGGAGGAAGTAAAAGAAGACATGCCTTCTGGAGCTACAATAGGTGAAAGGCTGGGAGATTTAAAAAATCTGATGTCTGACGATAAAGAGTAAACAGGGGCTCAATACAGACCATCTGCAGAGGGGGATTAATTCAATCCTCCTCTTTTTTATGTTTTCTGCCGGTCTTTATCTGGTAATGGTAATATCACTCCGGCAGATCCGGGACTGGCGGACTGATTGTCCAGTGTGTTGCTAACCCGGGTCAGATGTGATATTATTTTTCTACAGGAGGAAAGCTTATGGTTGAAATAAAGAGAGTTATCCCGGGCTCACCTGCTGAAAAAGCAGGCTTAGAGGCCGGATTAACAATTAAATCAATTAATGGCAGAAAAATTCGGGATTATATTGATTATCTGGGCGAAGTCTCTACCAGTTCCCGGCTGGAACTTAAGGTCTGCCTGCAGGGTTCTGAAAACTGCCATCAGATTTTTATCAGCAGGGAAGCCGGCTCTGGTCTGGGTATAGAACTGGAGGGAATAGTTTATGACGGATTGAAAAGGTGCTGCAACAACTGTATTTTCTGTTTTGTGGACCAGCAGCCTGATAAGGTGAGAAAAAGCCTGACAATCAAAGATGATGATTATCGTTTTTCTTTTTTACAGGGCAGTTTTATTACTCTGACAAATTTAACCAGCAAAGATCGACAGAGAATTATCCGGGAGAGACTTTCACCCCTGTATATTTCGGTTCATACCACCAATCCTGATTTAAGAGCTGAAATCATGGGAAACCCAGATGCTGCCGGCATCATGAAGGATCTGAAGTTCCTGGCCGGGTCAGGTATTTCCTTTCACCTGCAGCTGGTATTAATTCCTGGTTATAATGAAAAGGAAGAGCTGGAAAGAACCCTGAATGATCTGGCCGGGCTGGAAGAGGCAGTGCTTTCCCTGGGTATTGTTCCGGTTGGACTCACCTCTCACCGGGATAACCTGCCGGAGCTTGAAAGCTTTACCCCCCGACAGGCCAGGCAGGTACTTGAAAAAATTGAGAGCTGGCAGAAGGAGAATTGGGAGACCCGGCTGGCAGGCTCGATTTATCCGGCCGATGAATTTTTTCTGATAACCGGCAGCAAAATTCCTGATGAGGAGTACTATNACGATTATCCCCAGCTGGAAAACGGTATTGGTCTGACCAGGCTTTTGAGGAATAATTACTGGAAGACCAGAGAGAGGTATCCTGAGAGATTATCAGTCAATAAATTGCTGGCCCTGGTAACCGGCAAATTGGGCAGTCAGGCTCTCAAACCCCTGACAGAAGATCTCAATGAAATTCCGGGGCTTAAAGTGGAAGTCATTCCGGTTGAAAACAGGTTTTTAGGTGAGCAGGTTACCGTTACCGGTCTGCTGGCTGGAGATGATATAATAAAAACTATCCAGCAAAAAGAAGTTCCAGCTGATCTGGTTATTCTCCCGGAAATCATTTTTAATGATCAAGGGCTGACCCTGGATGGATATGATCGAGCTGAAATAATTGAAGCCCTTCCCGGGAAAGAAATTAAGTTCTGTGAAAATCCGGGAGAGTTACTGGAGGTGGTTTTTGATGAAAAAGCCGGTGGTGGCAATAGTCGGCAGACCGAATGTGGGAAAATCAACCCTCTTTAATCGTTTTGTGGGAGAAAAAAGAGCAATCGTGGAAGGGACTCCCAATTTAACCCGGGACCGAATTTACGGTAAGGGAGAATGGCAGGGGCGGGAGTTTCTGGTGGTTGATACCGGCGGCATTGAACCGGATCCTGATTCAGAGATAAAATCTCTGGTTCTCTACCAGGCCCGTCAGGCCATAGCTGAAGCAGATCTGATACTCTTCGTGGTTGATAATCGTGAGGGTCTTACCGCCAGAGACAGGGAGATTGCTGATATCTTAAGAAGATCACAAACAGAAGTAATTGTGGTGGCCAACAAAACCGAAAATTTTAGCGAAGAAAATAAACCCTGGGAATTTTACTCCCTGGGTTTTGAAAGAGTTATTGCCATATCTGCTGAGCACGGCAAAAATATCGGCAATCTCTATGAAGAGATGGTAGGCCTGCTGCCAGAACACAGCAGTGAAGAGATTACCGGAGAGGAGCCACTTCAGGTTGCCGTGGTAGGCAAACCCAATGTTGGTAAATCTTCACTGGTAAATTATGTCCTGGGACAGAATCGGGTGCTGGTTACTGCAGATCCGGGCACCACCAGAGATGCCGTAGATACTCAGGTTGAAATTAAGGGCTCCAGTTTTAACCTGATTGACACTGCCGGCCTGAGAAGAAAGTCCAGGGTTGACTGGTCGGTGGAATATTACAGTAATTTGAGAGCAATTAGAGCCATGGACCGGGCCGATGTAGTGCTGATGATGATAGATGCCGGCGAGGGCGTTACCTCTCAGGATAAAAAAATTGTGGGATATGCCCATGAAGAGGGCAAGCCCATAGTCCTGGCGGTTAATAAGTGGGATACCCTGGAGAAGGACAGCACTACCGCCCGGGATTATCAGGATGAAATCTATTATCAGCTTAAATTCTTAAATTATGCCCCGGTTGTCTTTATTTCTGCCCTGACCGGCCAGCGGATTGAGGAGCTTTTTGAACTGGTAGAATATGTTTTTGATCAGGCCTCTCTCAGAGTTAAGACCGGCCTTTTGAATGAAGTAATTCAGGAAGCGGTGCAGTTAAAACAACCGCCCTCCTATAAGCAGAAAAGGCTCAAGATATATTATGTCACCCAGACTTCTGTCCGACCGCCTACCTTTATTTTTTTTGTTAATGATCCTGAACTGATGCATTTTGCCTATCAGCGGTATCTGGAAAATTCTTTGCGGGAGGCCTTTGGTTTTATCGGTTCTCCGCTCTGGCTTAAGTTTAGAAAGAGAAAGTCTGAATAAAATTGTCCGGATTATTTAGGAGGTTAATATGAGGCTGGTTATATTTATACTGCTAGCTTATTTTATTGGTTCGATACCCACCGGTTATCTCTTTGTGAAAAAACTTTTGGAAGTTGACATCAGACAGTACGGCAGCGGGAATGTTGGTGCCACCAATGTTGCCAGAAAGCTGGGTTTTAAGATGGGAGCAGCGGTAGCCCTGCTTGATATAATGAAAGGATTCATTCCGGTCATGGCTGCCCGCCTGTTCCTGGGCCTGGAACCGACCTATCTGCTTTATCTAATTGGTTTTGCAGCAATTATTGGCCATGACTGGTCAATATTTCTGGGCTTTGATGGAGGTAAGGGAGTGGCCACCACCTTTGGAGTCATTCTGGCTGCTGCTCCCTTAAGCTTTGTGGTCCTGGGTCTCATCTGGCTGGTTATTGCCTTCAGCATTAGAATTGTTTCTCTGGCCTCTTTGCTGGGTACTCTGACCCTGCCGGTGTCGGTCTATTTTTTCAGTGGCGACCTGGCTCAGGCAGCCATGGCCCTGATTCTCTTTGTTTTTGTAGTCTATACCCACAGAGAAAATATAAACCGGCTTTTAAAGGGTGAAGAAAAGCGTATCAAGCCGGGTTCGGAAAAATAATTATGCTGAAAAAGGGGAGGTAACATGTGTACTAGAATTGCAGTAATAGGTGGAGGAAGCTGGGGTACAGCAATTGCAGTCAACCTGACTAGAAAGGGTCAGAACATTAAATTTTATCTGCGGCGTGAGGCACAGGTAGAGAGTATCAAGAAGAACGGAGTCAACCCTGACTATTTCCCGGAACACAGGCTGCCAGACCTCATTGAACCAACCTCTGACCTGCAGCAGGCGGCCGGGGATAGCGATATTATTTTTCTTTCAGTACCAACATCCTCTACCAGAGAAATTATTGGAGAACTTAAACCCTTTTTAAAAACCGGTGTTACCATAGTTTCCACAGCCAAGGGTATTGAGGAAAATTCCCTCCAGACTAATTCTGAAATAATTGCTGAAGCCCTCAGTCCGGAGGAAAAGCTTGCCGTTCTTTCCGGCCCAACTCATTCCGAGGAAGTAATGGTTGGCAAACCAACTGCTGCAGTTGTTGCCAGCCAGGAGGAGCAGACAGCCCGGAAAATTCAAAGGCTGATGAGCAATAAAACCTTTCGGGCTTATACCAATCCTGACGTGGTAGGCGTGGAACTGGGAGGAGCCGTAAAAAATATTATTGCTGTGGCTGCCGGGATTGCTTTTGGCCTGGATTATGGTGATAATGCCGTGGCAGCCCTGATTACCCGGGGGCTGGCTGAAATGAGCCGCTATGGTCGGGAAAGAGGTGCTAAAATTTTCACCTTTTCGGGGCTGGCGGGGCTGGGAGATCTGGTTGTTACCTGCAACAGCACCCACAGCAGAAATAGAACTTTTGGTTATAAGATTGGACAGGGTAAGAGTTTTGCCCGGGCTGAAGAGGAGGTAGGACAGGTTGTGGAAGGAATTAAAACAGCTAGAGCGTTGTATCAGGCTTTACAGGAAGAGAAAATCAAAACTGAAATGCCAATTACAGAAGAGATATATCAGGTTTTATTTGCCGGCAAAAGCCCGGATAAAGCCGTGGAAGATCTGATGACGAGGGATCCTAAAAGGGAAATTGAAGAGGTTGTCAGTATGAATAAATGGATATAAAAGTAAAATACTTAATTAAAATAGGCAAAAAGCAGGATAAATGTTGGATATCTCAAGGTTTTTAGTAATTTTCTTTTAATTTAAGCAGGAGTTTTATGGAGTATCACGAATATAAAGAATAAGTAAAAATCTTATTCAGGAGGTGAGATAATGACCAAGACTGAATTAATCGACCATGTGGCCGAAAAAACCGGTAATACCAAAAAAGACTGTAATGAAATTATCAACACAACCTTTGATTCTATCATGGAATATCTGAAGCAGGAGGCCAAAAAGAAGCAGGATTCCAGGGACAATGTTCAGATCATCGGATTTGGCAGCTTTGAGGTTAGGGATAGAAAAGCCCGTCAGGGCAGAAATCCTCAGAATCCCGATGAGACCATCAAGATTCCTGCCAGAAAGGTTCCTGTTTTCAGAGCAGGCAAAACCTTTAAAGAAACCGTTAAAGATAACTAGGATTAAAAACAAACATTATAATTTAGTATTTTTCAATCCAATTTTTTTTACAGCTTAAATTCAGTAATACATATTGCTGAATAAGAAAGAGGGGCTTAACAGCCCCTTTTTTTTATTTTCGGGAGTTAGTTCTCCATTTAAAGAGTGTAACCCATGGCATAACATGTGACGCTTATCCTAGTAAGCAGCAAAATAACTTTTCATTTGAGTTAAATAACCGGTCACCATAAATTGGTTTGTTAAAAATTTTTTTCCTGGATGAGAGATTAAAGGAGCTAAAAATTATTTCCCGGAGATAAAGCAGCAGGACAAAAACAACCAGAGCCAGAGCCAGAATTTCAATGAATCTGACAGGAATCTGGAGAAATTTAAAGCCATACTCCTGGAAAATATGTTCTCCTGTTAGCCTTAATCCCAAGGCTGTGATTACAAAAGGGAAAGTGAAGGCAGAATAACCGGGGCAGAAACCAACTTTGATTTCAAAATTCATAAGATATTTATAAGAAAAAATGATAACAAATATAAAATGGAGAATAATGCCTGAATACCAGATTAGCTCTGCGATTTCCGGGGTAAAAGGCGTCAGATAACCTGCTAACAGGATAATTCTCATGGAAAAACAGGGAGCTACACTGGCTATCACAGGATTATTGATTTCCTGTAAAACACCAGAGGCATCTGTAATAATCCGGCCAATCAGTAAGAAAATAAACAGGAATGACAGCATACCGCTAAAATATCTTAAACCGGAGCCATAGGGCTGCAATAAATTTCCAACCCCCGCCAGACCCAGCATCAAACCGGCGGCCGGGATTGGTGTAGATTTAAAGCACCTTGTTAAAGGCTCCGCCCTCAATCAACCTTTCTGTTACCCAGCCTGCCACCATTCCGGTTATTTCTATACAGTGTTCTGCCCGCTCCTGACTGGAAAAATCAGTAAAACCGGCAGTTAAAACCCGACAGCAGGTGGAACCATATTCTTTAATAATAAAATCATGAAGGGCGGCACTATAGGTAAAAGATTCTTCCGGCATTTCAGCTCCAGGCCTTTCCCGGCCGTATTTTATTCCTAAGGCCATAACTCCTCCGGAAACCGCTCCACAAAGACACTTTGATTTTCCAATTCCTACCGGAAATCCTGAAGCCAGACTAACAACCTCACGAGGAAGAGGTTCACCCAGCAAATCATTAATGGTATATAAAACAGCCTCCGAGCAAAAAAACTTTTCCCTGCGGTAATAATCGGCAGCCCGTTCTTCCGCCCTGGCAATTAATTTTTTTCGTTTTTTCTCTGATATTTTCTTTGATTCTGCTGATTCTGCAGCCATATTGCTAACCTCCTGGAAAGTTATTTTAAGACATTGAAATGATTGTGTCCTTTTTATAATCCGAATAAAACCAGAAATATTATATTATTTTATATATATTATAAGATATATTTATTTAAATGTAAAGTTATCCCATAGGCATTATAAATTTTTATCTGATAACTTAATTTTGACAGCGGTGAAGGAGAAATGAGATGTTTATAGAAATTATAATTAGCAGATAAAAAGATGCAGTTTAGAAATATGAAATTGAAGGTCAAAAATCAAACATCACACAATATTTCTGAAAGGATGAGAGAATAATGCCAGCCAGACAGGAGATAAAGGAATTTCTTGACAGCTATCAGGATGAACTAACAGAAAATCTTCAGGAATTAATCCAGTATAAAAGTGTCAAGGGTGAGCCCGAAGAGGGCAGACCCTTTGGACCTGAAATAGGGGAGTGTCTTATCAGAATACTGGAGATGGCTGATGTGATGGGGATGAAAACCAGCAACCTAGAGGGCTATGCCGGTACGGTTGAAATAGGTGAAGGGGAGGAAATGCTGGGGATATTATGCCATCTTGATGTTGTTCCTGCCGGTAATGACTGGGAGTATGATCCCTTTGCCGGGGTGATTGAAGAGGGCAGGATCTACGGACGGGGGACACTGGATAATAAAGGGCCGGCAGTGGCATCTCTTTATGCCATGAAAACCATCCTGGATCTGGAAATAAAGCTCAACAAAAGGGTGAGGTTAATTCTGGGAACCAATGAGGAGAGCGGCTGGAAAGGCATTGATTACTATAATAAGAATGCTGAAGTTCCCACTCTGGCTTTCAGCCCTGATGCTGTTTTTCCTGTCATTCATGCTGAAAAGGGAATTTTAGTTTTTGATCTCCTGAAGGAGTATAGCACCGATGGAAATGATTATCAGGCAGAGGAAAAGGAGCCTTCAACAAGGGGCCGGGTTAAGGTCAAATCAATTTCCGGAGGTAATGCCCCCAATATGGTACCGGATAGAGCTTCAGCTCTGGTTATCGGGGAAAGGAAGTATCTCCAGGAAAAAATTGCTGAGTATCAATCGGATTATCCGGAGGATATTAAACTGAAAACCATTAACAGTGAAAAAAGCGAAATTCTAGTTAAGGGAATTTCAGCCCACGGCAGTCTGCCGGCTGATGGAGTAAATGCTGTTTCTCATCTTATCTGTCTGCTGGCAGAAATGAACTTAACATCCGGAAATATTGAGAGTTTCATCAAAACCTATCAGAAATTAATCGGAACAGATTATTATGGAGAAAATATCGGCTGTAATGTCTGCGATGAAGTATCCGGCCAGCTGGTTTTTAATGTGGGGCAGATTGAAGTTGATGAAAAAGAGGCCCGGATCACAGTCAATATCAGATACCCGGTCAGTTATCAGAGTGAAGAAATATTCCGGGGTTTGACTGATAAGATTTCGAAGTTCAACTGGCTGCTGGAAAGAAAGGAGCATAAAGCGCCGCTGTATGTGGAGAAAGATGACAGGCTGGTGGAAAGCCTGATGCAGGTTTACCGGGATGAAACCGGGGATGAAAAGGCCAAACCGATTGCCATAGGAGGAGGAACCTATGCCAGGGCAGTTCCCCGGGGTGTGGCCTTTGGTCCCCTATTTCCCGGTCAGCCTGAGCTGGCTCATCAAAAGAATGAATTCATAGAAATTGAAAATCTGATGTTAAATGCACTAATCTATGTCAGGGCAATTATAGAACTGGCAGCAGAGGAAAAAATAAATTGAGGCTGGATGTGACCTGAACTTATGTTTAAATTCGAGCTCTCTTATTATCAAATCTTTAAGAGAATAGCAATATTTATCCTGATTGTGGTGTCGTTGAAGATAATAATTTTTCACCTGACACCCTTTTTCCTGGCCGTCGTGGTAGCTCTGATTCTGGAGAAGCCAGTTTGGCTGCTGAGCAAAAAAATGCCCCGGCTGCTGGCAGTTTTAATTGTCCTCTCTATTTTTCTTGTAATAATGATTGCCCTGGCAATAATTTTATCTTCCAACCTGATCAGCGAGCTGATTGAGCTGGGCAGGCTGCTACCCCGCTACCGGGAGCAGATTACCTCAGGAATAGAGGAATTGATCCGGCGTCAGGAGGATTTCTTTGAAGTAATACCTGATGAAATTGCCAATATTATCAGTCAGAATATCAATATGATTTATCAGCGGGGAAATCTGCTGCTTTCTCAGGTAGTAAACCAAATTTTAAATTTGACTTTTAACATTCCCTGGTTTTTTATCTTTATTATCTTTACCATCCTGGGGTCCTTCTATATGAGTAAGGACAGGGAGAAGCTTTTGAAATATTTTTCTCAAAAAATTGACCTAACAGATAGAGAAAAAATCAAACTGCTGAAAGATTTTTCTACCTATGTTAAAGTACAGTTAATTATAATAACCAACACCACCATCTGGGTGGGAGTAACTTTAAGTCTAATAGACTTTCCCTATGCTATTATTCTAGCCCTGGCCGCAGGAGTTCTGGATTTAATACCGGTGGTGGGTCCTGGAGGGATTCTCTGGCCGCTGATTGCACTTCATCTCTTCATCAATCCTTCCTATTCTTTTATTCTTTTTGTGGTCTATATTCTGGTGGTTGGCTTTCGCCCCTTCCTGGAGGCTAAAATTTTAAGCACAAATATCGGGGTTCATCCCCTGATACTGCTGCTGGGATTATTTGTGGGTCTTAACCTGCTTGGGTTTCAGGGTATAATACTGGCCCCGCTTTCCATAATAATTTTTAAAGTGCTGCTAATCGCCGAACTGGTGTGATTAAGGGTATGATTTCTTCTTGAAAAATTTATTATTATGCGATATATTAATGAAGCAAATAAGGAAGTAAAATACAAATTACAAATAAGACAAATGTAACTGGTGAAAAAATTATTTAAGGAAATTTTTATTTGCCGGGTAAGCAGGATTTTTTCCTGATATATAGAATATTTATATTACAGAATACAGAGAAAATTTCAGTTAAAATATAGAAATATTTAGATTTTATGATAGAACTGAAGATGAGAATTGAAGCAATGAATATTTATTGAAATTTAGATAGGCATTGTTTTTAATTGAGGGTGTTATGGTAACACCAAATAAAATTCTATAGGGGGTATAAGAATGAAAAAACTGTTAATCCTGATGCTTTCACTATCTCTGGTCCTGTTCTTCGGGGTAGGCAATGTTCAGGCCGAGTATGATGTGGAATTAACAATTATTGGTGGGGCTGTTGGTGAGGAATTTGAAACCACTGTCAGAGCAGCTGAAATGTACATGGAAGAAAATCCCAATGTTCATGTTGAGGTGCTGGACAGCCCGGACTCCGCTGATGAAAGATTGAGTCTCTATCTTTCTTTCTTTGAGGCTGAAAGTCCTGAGGTTGATGTTTATCAGATTGATGTTATCTGGCCCGGTGAACTGGAGGATCATTTCCTGGATCTCTACGAGTACGGGGCCGAAGAATACGTTGACATGCACTTTGAGCATATAGTCGAAAACAATACCAATATTGACGGCGAACTGATTGCCATGCCCTGGTTTACTGATGCCGGACTGCTCTATTACCGCAAGGATCTGCTGGATAAGTACGGCCTGGATGTTCCGGAGACCTGGGCTGAGCTGGAAGAGTATGCCGGAATAATCCTGGATGGCGAAAGAGAGCATAATCCGGACTTTGAAGGATTTGTCTGGCAGGGTAGTGCCTATGAAGGTTTAACCACTAACGTTTTAGAATGGTTTGCCTCCAATCAGGGCGGAACCTTTATATCTCCTGAAGGCGTAATAACCGTTCTGAATGAAAGAAATCAGGAGATGCTGGAGATGGCTGCCGGCTGGGTTGGCGACATCTCACCTGCCGGAATAACTGCCTTTATGGAAGAGGATGCCAGAGCCATCTGGCATGATGGTAATGCTGCCTTTATGAGAAACTGGCCCTATGCCTACAGTCTTTCTCTGGAAACCGATGCCTTTGAACCGGAAGACTTTGGAGTAGCTCCTCTGCCCGCCGGAGAAGATGGAGAACCTGCTGCTACTCTGGGCGGCTGGAATGTGGCGGTTAGCCAGTACAGCGAACATCCCGAAGAAGCAGCCGATCTGGCTTTCTTCCTGGCCGGCTGGGATGTTCAGAAGATGAGAGCAACTGATGCTTCTTTAAATCCGACCATTCCCGAGCTTTATGAAGATGAAGATGTTCTGGAAGCCAATCCTTTCATGGAAGAACTCTTCGATGTATTTGTCAATGCCGTACCCCGTCCCTCTACTGTTACCGGAGACAACTATTCAGCAGCATCTTCAATAATATATACCGAGGTTCACTCAGTGCTGACCGGGGAACAGGATGCCCTGACAGCCTTAGAATATATGGAATTAGAACTTCAGGATCTGACCGGATTTGAGATCGGCCAGCCCTAAACTAATTCCAGCAGGATAGAACATTTCAGGGGAGAGTTTATAGCTCTCCCCTGATTTTTCAATTAATATGTTCATTCAATAATTTTCCATTTATATTTTTATATTATCTCCAGATATTATACAATGTAATAATTCAGGTAATTGAGGGGGTTAGTAAATGGACCTGCAGAAAAGAGAAAGGAGACTGGCTTATAAACTAATGGCCCCGGCTATGGTTGTTCTTTTAGTTGTGGCTCTTTATCCCCTGGGCCATGTTTTTTATACCAGCTTTACCGATAGAGTTTTTGCCGGTGCCAGGGATGCACAATTTATCGGACTGGAAAATTATCATCGGCTGCTGGCCGTGACAGTCGAGGAACTGCCTCCGGTTATTGATGAAGAAACAGGAGAACAGCAGATTGATGAGGAAACCGGGAAGCCAGTTTATGAAAGGCCGATTAGAGTTTTGCCGCGGCAGCCCCACGCCTACCGGGAATTAACCACCTTCAGCCTGTTTGGCAGCAGATATGTGCTGGGAGCTCGAACGCCCAATTTCATCCGGGCTATTGGCAATACCCTTTACTTTACCATTGTCTCGGTTTTTTTAGAAACGGTGCTGGGCTTACTTATTGCTCTGGTGGTTAACAGTGAATTTAAGGGCCGGGGGTTAATGAGAGCTACCATGCTGGTACCCTGGGCTGTTATTACCGTAGTGTCAGCCAGAATGTGGGAATGGATGTTTGCCTCGAGCCGGGCCGGTTTTTTCAACATGCTGCTGGATAGATTCGGCCTGATAGATCGGTCGATACCCTTTTTAACTCTACGTTCCTTTCAGGTTCCGGCCATGATTGCCATTGATGTCTGGAAGACCACACCCTTTATGGCCCTGCTAATTCTGGCAGGACTGCAGATGAT
>SL_8KL_010_SEDDRAFT_10003998_pt1 | contig 12023 bp, 9 predicted proteins | sample SodLakKL_010_SED_4_FD_11160 | JGI IMG/M metagenome (IMG submission 11160) | reverse complement strand
TCGACGTAGTTGTCGGCGGTGACCTCCTCGCCGTTGTGGAACTCCCAGCCCTCCTCGAGCTCGATGGTCCACTCGACGTTGTCCTCGGTCTCGATGGAGCTGGCCATGCCACCGTCGACGACCTCGCTGGTCTCGGGGTCGTACTCCACGAGGCCAGTGAACAGCACGTCCAGCACCTGCGAGCCGCAGACCTCGCTGGACTCCTGCGACAGCAGCCGCTCGGGCTCGCACAGATACATCGAGAACTCGCCGCCGTCGGGCGCCTCGGCGTCCTCGTCGGGGTCCTCGTCGACGTCGTCCTCGGGCTCGTCCTCCTCGGGCTCCTCGACCTCGTCGTCGACGTCGTCGACGGGGTCCTCCTCGGCCTCGCACGCTGCGACGAGCAGGACGAGCGCCGCGAGGAGGAGCAGCCACCGCACAGGGGTGTACCGGCTGATGTTCATGACAGATGGGTCCTTTCACAGAGCGGTGCCGTGGCGAGCCCGACCGCTGCGGTGCTGCGTGTGCTCGGCGTCGAGCGCGTCGCGGCCGCACGACGGGTTGTGCTCGCGGACGGCGGGGCCGTGGGGGATCCGGTGCGGGCTGCCCGGCTCCGGGACCACTCGGGGCTGTCGCTCCGTGGTGCCGCCATGCCGGGCGGTGCCGCCTCGGGTGTCCTCCCACGCCGGTCGTACGGTAGCAGGGCCGGCGGTGCGGCAATAGGGTCTTCCGCTGATCGACCGCGTGCTCGCAGGCGGGCTAGCTCGCGAGCGCGGCCAACCGATCAGCGCAGCGGCGCTACGCTGTACCACCAGCAGCGCCGGTCGGCGCTCGATGCAGCCCGGTCACAACGGGGTGTCGGGCCGGTGGCTCCCGCACCCGGGGGCCGCTGCCAACCTGCACTAGACTGCTAGGTCTGCACCGCCACGAGGGCTCCGCCCGCTGGTGGGCTGCACCTCACATCCTCGGACTCGGACAGGGAGACCAGCGTGCGCGTGCGCCGAGACCCACGTCGCCGGTTGCGGGCGATCGCCGAGGAGCGGGCGCGGCTGCGCGAGCGGCTCGCGGTGCTCGACGAGCAGCTGTCGTTCCAGCGCCAGGTCGCCGCGGATGCGGATGTGGACGCGGCGGTCGCTGACACGCCGCTGGCCGACCGCGAGCAGCGCGCCGCGGCCGACGACGCGCGGCGCACCGCGCGGGAACGTGATGAGGTGCGCGCTCGGCTCGAGGCGCTCGACACCGAGCAGGACGAGCTCCTCGAGGCACTGTCCGTGCGCGCCGCGGACCGAACTGAGCAGGGGGCCTGATGGTGGGTGACGCCGGGCACGAGCAGCACAGCACCTCGCCGGAGGACGCGTCGGCGCCGGAGGAGACCGCAGCCGGCCAGCCGACCTCCTCGGCGGGCCAGGAGCCGCCGATCCGCGTGCTCATCGCCGAGGACGAGGCGCTGATCCGGCTCGACCTCAAGGAGATGCTCCTCGAGGAGGGCTTCGAGGTGGTCGCCGAGGTCTCCGATGGCGCCAGCGCGGTGCGCGCGGCGCGGGACCTGCGTCCCGATCTGGCCATCCTCGACATCAAGATGCCGGTGATGGACGGCCTCGAGGCCGCCGAGACCATGACCGGCGAGCGCCTGTGCGCGGTGCTGATCCTCACGGCGTTCAGCCAGCGCGACCTGGTCGAGCGGGCCCGGCGCGCCGGCGCGATGGCCTATCTGGTCAAGCCGTTCCAGAAGCACGACCTGCTCCCGGCGATGGAGATCGCCGCCGGGCGCTTCCGCGAGCTGCAAGGGCTCGAGGACGAGGTCGGCAACCTGTCGGATCGCCTCGAGGCGCGCAAGGCGGTGGAGCGCGCCAAGGGGCTGCTCCAGGACCGCGAGGGGCTCACCGAGTCGGCGGCGTTCCGCTGGCTGCAGAAGACCGCCATGGAGCAGCGGATGACCATGCGCTCGGTGGCCGAGCAAGTGATCGAGCGGCTGGGCTCATGAGCGCCACCGCAGCCGGCGGGCGCCTGGTTGCGGTGACGCTCGTCGTCGCACTCGCTGCTGGGGGGCTGGCGGCGCTGGGCGCGCTGGCAGCCCCAGCGCTCGCCGAGGGCGAGGAATCGCTCCGCGGCACCCTGCAGGTCGACGGCGACCCGGTCGAGGGCGTGCGCATCGAGGTCACCGACGACGCGGGCGCGACCGTCGCCGAGGAGACCAGCGACGCCGACGGGCAGGTCGAGATCGCGCTGCCCGGCCCGGGCAGCTACGACGCCACCCTCGACGTCGACACCCTGCCCGACGACGTCGTCCTGCGCGATCCCGACCGGGCCACGATCAGCCCCGACGTGTCACCGGGCGCGACACGGCCGCTGGCCTTCCCGCTCCAGGACGCCGACACCGAGGAGGAGGTGGTCTCGGCGATCCCCTGGAGCCGCTTGGCCCAGGGGAGCGTCAACGGGATCAAGCTGGGGCTGCTCATCGGCATGGCCTCGATCGGGCTCTCGCTGGTCTTCGGCACCACGCGCCTGATCAACTTCGCCCACGGCGAGATGGTCACCTTCGGCGCGGTCGTGGCGTGGATGCTGCACATGACCGGCTTCGAGCTGCCGCTGATCGCGGCGACGCTGCTGGCCATCGTGGCCGGTGGCGCGCTCGGCGCGGGCATGGAGAAGGGGCTGTGGCATCCGCTGCGCAGCCGCAAGTTCGGCATCATCCAGATGCTCGTGGTCTCGATCGGCCTGTCGTTCCTGCTGCGCTACCTGATCCAGCTCGTCTACGGCACGCAGCGCCAGACCTACGCGGACTTCGCGATCTCCGCCTCGGTGTCGCTCGGCCCCTTCCGCACCACCGTGCGCGACCTGCTGATCATGGGGATCAGCATCCTGGTGCTGACCGGCGTGGGCCTGATGCTCACCCGCACCCGCATCGGCAAGGCGATGCGCGCGGTGGCCGACAACCGGGACCTCGCCGAGTCCTCGGGCATCAACGTGGGCCGGGTCATCCTCATCGTCTGGGTGCTGGGCGGTGCGCTGGCCGCCCTCGGCGGCGTGTTCGTGGGCGCCTCCGAGGAGGTGACCTGGATCATGGGCTTCCGCCTGTTGCTGCTGATGTTCGCCGGAGTGATCCTCGGCGGGATCGGCACCGCGTTCGGTGCGCTGGTGGGGAGCATGGTGGTCGGTCTCGGCGTGGAGATCAGCGCGGTGTGGCTGGGCGGCCAGCTCAAGTACGTCTGGGCCCTGGCGGTGCTGATCCTGGTCCTGCTGGTGCGCCCGCAGGGCATCCTCGGCGTCCGTGAGCGAGTGGGGTAGGGCGATGGTGCGCGCGAGCGCGATGATGCGGGGGACGTGGCGATGGATCTGATCGAGATCCTGTCGTTCGCGTTCCGGTCGGCCGTGGGCCCGCTGGCGATCACCTTTGCCCTGGCCGCGATCGGGCTGAACATCCACTACGGCTACACCGGCCTGCTCAACATCGGCCAGGTGGCCTTCGTGATGGTCGGGGCCTACGGCCTGGCCATCACCGTCGACGTGTTCGGCGGCAGCCACGTGCTAGGCGCGCTCGTGGGGCTCGGTCTGGCGGCGCTGCTGGCGGTGCTCCTGGCGGTGCCGACGCTGCGCCTGCGCGCCGACTACCTCGCGATCACCACCATCTCGGTGGGCGAGGTGCTGCGGCTCGCCACGCGCTCCAGCCAGGCGGCGCCGCTGACGCGCGGCGCGGACGGCATCGCCGGGCTCGGCGGCCCCTTCTACGCGCTCAACCCGATCCCGCCGGGCGACTACGGCTTCTGGATCTTCCAGCTGGGCAGCGAGCGGCGCGTGTGGCTCATGCTCGTGGGCTGGGGGCTGATCGCGCTCATGTGCCTGCTGGTGTGGGCGCTGATGCGCAGCCCCTGGGGGCGGGTGCTGCGCGCCATCCGCGAGGACGAGGAGGCGGCGCGCAGCCTGGGCAAGAACGTGTTCAGCTACAAGATGCAGGCCCTGGTGCTCGGCGGGGTTATCGGTGGCCTCGCCGGGGTGTACTACGCGATCCAGGCCGCTGGCGTGGCCCCCGACACCTTCGATCCCCGCATCACGTTCTACGCCTACGTGATCCTGATCCTCGGCGGCCCCGGCCGCGTGCTCGGTCCCGTCCTGGGAGCGCTCATCTTCTACGCGCTGTTCCAGGGCGCCGACGTCCTGCTGCGCCAGGGCGCCGCCGGTGGCTGGCTGCCGCTGGTCGAGTGGTTCGGCTCGCAGGCGATCGGCGCGACGCGCCTGGCGCTCGTCGGCCTCGTGCTGATGCTGCTCATGATCTTCCGTCCGCAAGGAATCCTCGGCGATCGCAGGGAGATGTCCCTTGGCGCCTGACACCCGCCCGCACGTGCCCGCCACCGAGGAGCAGGGCTCGGAGCCCTCCGACCTCGTCGCCGGGGAGGACCTCGCGCTGGCTCGGCGCGCTCGCGCCCAGCTGGCCGAGGTGGCCCCCGAGCCCGGCGTGCCCAAGCCCGATCCGCTGCTGGTCGCCGACGGCGTGCGCAAGTCCTTCGGTGGCCTCGTGGCCGTCGACACCCGCCACCTGGAGATCCAGCGCGGCACCATCACCGCGCTGATCGGCCCCAACGGCGCCGGCAAGACCACGCTGTTCAACGTGCTCACCGGCTTCGATCGTCGCAGCGAGGGCACCTGGCAGTTCGCCGATCAGGACATCAGCCGGATGGCGCCGCACCGCGTCGCGCAGCGCGGCATGGTCCGCACGTTCCAGATGACCAAGGCGCTGACGCGCATGACGGTCATGGAGAACATGCGCCTCGCCGCGACCGGGCAGACCGGCGAGCACCTGCTCTCGGCCCTGCTGCCCGGCACGTGGCGCGCCCAGGAGCGCGAGAACACCGAGCGCGCCCAGGCGCTGCTCGAGCGCTTCGACCTGGCCGCCAAGGCCGACCAGTTCGCCGGCGAGCTGTCCGGGGGCCAGCGCAAGCTGCTGGAGATGGCCCGCGCGCTCATGGTGCGCCCGCGCATGATCATGCTCGACGAGCCGATGGCCGGCGTGAACCCCGCCCTCACCCAGACGCTGCTGGGCCATGTCACCGACCTGCGCGACGAGGGCCTGAGCGTGGTGTTCGTCGAGCACGACATGGACGTGGTGATGGGCATCAGCGACTGGGTCGTGTGCCTGGCCGAGGGGCAGGTGATCGCCGAGGGGCCCCCGGAGGCGATCAGCGACAACAGGGCGGTCATCGACGCCTATCTCGGCGCGCGCCAGGACCTCGACGAGCACGGGCCGGAGGGCGTGCTGTGAGCGGGGAGGACGTGCTGCTCGCCGAGCGGGTCGTGGCGGGCTACGTGCCTGACGTGGACATCCTGACCGGCTGCGACCTGCGCCTGGCCGACGGTGAGGTCGTGGGCATCATCGGCCCCAACGGCGCCGGCAAGTCGACGCTCATCAAGGCGCTGTTCGGCCTGGTGCCGGTCCGCGGCGGCTCGGTGCTGCTGCATGGGGAGGACATCAGCAACGAGGAGCCCCACCGGCTGGTGGCACGCGGCATCGGCTACGTGCCCCAGTCGGCCAACGTCTTCCCGCGCTTGAGCGTCGAGGAGAACCTGGAGATGGGCCTGTTCCTGCGGCCCAAGGAGCTGCGCAGCCGGCTGGCGGAGATGGTCGACCTGTTCCCGCTGCTCGGCGATCGACGCAAGCAGCGCGCGGGCTCGCTGTCGGGCGGGGAGCGCCAGATGCTCGCCATGGCGCGCGCGCTCATGACGCGCCCGGACGTGCTGTTCCTGGACGAGCCCTCCGCCGGGCTCTCGCCCGTCAACCAGGACGAGGTCTTCGCCCGGGTGCGCCAGATCAACCAGACCGGCGTGGGCATCGTCATGGTCGAGCAGAACGCCCGACGCTGCCTGCAGATCTCCGACCGGGGCTACGTGCTCGATCAGGGCCGCAACGCCTACACCGGACCCGGCCCCGAGCTCCTCGGCGACCCCAAGGTAGTGGAGCTCTACCTCGGCACGCTGGCACGGGCCCGCTGACGTCACGCGCGGGGCCCGGCCTGGGCAGGCCGGGCCCCGACGCGGTGCGCGTGCGCGCGGCGGCTAGTCCTCGATGCCGGCTTCCTCGAGGGTCGCCTCGACGGTCTCGACGGTGACGAACTCGCCGTCCTCCCAGGCCCACACGCGGTACTGGCCCGAGACCGGGTCGCCCACGTCGCTCAGCTCCGACACGCCGCTGGGACCGCGGTAGGCGATGGACTCGCCGTCCTCGAGCAGCTCGGCGCACTCGCCGAACGAGGTGCACTCGGTGTCGCCCTCGGTGGCCTCCAGCGCACCGGCGGCGACGTCAGCGCCGTCGGTGGAGTCGCTGATCAGCGCCCCGAGCCCCATCGTGATGGCGCAGTCGTAGGTCTGCGGCGAGAACGCGGTGGCCTCCAGGCCGCCGGCGTACTCGTCGAGCCGGTCGAGGAACTCGTCATCGACCGCCGGGTCCGGCTCGGTGCCGGCCATCCCGTCGATCACGTTGGGGTCGCCGGGGTCGACGCTCTCGTTCAGGTCGCTGTCGGCGATGCCGTCAGCGCCGTAGATGCCCACCTCATCGGGGCCGAGGCCGGCCTCGATCATGTCCTGGAGGATCGTGACGCCCTCCTCGAAGCTGACGATGACCACCGCGTCGACGCCGGCGTCCTCCACGGCTGCGACCTCGGCATCGAACGTGGCGGCGTCCTGGTCATAGATCTCCTGGACGGCCACGTTGGCGCCGACCTGGTCGAGCGCCTCGGCGGTGGCGTCGGCCAGGCCCTGCCCGTAGTCGTCGGCGCGGGCCATGATCGCCACGTCCACGTGCCCGTCGGCCACGATGCGGTCGGCCAGGACCGGGCCCTGCAGCGCGTCGCTGGGGGCGAAGCGCCAGTACAGCCCCTCATCGTCGATGTCGGTGAAGGTCGGCGCGGTGTTCGAGCCCGAGCACTGCGCCACCCCGGAGCCAACGATCGTGTCGAGGACGTTCAGCGACTGCCCTGATGCCGCGGCGCCGATGATGCCGTGCACCCCGCTGCCCAACAGGCGCTCGGTGCCCTCCTGGACGGTCGCGGCCTCGTCGCCCTCGTCGGCGTCCACGAGCGCCACGTCCTCGTCGAGCACGCCGCCGGCGTCGTTCATGTCCTCGACCGCCATCTGGACGGCGTTGATCATGCCGTCGCCCAGGAAGGCGAGGTCGCCGGTCTCGGGGAGGAGGTAGCCGAGCACGAGGCCCTCGGCATCGACGTCCTCGACCTCGACGTCGTCGGTCTCGGGCTCGTCGTCCTCTTCTTCGTCGTCCTCGTCCTCGTCGATCTCGGGCTCCTCCTCGGCTTCCTCGGCGAGCTCGGCGTCGTCCTCCTCCGCCTCGCACGCCGCCGCCAGCAGCGTCAGCGCCGCCAGCAGCGCGAGCACATGCAGCACGCTGGATCGTCTCATCGGTGGCCTCTCCCTGATTGCCTGCTTGGGTTGCCCCGCCGTCACCGACAGCGGCGACGGAGCGACGGCACCCTGGTTGGCGCCGTGGCAAGTCTAGGGTACGAAGGGCCTAGTTGGAAGATGGACCTCGCGGGACCTTCGGCCTGCGACCCGCGGCGCGATCCCTCCGGTGGCTCGACCCGGCACCGTGGCGGCGCTGACTACGATGCGAGCCCCACCGCCGCCCGTCACCCGAGGAGCCCGCGTGCCACCCGAGGTCGAGCGCAGCCGACCGCTGCTGGCCCTGCTGGATGGCCACAGCCTGGCCTACCGGGCCTTCTACGCCCTGCCCGAGGACCTGGCCACCACCACCGGGCAGCAGACCAACGCCGTCTACGGGTTCACCACGATGCTGGTGAAGCTGCTCGGCGAGCACGCCCCCGACCGGATCGGCGTGCTGTTCGACAAGGGGCGACCGGCGCAGCGCCTCGCCCTGCTGCCCGACTACAAGGGCCACCGGGAGGCGCCGCCGGATGCGTTCCGCGCACAGCTGCCGCTGATCGGCGAGGTGCTCGACGCGCTGTCGATCCCCCAGGTCTCCCGCGAGGGCACCGAGGCCGACGACCTGATCGCGGCCTACGCCCGGCGCGCGGTCGAGGCGGGCATGGACGTGCTGGTGGTCACCGGGGACCGCGACGCGTTCCAGCTGGTGGACGAGCACATCACCGTGCTGTACACGCGGCGGGGCATCAGCGACACGGTCGTGATGGACGCCGAGGCGATCACCCAGCGCTACGGCGTCGAGCCGGCGCGCTACCCGATGCTCGCCGCCCTGCGCGGTGACCCGAGCGACAACATCCCCGGCGTCCCCGGGGTCGGCGACAAGACGGCCGCCAAGCTGCTCGCCGAGCACGGCGACCTCGACACGCTGCTCGCGCGCGCCGAGGAGATCGGCGGCAAGCGCGGTCAGGCCCTGCGCGACCACGACGAGCAGGTGCGCGCCGGCTACGCGGTGGCGCTGCTGGACGCCGACCTCGACCCGCCCGTGCCGCTGGCGGACCTGCGGATGGGCGAGGTCGATCACGAGGCCGTGCGCCGCGTGTTCGCCACGCTCGAGTTCACCGGGCTGTGGGAGCGCCTGGAGGAGCAGGTGCTGCGCCCCGCCGGCCAGGCGGGCGGCGAGCACCACGAGCTGCCGCTGCAGGTGGCCACCGCCGGTGACGTCGCCGCCTGGATCGCCGCGCTGCCCCCGGACCAGGAGGTGGCGCTGCTGGTCGAGCCGGCCGGGCGGGTGCCGCAGCTGACCGCCGAGGCGGTGGCGCTGGCGACCACCAGCGCAACCGCGCTGGTGGCCGAGCGCACCGCCCTGGACGCCGACGACCACGCAGCGCTCGCTGGCCTGCTCGCCGACCCGCAGCGCTCGCTGGTGGTCCACGAGGCCAAGCCCCTGCACCACGTCGCGCACGCGGCCGGCTGGGACCCGACCGCGGTGACCCTGGACACCGAGCTCGCGGCCTACCTGTGCCAGCCCCAGCAGCGCTCCTACGGGCTGGCCGAGCTCGCGCGCCAGCACCTGCGCCTCGACCTCGACGAGCAGGCAGGGCAGGAGGGCCAGCTGGCCCTGGCGGTCGGCGGCGAGGACGAGGGCGCGCCCCACCAGCTCGCGCGCGCGGCCCATGCGCTGGCGCGCCTGGCCGACCCGCTGCGTGACGAGCTGGCCGCGCGCGACCAGACCGCGCTGCACGACAGCCTGGAGCTGCCGCTGGTGCCGGTGCTGGCGCGCATGGAGCGCAGCGGCGTGGCCATCGACCTGTCGGTGCTCGAGGAGCTCGCCGGCTCGCTGGGTGGGCGCGTGGAGGCGCTGCGCACCGAGATCCACGACCTCGCCGGGCGCCCGTTCAACCTCGACTCGCCCAAGCAGCTCCAGGAGGTGCTGTTCGACGAGCTGGGGCTGCCCAAGACCAAGCGCATCAAGTCGGGCTACTCGACCGACGCCCAGGCGCTGTCCAATCTGGTGGGCGTCCATCCGATCGTGGAGCGGCTGCTGGAGTACCGCGAGGTCAGCAAGCTCAAGGGCACCTACGTGGACGCGCTGCCCCCGCTGGTGCACCCCGACACCGGGCGCATCCACGCCGAGATCAACCAGACCACAGCGGTCACCGGGCGGCTGTCCAGCCAGCACCCGAACCTGCAGAACATCCCGGTGCGCACCGAGGCGGGCCGCGAGATCCGCCGCGCGTTCGTTCCCGGGGCGGGGTTCGAGCGGCTGCTGGTCGCCGACTACTCGCAGATCGAGCTGCGCGTCATGGCGCACCTGTCCGGTGACGAGGGGCTGCTCGACGCCTTCTCCAGCCACGAGGACATCCACGCCACCACCGCGGCGATGGTCTGGGAGCTGCCGCTGGAGCAGGTCGACGCGGCGCTGCGCAGCCGCATCAAGGGCATGACCTACGGGCTGGCCTATGGCCTGTCGGCCTACGGGCTGTCCCAGCAGCTGCACATCCCGCCCGACGAGGCCCAGGAGCTCATGGACGCCTACTTCGCGCGCTTCCCCAAGGTGCGCGCGTATCTGCAGGAGGTCGTCGAGCAGGCCCGCCGGGACGGCTGGACGCAGACGCTGTACGGGCGCCGCCGCTACCTGCCCGATCTGCGCAGCGACAACCGGCAGCGCCGGCAGATGGCCGAGCGCATGGCCCTCAACGCCCCGATCCAGGGCACCGCCGCCGACATCATCAAGATGGCCATGCTCGCCGTCGACGCGCGGATGCGGACCGAGGGGCTGGCGTCCCAGCTGCTGCTGCAGGTCCACGACGAGCTCATCTGCGAGGTCGCGCCGGGCGAGGAGGAGCCGCTGCGCCGGCTGCTGGTCGAGGAGATGCGCGGCGTGGTGGCGCTGGACCTGCCGCTCGAGGTCGACACCGCCGCGGGGGCCTCCTGGTACGACGCCGAGAAGCACTGACGGGTGACCGCCCCGCGGCGGTGCCGGCGATGCGCGTCGGGTCCGCGCGCGGCATGCTGTCGCTCTGTGACCGCCCGCCCGCGTTGACACCGCTGNGGGACTCGGCCATACTGCCGCGACGCCCGCCGGAGGCCGGGCTCGTCATGCATGACCCGGCCACGCTCGTCCGGGCGCCTCCCCGCGAACGCACACTGACCTGCACGCCGCCGCCGAACGAAGACCGGTACCCGCATGGAGCAGCAGACCGACACCGCGACGCCCACGCTCGACACCGCGCCCGACACCGAGCGCGAACGCGGGCAGGAGGTGATCCTCGAGGAGTTCGGCTCCCAAGAGGAGTTCATGAGCGCCCTCGAGTCGACCATCAAGCCCTTCGACGAAGGCGACATCGTCGAGGGCGTCATCGTCAAGGTCGACGCCGACGAGGCCTTGCTGGACATCGGCTTCAAGAGCGAGGGGGTCATCCCCTCCAAGGAGCTGTCCATCAAGCACGACGTCGACCCCGGCGAGGTGGTCGCGGTCGGTGACGTCGTCGAGGCGCTGGTCATGCAGAAGGAGGACCAGCAGGGTCGTCTCGTGCTGTCCAAGAAGCGCGCCCAGTACGAGCGCGCCTGGGGCAAGATCGAGGAGATCTTCAAGAACGACTCGACGGTGACGGGCACGGTGATCGAGGTGGTCAAGGGCGGGCTGATCCTCGACATCGGCCTGCGCGGGTTCCTGCCGGCGTCGCTGGTGGAGATGCGCCGTGTCCGCGACCTGCATCCCTATGTGGGGCGCGAGCTCGAGGCCAAGGTGATAGAGCTCGACAAGAACCGCAACAACGTGGTCCTGTCGCGCCGCAAGTTCCTCGAGGAGACCCAGAGCGAGTTCCGGCGCGAGTTCCTCGAGACCCTCCAGAAGGGTGAGGTGCGCCGCGGCACCGTCAGCTCGATCGTCAACTTCGGCTCCTTCGTCGACCTCGGCGGCGTGGACGGGCTCGTGCACGTCTCCGAGCTGTCCTGGAAGCACGTCGACCATCCCAGCGAGGTCGTGGAGGTCGGCCAGGAGGTCGACGTCGAGGTGCTGGACGTGGACCTCGACCGCGAGCGCGTGTCGCTGTCGCTGAAGGCCACCCAGGAGGACCCGTGGCAGCAGTTCGCCCGCCAGCACTACGTGGGCGAGTTCGTCGAGGGCCGCGTCACCAAGCTGGTGCCGTTCGGCGCGTTCGTGAAGGTGGCCGAGGGCATCGAGGGGCTGGTCCACATCTCCGAGCTGGCCGAGGCGCATGTCGAGTCGCCCGAGCAGGTCGTCTCGGTCGGTGAGCCCCGCTGGGTCAAGATCATCGACATCGACGAGGCCCGCCGCCGCATCTCCCTGTCGCTCAAGCAGGCCGTCAAGGCCGGCTACGGCGAGGAGCCCGAGGTGGAGCAGGTGCCGTCCTACTCGGCCAGCGAGGTCGAGGAGCCCACCGAGGAGGAGATGCCCCAGAGCGCCGTGGGGGCCGCCTTCGCCGAGGCCTTCCAGGCCAAGGGCGAGTCCGGGGTCAGCCTCGAGGACGTCGTCGCCGACCTGAAGGGCCAGGTCGACGAGGACGAGGTCGAGCCCGAGGCCGAGCCGCAGGCCGAGAGCGCACAGGACGAGAGCGCACAGGACGAGAGCGCAGCGGCCGACGAGGAGGCCTAGCAGGCCTGCTCGCACGGGGCTGCCGCGGCAGCCCCGGCCA
>SL_8KL_010_SEDDRAFT_10003997_pt1 | contig 12024 bp, 10 predicted proteins | sample SodLakKL_010_SED_4_FD_11160 | JGI IMG/M metagenome (IMG submission 11160) | reverse complement strand
ATGTATCTTGGATTCCTTCTTATGGCGCGGAAATGCGCGGTGGAACAGCACATTGTTTTGTGACCATAGCGGAGCAGGAAGTCAGCTCTCCGCTGGTTGAAAATCCAGATGGTTTGCTGATATTTAACAACCCTTCGCTGGAGAAGTTTGAACCTAAAGCAGTGCAAGGCGGTTATCTGTTGCTCAATAGTTCACTGGTAGATCAGCCGCTAAAGAGGAACGACTTGAAGGTTTATAAAATACCGGCTAATGAGATCGCCGCTGAGTTGGGAGAAAACAGGGTCTTTAACCTGGTTATGCTGGGATCTTTTATAAAAGCAACTGGGTTGGTTGCTGAAGGTAGTATTTATAGGGCCCTGGAAGAAGTTCTACCTGCAAAAAGAAAGAAATTGCTGCCCATGAACCAGGAAGCACTAAAAAAAGGAATAGAGGCCATTAAAAAATAATATAAATTATAGAATGATAACAGATTTTATAATTGGCGGCAGGAATCCGATGCAAAACGCAGAATTTTAGTTATTGTCGAACTGTGGTCATTTAAGTTTAAGAGATACTGTTGATCAATTGGAGGTGTCTGGTTTTGCGAGAACTTGCCGCGTCAGTTATTACTGACCATGTGGCCGAGATGTGCTTTGATGCTAATATTTATCTCGGAGATGACGAGTTTGAGGCCTTAAAAAGATCTTATGAGCAGGAAGAGTCACCGACCGGTAAAGAAGTGTTCAGGCAGCTGATTGAAAATGTTGAGATTGCCCGCGATGAGCAAATTCCGATCTGTCAGGATACGGGATTTGCTGTTTTTTTTGTGGAATGGGGGCAGGAAGTCCATCTTACCGGTCAATCTTTAGAAGAGGCCATTCACGCCGGAGTGAGGAAAGGTTATGAGGAAGGGTATCTGCGCAAGTCAATCGTCACTGATCCACTTTATGATCGTAAGAATACCGGGGACAACACTCCTGCGGTGATCTATACCGATCTTGTGCCGGGTGATAAGGTAAAGATATTGTTTGCTCCCAAAGGCGGAGGCGCTGAGAATATGAGTGCTGTTAAAATGCTCAAGCCTTCCGATGGTGAAGATGGCCTGGTCGATTTTGTGGTTAATCATTGCAAGGCTGTCGGGCCGAACCCCTGCCCGCCGATCGTGGTTGGAGTTGGGATCGGGGGAACTTTTGATCGGGTGGCGGTGAATGCCAAGAAAGCCCTTTTCCGTTCTTTGGGTAAGCCGAATCCGGACAGCCGCTTTGCGGATTTAGAAAGGAAGATCCTGGAGAAGATAAATGATCTCGGTGTCGGTCCGCAGGGCTTTGGAGGTCGAACCTTTGCCCTGGCGGTACATATTGAAACATATCCCGCCCATATCGCCAGTATGCCTGCTGCGGTAAATCTTAATTGTCATGCCAGCAGGCATCTTGAAAGAGTGCTCTAATTGAAATTAGCAGAGGAGGATAAGCGGAATGGAACCAAAAAGAATTCAGGCTCCCTTGAGTGATGATGATGTGCTATCTCTGAAAGCCGGTGATAATGTCTTAATTAGCGGGTTTATTTATTCAGCTCGGGATGCCGCTCATAAAAAGTTAATTGAGTTAATAGATCAAGGTAAGGAGTTACCGATCGATTTGAACGGTCAGATAATTTTTTATGTCGGACCGACTCCGGCCAAGCCTGGTCAGGTCATTGGATCAGCGGGACCGACCACCAGTGGGCGGATGGATGCCTACACGCCGCAGCTGCTTGAAAAAGGAATGAAAGCTTGTATTGGCAAAGGTTTACGCAACCAGGCGGTAAAAGATGCTTTGCAAAAACATAAAGGGTTATACCTGGCTGCAGTTGGTGGAGCGGGTGCCCTGCTTTCGAAAAAGATCAAGAAAAGTGAAGTGGTTGCTTACGATGAACTAGGACCCGAAGCGATTCGCCGGATGGAGGTCGAAGATTTCCCGGCTACCGTGGTCAATGATGCGCACGGTGGAGATATTTATGTTGAAGGAGCGAAAGCTTACGCCCGTTAAGGGATCTGTTCAAGCCGCTTAATATAGAAAAGATTTGTTTATAAAGTGCGGACAAAGCTGACAGGTAGACTTTAAAAAATCATTATAGCCGGTTGAAAGAATAGCGTTGATCTGATTTAGAGATTATTTTAAAAATAATTGGAAGGTAGGGATTTTAAGATGTCTATGAATAAAGAAGAATTACTGGCCAAGGCTAAAAAACCGGCCCAGGACGCTATGCGCCTGCACCCTTTTTATAAGGGCAAAATTGAAGTCAATTTAAAAGCCTGCGTCCGAAATATCGGGGATTTTGCGATCTGGTATACACCCGGTGTCGCAGAGCCCTGTAAAGCGATTGCTGAGAATAAAGATCTGGTTTACGAATATACTAACAAAGCAAATTTTTGTGCAGTGGTTTCCGACGGAACCAGGGTTTTAGGACTCGGTGATATCGGGCCGGAAGCAAGCATGCCGGTTATGGAAGGAAAAGCCCTTCTCTTTAAGTATTTAGGCGGGGTTGATGCTTTCCCGATCTGTGTCGATACCAGGGATGCTGATGAACTGATTAACTTTGTGAAGATGCTCCAGCCCAGCTTCGGTGGAGTGAACTTAGAAGACATCTCCAGTCCAAAGTGCTTCTATATCTTAGACCGGTTGAAAGAAGAGTGCCATATTCCGGTCTGGCATGATGATCAACAGGGCACTGCCTTAGTAACCCTGGCCGGATTAATTAATGCTTTGAAAATAGTGGGCAAGAAAATCTCCGACACTAAAATTGTGTTGATCGGGTCGGGAGCGGCCAATATCTGCACCGTCCGGTTGCTTATCTCTGCCGGGGTTGATACAAACAAGGTGATCATGGTAGACAGCAAGGGGACCCTGCATAAAGGGCGTACCGAGCTTAAAGATGAACATCCGGTTAAATGGGAACTGGCCCAGACTACTAACGGAGAAGGAATCACCGGCGGGGCAGCAGAAGCATGTAAAGGGGCCGATGTGATGATTGCCCTTTCGAAGCCCGGGCCGGATACGGTTAAAAAGGAATGGGTGGAAAGTATGGCTAAAGATTCGATTGTTTTTGCCTGCGCAAACCCGATTCCCGAAATATGGCCCTGGGACGCCCAGGAAGCAGGAGCGAGGATTGTTTCTACCGGTCGTTCTGATTTTCCGAACCAGGTCAATAACTCACTTGGCTTCCCGGCCCTGTTCCGCGGTGTATTAGATGTTCAGGCCTCAGGAATATCTGATGCGATGTGTATTGCCGCTGCTGAAGAATTAGCGGCCTGTGCTCCTGACGGGGGCAAGGATCCGGAAAAAATTCTGCCCACAATGGATATGTGGGAAGTCTTTCCCAGGGTGGCAACAGCTGCGGCGATGAAAGCAATTGAAGAAGGGGTGGCCCGGATTACACCGAGCCGGGAAGAAGTATACCGCAGAGCAGAAGAACAGATCAAGCGGGCCCAGGATCAGACTAAATCGGCGATGAAAAATGGTTTTATTCCCGATCCGCCGGCTGAGTAAACAAGGAGGCTGAAAAAAAATCAGATGACTGAGACAATTACAATGGTTGATATTTTTATCATGGGCAAACGCTATAAAGTGCCCGAAACACTGACTATCTTAGATGCCATGGAATATGCCGGCTACCAGATGATCCGCGGCTGCGGCTGCCGGGCTGGATTTTGCGGGGCCTGTGCCACGGTTTACCGCATGGCTGGAGGTTATGAACTTTTAGTCGGCCTGGCCTGTCAGACCAAGGTGGAAGACGGAATGTATTTAGCCCAGATTCCATTTTTCCCCGGCCGGAAGGCTCAGTTTGATTTAGAAGAAATCAAACCTTCTGTGGCGCATTTTGCCCAGCTTTACCCGGAAGTATATCGTTGTCTGGGCTGCAGCTCCTGTAANAAGGTTTGCCCGCAGGACATTAATGTTATGCAATATATTGCTTATATTCAGCGCGGAGATTTTGAAAAGGCAGCCGACTTATCTTTTGACTGCCTGATGTGCGGGTTGTGTGTTTCCCGCTGCCCGGCCAACATTGTTCATTACAACGCAGCGCTGACCGCGCGGCGTCTTTACAGCCGCTATATCGCCAAACCGGATCGTTTTCTGGCTGAAAGGGCGCAGGCTATTGAGAATGGCGAGTTAGATGCTGAGATCGATAAACTGGTCAAGGCGGATAAAGAAAAACTGCAGGAACTATATAACAACCGGGAAATTGAAAAGTAGACCTGGCGAGGAGGCGTTGTTGAGTTGGTTTATACCCCACAGTTAACTGAATTAATGAAAAAAGTTGAAGAGACCAGACCCTCCCGGGTCGGTGTTGATTTTCCGCGAATGACTCAGGAGGAACGCCGGGATGTTTTAGAAAAGTTCCATCCCGATTATAACTTGGACGGGTTTCGGGAAATTAAAGTTGGCGTTAACAAGGGGGCGCGTATGCCCATTGAAATGGCTGATGTTTTTGAAGCATACAGCCGCATTCGCGATCTCAAATTTGATTTGAAGGCTGATCCGCATTATGACGTCGACGTCCTGGTGATCGGGGGTGGCGGCGCAGGCGCCTCAGCAGCGCTCGAAGCGCACAGTACGGGGGCGGATGTATTGGTTGCTACCAAATTACGCTTTGGTGATGCCAATACGATGATGGCCCAGGGTGGAATCCAGGCTGCTGACAAGCCGAACGATACACCGGCGACCCATTTTCTCGATGTGATGGGCGGCGGGAGGTTGGAGAATGTTCCAGAACTGGCCCGGGCCCTGGTTATGGACGCCCCGCTGGTTATCAAGTGGCTGGAAGATCTGGGCGCCATGTTTGATAAAAAAGATGAAGGCACGATGATCACAGGACACGGCGGTGGGACATCACGCAAGCGTATGCATACCGCCCGCGATTACACCGGAGCCGAAATAATGAGGACCTTGCGGGACGAGGTTTTAAATAAAGGGATTAATGTAGTTGAATTCAGCCCGGCAGTGGAAATAATCCTTGACGAGCAGGGTCGTGCCGCCGGGGCGGTTCTCTACAACCTTGAAACCGAACAGTACGAAATTGCCCGGGCTAAAACGGTTATTATCGCAACCGGGGGATCGGGAAGGCTGCACTACCGCGGCTTCCCGACCAGTAATCATCATGGGGCTACTGCCGATGGCCTGGTTCTTGGTTACAGGGCCGGGGCAAAGACGATTTATGCTGATTCGATCCAGTATCACCCGACGGGGGGAGCATATCCGCCGCAGCTGCTCGGCTTACTGGTTACTGAAAAGACCCGCGGTCTCGGGGCTACACCGCTTAACATTAACGGAGAACAGTTTGTTTACCATCTGGAGACCAGGGATGTTGAATCTTCGGCAATTCTTCGCGAGTGTGATGAACGAGGATTGGGCGTGCCTCTGCCGACCGGGATTGAAGCCGTCTGGCTTGATTCACCGCTTATTGAGATAATTCACGGTGAAGGGACGATTGAGCGCCAGCTTCCGGCCATGCTCCGCCAGTTTCAACGCTTTGATGTCGATATTCGCAAGGAACCGATGCTTATCTTTCCGACATTGCATTATCAAAACGGAGGTTTATTGATTGATGATGATGCCCACAGCACGGTAGAGAATCTTTATGTTGCCGGAGAAGCAGCCGGTGGCATTCACGGTACCAACCGCCTGATGGGCAATTCACTGCTTGATATAATCGTTTTTGGCCGCAGGGCCGGAAGAAATGCCGCGGCAAAAAGCAGGGAAATACCGGTTCCTGAAGGGTTAAATTTCGAGCACCTGGATTCTTATCATCAGGAACTGGACAATACCGGAGCAGGAGATGGGCGGATTGGTCCAATGGTCTTGCCGCACTATACGCATCGCTAATGGGAAAACCTGGGCGTGAAGATAAACTTCCTCTCGAAGATTTTTGGTTTTAGATCTGACCAGGCTGCTGCCGGGACCCCTGTGCGCAATGATGCTCGGGGATTACGGAGCTGAGATAATAAAAATAGAAGATATTAAGGCCGGCGATCCAACCCGTTTCGCCGGTCTGGCCGGTCAGGTGCGCCTGCGCCTGCCGCGTCACGGTGAACATACTACGGAAGTATTAAAATTCTTCGGTTACGGTAGTGCAGTGATCAACTCCATGAAAAAGCGCGGAATTATTAAGGCCACCGATTGAAAAGTTTTGCTTCTATATTTTGCTTCTATATTTTGCTTCTATATTTAAACTTTCTTCTGTGAATTCCTTCCTGATAAAATTCTTACTTGTCCTTTACCGATCAGCCCTGACGATCTATAATAATGTATGTCCAGCGTGAAGGTCAATCAACATGAACAAGAAAAAAAACGCATTGAGCAAGTTTTGAAAATGCTTGCCATGCATTATCCACAGGTAAAAACTGGCCTGGTTTATGATAATTCTTTTCAGCTGCTTGTGGCAACCGTTCTTTCTGCTCAGACTACGGATCAGCAGGTTAATAAGATTACGGCCCGGCTCTTTGAAGCCTTACCGACAGCTTATGAAATGGCCCGGANAAAGCCTTCTGATTTGGAACCTTACCTGAAAAGGGTCGGTCTTTACCGCCATAAAGCGAGTTATTTGGTTGAGGCAAGCAAAATTATAGTTGAGCAGCACGGTGGACGGGTTCCCGATCAGTTTGCGGAATTGATCAAATTGCCCGGGGTAGGACGAAAAACAGCCAATATAATTATTAGCAGTGCTTACGGGCAGCCGGCTTTAGCTGTCGATACTCATGTTTTTCGGGTATCCAGGCGCTTAGGCCTGGCAGATGGCAAAAATGTTGATGCAGTTGAAGAGCAGTTGAAAATGGTAATCCCGCAGGATCAGTGGATTGCTTCGCACCACCGTTTGATTGCTCACGGACGGACATTGTGTCAGGCCAGGAATCCGCAGTGCAAAAACTGTTTTTTAAATGAATGGTGTTTTTTGATATTAGAAAGGGGAAATGATGAATGGCCATTGAAAAACTAGACAAAAAAGCGCTCAGGTTGGTATGTGACTTAAAAAATGTCAACTTTGAAACTACTGCTGAGGTAGATCCTCTGCAAGGCATGCTTGGGCAGGAAAGAGCGGTTAAAGCTACTGAATTTGGACTGCGTATCAAACGCCCGGGCTACAATATATTTATGACCGGTTTGCCCGGCACTGGAAAATCCAGCTATGCTCAATCGATTGTGAAAAAGCTTTCTGCTGAAGAAGCGGTTCCCGATGACTGGGTTTATGTTTATAATTTTGAGAATCCTGGGGAGCCGATCGCTTTAAACCTTCCCGCCGGATCTGGAACAGATCTACGCCAGCACATTGAAGAGCTGTTGGAAGATTTGAAAGAGACTATTCCCAAGGCTTTTGACGGAGAAGATTATGAAACTCAGAAGAATGCTTATGTCAAGGAGTTTCAGGAAGCGCGGTCTGAACACTTAGAAGAGCTTAACAAGTTTGCCCAGGAAAAGGGATTTGCCTTAAAAAGAACCAGTTCGGGATTTGTAACTATTCCACTTCATGAGGGTGAACAGGTTGATGAAGAAGAATACAGCAAGTTAGATCAGGAAACCAGGGATGAAATGGAGAAAAAATCGACGGAAGTGCAGATCAAAGCCATGGAAATTATGCGCCGGGTTCAAAAGCTGGAAAAAGATCTGAAAGAAAAGCTTAAAGAACTCGATAAAAAAATTGGCTATACGGCGATCGGCCATCTTTTTAGCGACCTGATGGAAGAATACGATCAGTATCCGGCAGTTAAAGATTATTTGCAGGCTTTTCAGGAAGATGTAATCTCCAACCTGTCAGATTTCAGAAGTGATGAGGAAGAACAGCAAAATCCGCTATTAATGTTTCAGCAGCAGAGTCAAAAACAGAGCGACCGGCGCTATGAGGTGAATTTATTTGTCGATAATCGTCATAGTGAAGGCGCGCCCATGGTTTATGAAACTAATCCTTCTTACTACAACCTGGTCGGGCGGGTCGAGTATGAGAACCGGTTTGGGACGGTGGTGACAGATTTTTCAATGATCAAACCCGGTGCACTGCACAGGGCTAACGGGGGTTACCTGATTTTGCAGGCCAGGGATTTGCTGACCTCCGTCCAGTCCTGGGAAGTTTTAAAGCGTGTTTTGCGGACCGGGGAAATCCGTATTGAGAATATCAGTGAGCATTTTGGGCTGGTGGCCATGTCGACTCTGCGACCACAGCCAATACCGCTTGATATAAAAGTTGTCATGATCGGCAACCCTTTTATTTATCAACTGCTTTACCATTACGATGAAGATTTTCGCAAGTTGTTTAAAATAAAATCTGATTTTGATACGGAAATGGATCGGGAAGACGATAATTTCAGTACGATGGCCAGCTTTATTTCTTTTCACTGCGATAAACAAAAGCTGCGTCATTTTGACAGCTCAGCGGTTGCCGAAATCGTTGAATACAGTACCCGGCTTACCGAAAAGCAGGGCAAGTTAAGCACCCGCTTTAATGAAATAGTTGATCTGCTGGTTGAAGCAGACACCTGGGCTGATTTAGGAGGAAATGACCTGATTGGCAGAGAGGATGTTGAAAAAGCTCTGGAAGAAATGGTTTACCGGTCTGATAAGATCGAGCAGAAAATTTTAGAATCAATCGAAGAAGAGGAGATTCTGCTTGATCTGGAAGGTGAAAAAGTTGGCCAGGTAAATGCGCTTTCAGTGATTGATCAGGGCGATTATCGTTTCGGACGTCCTTCCAGGATCACCGCTTCGACCTATCCCGGACGGAAGGGGATTATAAATATTGAGCGGGAAAGTGATTTAAGCGGAAATATTCATAGTAAGGGAGTTTTGATTATGAACGGTTATCTCGGTTCCCGTTATGGTCCGCTCACCCCGCTTAATCTAAGCGCCAGTTTATGTTTTGAACAGTCCTACGGGGGTGTTGATGGCGACAGCGCTTCCGCAGCTGAGCTGTTCTGTCTGCTCTCCAGCCTGGGAGAAGTTCCCCTGAGGCAGGATCTTGCTGTTACCGGTTCGATTAATCAAAAAGGAGAGATTCAACCGGTTGGCGGAATAAATAACAAGATTGAAGGTTATTTTATGTCCTGCAAGAAAAAGGGCCTGAGTGGGTCGCAGGGTGTAATCGTGCCTGAAAAGAACCGCAAATCATTAATGCTTAAAAAAGAAGTGATTGAGGCGGTCGAAAATGGCCAATTTAACATATATACCATTAACACCGCAGACGATGGCATAGAATTGCTAAGCGGGTTAGAGGTCGGTGATCTCATCGAGGAAGGCAAATTTAGCGAGGACAGTTTTAATGATAAGGTGCTGCAGAAACTTAAGCACTTCAATGAGGTTTTAAAGAGACAGCAGGAATCACCGGCCCAGGATACACAATAAGTTTAGATCACATTAAATGAGGGATAGCTAATTTATGGACCTGGTTTTAGTAGAGCCGGAAATACCGCAGAATACAGGAAATGTTGCCCGGACTTGCGTTATGACCGGAACCAGGCTGCACCTGGTTGAACCACTCGGGTTTTCACTTTCTGAACGGGAGGTGCGCCGTTCAGGACTGGATTACTGGCAGTACCTGGATTTAAAGGTGCACCGGGATTTTAATGATCTGAAAAAAGCCTATCCTGCTGCGCGGTTTGTATTTTTTACGACCAGGGGCGGACAGCTTTATCACCATCTCGAATACCGGCCGGATGACTTTCTTGTTTTCGGCAGCGAAACGAAAGGGTTGGATCAGGGTATATTGGAAGAAGCTGGAGTGGTGGTCCGCATCCCGATGGTAGAGCAGATCCCGCGTTCTTTGAACCTGGGAAATTCTGCAGCCCTGGTTTTGTATGAGGCGCTAAGACAGCAGGGATTCCCCGGGATGAGTTAGGTCTTTGCCGAGTGTTTTGCTCCCTCGAGTTTACGACGGTCGAGGTAATAGTGGTGTAGAAGGACTTTTAAGGTTGCTGCAATGGGAATGGCAAGCACAATACCCAGCAGGCCCATCAACTGGCCGCCAATCAATACGATTACAATAACGGTCAGCGGACTTAGGTCCGTTGCTCTGCCCAGAAAAACCGGCGTGAAAGCAAAAGCATCGAGGATCTGGACAAAGATATAGAGAAACAGGATCAGGAAAATGCTTGGAGTTCCGGGCATCATGCTTAATAGCAGGGCGGGGATGGTCGCCAAAACCGGCCCGATGTAAAGTATTATATTAAACAAGCCGGCCAGGATTCCCAGGATCAGGGCAAATGGCATGTCCAGCACACTGAGGCCGACCCAGGTCAGCAGACCGACAAATGCACATTTAAGCAGGGTGCCGCGGATATAGTCGCCCACTTTCTGGTCAATGATGCTTAAAATATGATGCACGTTTTCTTTATAAATCTGGGGGAAGAGGAGGGTCAGGTTTTGCTTGACTTTACCCAGGTCCTGAACCATATAAAATACAACAAAAACCATGGCCAGGACTACCCAGACCCGTCCCACCAAATCCATAGACAGACCGGTAATGTAGCGTAATATTTGCTGGACGTTACTCGGAGCCTGCCTGATAAACTGGTTGCTGTATTCCACAAAGGTTTCGGTTAACTGAAGGTTGAACCGATCGTCCAGCTCTTCAAATTCAGCGATCAGTATCGGCAGGTCCTGAATAAGTTCGGTGGTCATGAAAATAACCACTTCTCTCATTTCCAGGATCAGAACAGGGATGAGGAAGTAAAAAAAGAGGACTACAATAATAAGTATGATTAGCGAGGTGAACATGGCAGCCAGGATAGGCCTTATTTTTTTACTGACCAGGTAGTTGACCACGGGAGAGATCGTATAGACAATAAAGACGGCGACAATAATGATGGAGATAACCGGCGCCAACTGAACAAGAAGCCAGATGATAGCAAAAACTGCTGCGGCAGTCAGGACGATTTTTAAGGCCAGTCGAGTTTCCCGATCATTAAACACGGCAAAACTCCTTTATGATAATTACCGGATAAGTAAATGTTGTGTCCTATTGTACCACAAAGTGCGTTTCAAAAAAAGCGAACCTGATATATATTGAAAGTATTTGATGTCCTGAAGGATCTGCTCAGTCAGAAGTCGAAAGATATGAAAAGAGAATTTAGAAGTCAGGCGGAGGGTTAACTATGAGCAATTTTGTGCACCTGCATTGTCACTGCGAATACAGTTTACTTGACGGTGCGGCAAGAGTAAAAAGTTTGGTGAAACGCGCTGCTGAGCTTAACATGCCTGCTGTGGCAGTTACTGACCACGGTACAATGTTTGGGGTAATTGATTTTTACAGGGCTGCTAAAGAAGCCGGGGTGAAACCGATCCTGGGTTGTGAAGTATATGTTGCTCCCCGTTCACGATTTCAAAAAGAAGCCAGAAGAGATGATTCGCAGTATCACCTGGTCCTTTTAGCCGAAAATGAAACCGGTTACCGCAACTTGATGCGACTGGTTTCAGCCGCTTACATGGAAGGTTTTTATTACAAGCCGCGCGTTGACCGGGAATTGCTCGAAGCACACAATGAAGGCCTGATTGCCTTAAGCGCCTGCCTGGCCGGGGAAATCCCCACCTTTATTATGCAGGGACAGTTTGAAAAAGCGCGGGAGACGGCTTGTTATTACCGGGACCTTTTTGGTAAAGAGAATTATTTTTTAGAACTGCATGATCATGATCTGCCGGAACAAAAAGAAGTGAACAGTGCATTAAAGCAGCTTGGTTCAGAGGAAGGTATACCCCTGGTCGCTTCCAACGATGTTCACTATTTATCGCGGCATGATGCTGAGGTTCATGATGTTTTGCTCTGCATTCAGACCGGTAAAACAGTAAATGAAACTGAGCGGATGAAATTTGGTTCGCAGGAATTTTATTTCAAGACGGAAGAGGAAATGGCCACCCTCTTTCCCGATTGTCCGGAAGCAATCAGCAACAGCGTCTGGATAGCAGAACGCTGCACTGTTGAAAAGGATTTTTCGCAAAGGCATTTGCCCGAGTACAAGCTTCCCGAGGGGGAAGATGATGTCAATGCTTATATTGATAAGGTTTGCTATGAAGGAATGGAAGCACG
>SL_8KL_010_SEDDRAFT_10003996_pt1 | contig 12024 bp, 14 predicted proteins | sample SodLakKL_010_SED_4_FD_11160 | JGI IMG/M metagenome (IMG submission 11160) | reverse complement strand
AGGTTTTGATTTACGCTTCCTTGGAGTGAGTTTTTACGTCCTGTTTGCAAAGTCCCCGGACCTTAGTTACGTAAGGTTGCAGTAACAAGAAATGGATATTCCGACCTGGAATCAAGGGGGAAACATGTTAATAATCGGCGAGAAGATCAATGTCATGCTCAAGAAAATCGGGCAGGCCATGAAGGAAAGGGACAAAAAGCCCATCCAGGACCTGGCAGTCAGTCAGGTGCAGGCCGGGGCCAATGCCCTGGATATCAACGCCGGACCGGCCACCAAGAACGGCCCGGAAATCATGCAGTGGCTGGTTAACACTGTTCAGGAGGTTACAGACGTGACCCTGTCCCTGGACACCACCAATGCCGAGGCCATGGAGGCCGGACTGCAGGTATGCAAAAATCCGGCAATAATCAACTCCACTTCCGGGGACAGGGCCAAACTGGAGACCATTATGCCCATGGCCAAAAAGTACGATGCCGACGTCATAGGCCTGACCATGACTTCTGCCGGGGTCTCCCGGGACGCCAACGAGCGGGTGGCCATTGCCGTGGATATCATGACCGCCATGGCTGAATTTGACGTGCCTGTGGAGCGCCTTTACCTTGATCCCCTTATTCTGCCGGTGGGCGTAGCTCAGAACCAGGCCATGGAAGTGGTGGAGGCCATCAAGATGTTCCGTCAGCTCAATGACCCGCCCATCAAATCCGTGGTGGGCCTGAGCAACGTATACAACGGCACACCCGAGAGGCTGCACAGCATTCTCAGTTCCACCTACCTGGTCATGCTCATGACCGTAGGCCTTGACGCAGCCATAGCCGATCCCATGGATCAGAGACTGATGGAATCCATGAAGACCGCCCGCCTTTTCAAAAACGATATCCTCTACTGCGACTCATACCTGGAATAAATTGATCAGAGGGCCGGCCTCTTGGCAGAGCCGGCCCCGTTCAAACTTACAAGGAGTGCTGTATCCATGAAGATTAATGCAATGCCTCCCTGCCAGGCAAAATGCCCCATCCACATGGATGTCCAGGGCTATGTGGCGGCCATTGCCGGGGGAGACGTGCAGGAAGCCGACAGGGTTATCCGCAGAACCAACCCTTTTCCTTCAGTTTGCGGGCGTATCTGCACCCGGGAATGCGAATCTGTGTGTCGCCGGGGCAAAAGCGTGGATGAGCCGGTGGCCATCAGGGCCCTGAAGCGTTATGCCTCGGACAGTGCCGCTGCCGGGGCAGAAGTTCCAGGCCCGGAAATCCGTTTTTCAGAGAAAGTCTGCATAGTGGGAGCCGGTCCTGCCGGCCTGACTGCGGCCCATGACCTGGCCCTTATGGGTTACCGCGTAACAGTCTATGAATCCGAGGATGAGCCTGGAGGAATGCTCACCAGGGGTATTCCCAGGTACAGGCTGCCCCTGGACCTGGTGCGCTCGGAGGTGGACCGCATCCGCTCCCTGGGGGTGGAAATAAAAACCGGGTACATGCTTGGCAGGGATATTTCCCTGCAGGATCTGCAGAAGGATTTCGATGCTGTCTTTCTGGGCATGGGCAGTGAAAAAAGCACCTGTCCCGAGTGCAGCGGGATGGAACTCTCCGGAGTCTGGACTGCCGTGGAGTTTTTAAAAGACGTCAGCCGCGGTAAAAAATTCAATCCGGGCAATAAAGTAATTGTCATCGGAGGCGGACATACGGCCATAGATGCGGCCCGGACCTGCCTGAGGCTCGGGGCAGAGGATGTGACCATAGCTTATCGCCGCACCATTGATGAAATGCCGGCAGGGATGGACGAGGTGGAAGATGCCCGGGAAGAAGGAATCAGGTTTGAGTTCCTTACGGCCCCGGAAGCTTTTGAAGGCAGCGGAAAAGTGGAAAAAATGCGCTGTGTGCGCATGGATCTGGACAAGTCCTGCGGAGGCAAGGGCAAGCTTACCTGCGTGGAAGATTCTGCTTTCGAAATGGAGGCGGATACTATAATTCTGGCCACGGGATACGTTCCCAGGACCGAGGCCGTGCAGGAACTCTGTACGGAAGGAGGGGACAGGCTGGAGATAAAGGACGCCGCCGGGGCCACCAGGACTCCGGGGGTGTTTGCCGGAGGAGATTTTGTCAGCGGGCCCACTACAGTGGTTCAGGCCATAGCTTCTGGCAGAAAGGCTGCTGAAGCCGTGCACAGGTATCTGCGGGGCATGGATCAGTCCCCGGAAGCACAGGAAGAGATTCTCCAGGATCTGGATGATGATGTGGCCCGCCTGGTTCCTAAGGCCGGCAGGGAAAAGCCGGTCTGCCTTGATTCCGGCTCCAGAGTTCATTCCTTTGATGAAGTAGAACATGTTTTCACTCCAGAGCAGGCCAGGACGGAAGCAGCCCGTTGCCTGCACTGCAGTCTGGGAGCCCATGTTTCCCGGGACTGTGCCGTATGCCTGAACTGCGTCCTGGTCTGTCCCTACAATGTTCCCAGGCCCGGAGAGGAAAAGGCTTATATAGACATGAGCCAGTGTCAGGCCTGCGGGGTCTGCGCCGGTCAATGCCCGGCTTCAGCCATTGATCTCAGGCTGGAGCCAAGAACAGAGCTGCGCCAGAATATTCGCCGGGTGCTTGAGAGAGCTGAAAGTAACTCCCAGAATGATTTCATCTTTGGATATGTCTGCGATTTCAGCAGGACCAGACCCAGAGAGCTTAAGGGCGAAAATGTATATACTATAACCAGGCCCGGGCTGGGACGCATTGATGTATATGAGCTCCTGGTCCCTTTTGAGGCCGGGGCCAGAGAGGTCCTGGTGTCCGGTTGCGGTGAAGAAGACTGCAAGTTCAAGGATTGCAGCCTGTGGACCCGCAGAAATGTACAAAAGGCAGCCCGGATACTTGAAAGCATCGGAATTGACCCCGAGCGGCTGAAGATTGTTGAAGGTTGATAATTAAATGCTGAAAGTTAAACATGACACTCTGATGGCAAAATCAAGCAAAAAAAGAAGGTGAGAATATGATTGTTGCTGAAGTAAAGCCCATGGCCGAGATTCAGGACACGATAAAAAATTACAGCAAGGTACTTATATCCGGCTGCGGCAGCTGTGTAACAGTCTGCCTCAGCGGTGGGGCCCAGCAGGTGGAGGTGCTGGCTTCTTCCCTGCGTACCGCTGCAAAAAGCCAGGGGCAGCAGCTGGAGGTAGGTGAGGAAACCCAGCTGCGCCAGTGCGATCCCATGTTTATTGAACAGATCAGAGATAAGGCGGCCGGGTACGAGGCTATCCTGTCCATGGGGTGCGGAGCGGGAGTGCAGACCATGGCCGAGACCCTGGGCAATATCCCCGTATACCCGGCCCTGGACACCGTCTTTTTCGGCGGGGCTGACGGCCAGGGCGGGTTTGTGGAAACCTGCGCCGCCTGCGGTCAGTGCATCCTGTCCAGGACCGGAGGAATATGCCCCGTGGCCAGATGCGCCAAGAGTCTTACAGACGGCCCCTGTGGAGGGGCCCAGGCAGGCAACTGCGAGGTATCCAAAGATACCCGCTGTGTCTGGCAGCTCATATATGTCCGTCTGTTCCGTCTGGGGCAGCTGCACCTTCTCAAGGAAACCACTCCACCCAAGGCCAGAAGGGTGCATCCGGCCAGGTTGAACCGGGCAGAGTAATTGTACAAGCACTTGCCTGGTTGCAGGTGTTTCATAATAACAGGAGTTACAGTATGGGATTCAGGGAAGCAGTAGAGTCAGGCAAATTTTTGATTACCGCAGAGGTAGGTCCGGGCAAAGGCACGGACATGCATGAGCTGCTGGAGGACGCCGAGGCCATCAAAGACAGGATACATGCCATCAATGTCACAGATCTGCAAAGCTCGGTCATGCGTCTGGGCTCTCTGGCAGTCAGCCATATTCTGGCGGATAAAGGCATTGAGCCCATATACCAGCTCACCTGCCGGGACAGAAACAGACTGGCCCTGCAGTCGGATCTTTTAAGCGCCTGGGTTCTGGGGGTGAAAAACGTTTTGGCCCTCACAGGTGATCACCCTGTGCTGGGTGATCATCCGGAAGCAATGCCGGTTTTTGACTGTGATTCCGTAAGCCTTTTGCAGATGATGCGGACTTTGAACGGCGGACATGATATGGCCGGAAACGAACTCAATGGAGTACCGGACTTTTTTCCGGGCGCGGTGGTCAATCCCGGGGCTGACGCCGGTGCCGGGCTGGAGATGCAGCTCATCAAGCTGGAAAAAAAAATCGAGGCCGGGGCCAGGTTTATTCAGACTCAGGGGGTATTCGAGCTGGACAGCTTTGAAAAATTCATGAAACGCGTAGAGGGATTCAACGTCCCCATAATGGGCGGGATCATCATGCTCAAATCCGCCGGCATGGCCAAGTTCATGAACAAGAACGTGGCCGGCATATCCGTTCCCGAGTCCCAGATCCAGGCTATGACTGATACCGACGACAAGGTCAAAACCAGCGTGGAGATCGCATCCCATCTGGTCAAGGGCATGAAGGACATGTGTCAGGGAGTGCATATCATGGCCATCGGGTGGGAGAAAAAAATCCCCATGGTCCTGGATGAAGCAGGAATTTAGACCCATGGATGTGTGGGAGTGCGGGGAAGTATGAAGAATACAGCCATAATCGGTGCCGGTGTAGTGGGCACGGCTATCGGGTATCTGCTGGGCAATGCCGGTTACCATATCACCGGCATTGCCAGCCGCAGCATGGAGTCCGCCAGCAAGGCCAGGGAGTTCATCGGGCAGGGTGAAGTGTCAACTGACCCGGCAGGTGCTGCCCGTGCGGCTGAGATAATTTTTATCACCACTTCCGATGATGCAGTAAGGCAGGTGTGCCGGGAAATCGCCGACCAGGACGGTTTCAGCCCCGGTAGCCTGGTTATTCATACCAGCGGGGCTTTGTCCGTTGATGCCTTAGTTTCCGCAAAATATAAAGGGGCCGGTACAGTTTCCATGCATCCCCTGCAGAGCCTGCCCAGCGTGCAGGAAGCAGTAAAAAATCTGCCAGGATCTTATTTCTGCCTGGAAAGCGAGGATGAAAGCGCCCTGAATACAGCCAGGGAAATGGTCCGTATATTTCAGGGCAGGGAGCTGAACATTCAGCTGGGGGGCAAGTCTTTATACCATGCCGGGGCAGCAGTGGTCTCCAATTTTTTGGTGGCTACAATAGGATTCGGCCTGCAGCTGCATGAAAGTGCCGGCATAGACAGGCAGGACTCATTGAATGCCCTTCTGCCCCTGATCCAGGGTACGCTGAAAAATATCGAAAAAATGGGCATTCCAGCCGCCCTGACCGGACCCATTGCCCGGGGGGACGCTCAGACGGTCCAGGATCACCTGGCATCCATTGCCCGGGAAAATCCTGACCTTTTGGGGCTTTACTGCCAACTGGGAAGATATACAGTGAATCTGGCTCTGGAAAAAGGAACCCTCAAAAAAGAAGCCGCATTGCAAATCCTGGACTTGCTGCAAGAGTACGGTTAGTGACTTACTCCTGAGACCCTGCTTGCCCCGTGAAATTTCTTCCATTTCACTGGGGTCACAAAAAACAAGAAACTTAGACAGGATTAACAGGATTGATTACCTTTTGGCCTGGCTTCCGGCCAGGACAAAAATGGTTTTCTCTTAATCCATCTCTTAATCCTGTTAATCCTGTCAATAAAGCTCTTTTCTTTATTGGGTTGCGGGCAAAAGCCCGCCTTAAATTGCTATCTCGCTTTGAACAGAATCGCTCCGGTGAAAATCAGGGCCACGGGCAGGGCCACTACAATACCCCCCAGAAGACCGCCTACGATACATAAAATCATTCCGGCTTTGGCATGCCGGTGCATAGCGTATACACTTCCCACCAGGTATGGTAAAAGGCCACACACAAATCCTATTACAAAACTGACCAAAACAAATACCAGTATGGATGGATCATCCATGAACTATTTTCCTCCGGTTACAGGTAAGGCTTCAAATCAAAGTGATGCTGCTGAAAAAACTGGCGGGCACTGGAGGGTTATTCCATGCGGTAATGCTTGCTTACGGCTCTGGTTATTTTCCAGGTACAGGACATGCCCCTGGGAAAGGTTACCAGGTCTCCGGCCCTGATGACCACAGGGTCTCCACCATCCGGGGTCACCTCAACTTCTCCTTCCACAATGTAGCATGTTTCCTGCTGATCATAGTGCCAGGGAAACTCTGATTCCTTTTCTCCCCACATGGGCCACTGCCAGACCCCCATTTTTTCCAGTTCTTCCCGGGGGGGATTAGGGGTTATCTTTATTTCCTGCATAAATCCTCTCCTGCAATGTTCGGGTTAGTCGACTTTGGGCATTAACGCCCATTTGACATGCCATCCCTGTTCTTCTTCCAGGCAGACAATGCCGCCGTTTTGGAACTTTATCACCCGGTTGTCCTGGTCTCCGGCCACCAGAAGTGAGGCCAGCCGCTGCATGAAAGGCAGATGCCCCACCAGCATGAAGCGGTTAAGCTCTTCCAGTTTATCTTTCCAGGCCTGGACATCGTCAAGGGGACCCAGTCCCTGGGCCGCTTCTACGCTAATTGCCGAATTCAGGGTGCCGGCCATGATCCGGGCGGTCTGTTCGGCTCTTTTCTTGCCGCTGTGCACAATGCCCTGCACCGGTACCCGGTAGTTGCCCGCTGTTTCAGCGATGCGGCGGACATCTTTTTCACCCTGCGGGGAAAGTCCTTGTTCCGGATCCTCGTCTTTAGGTCTGCTGAGTCCATGTTGTACCAGATAGATCTGCATTACGCACCTCCCGGGTTTAAGGAGTCATCTCATGATAAAAAGTAGTCAATGCTCCTGGCATGTGTCAAGATATAAAGATAAAGTCCGCATTAGGCCAGAAATGTGTCCTTGACAACGCCAAAAGCTTGTGCATTGTTTTCTGGTATGAACACCAAGGCCGGTGCAGATGTCTGCAATGAGTTTTCCCTGGGATCACTGGGCCTTCCGGATATTTCCCGGGTGCTGGAGAAGGGCTTCGTGCCGGAACATTCGGCCAGGTTCATGCGGGCCATGTCCTGTGGGGAGCCTTTTATTGTCCAGGGACATCTGTTCCTGGCCGGACAGGACTGGCTGATGGCTGTTGGTTATCCTCTGGATGCACCCTATGATCCGGACAGGTTTGCCAAAGCGTTGAGAGAAAGTGTCCGGCGTGTCAGACCAGACAGGTGCTGGGCGGTATGCCCTTTTCTTCCGGCTGACCTTGCCGGGTGTCGTGTTGAGCAGGATTTTTATTACACCCTCCCTGTGGAGTCCAGGGTGAAGCCCAGGCTTGTGCATCTTGCCCAAAGAGCCTCCCGCACCCTGAGGGTGGAGCAGGGCAGGGAATTTACCTCTGCCCATCATCAACTCTGGCAGGAGTTTATTAATAACCGTACCCTGCCTTCCAGGGTTCGCACCATGTACCAGCGCACCGGACATGTTCTGGCCGGTGTGCAGGAACTGTTTTTTCTCAATGCCTGGGATAAATCCGGGCACCTGGCGGCCTGTCTGTTTCTGGACCCCGGACCGAGACGTTTTATGAGCTATCTTATTGGGGCCCATTCCCGCATCAACTACACCCCTTATGCTACTGACCTGCTTTTTCGGGAAATGGTCGAGCTGGCCCGGGACAGGGGAAAGGAATTTGTTCATCTGGGTCTTGGGGTAAATCCAGGTATCAGGCGTTTCAAGGTCAAGTGGGGCGGGACCGCCCACTGGCCCTTCGAATTCGCCGCCTGGGAGGAAAGGCCTCAAGCGCAGAAAGAATCCAGAGTACACCCTGTTCCTTTCGTTGAGGACAAATTCAAGTTCTTCTTGAACCTTCCGGAGCAGCGCAGACTGGCCATGCTCTGGGAGCTGGAAAAAAACGGGCGCAGAAGCTGGATTGCCGGAGCCGCGCATTTTTATCCCTTCAGTTTCCGGCTGGATATGCGCAATCTTTTCCAGGAAGTGGACACAGTTCTTTGCGAAGGCCCCCTGGATCAGGTCAGCATGGAGCTCATAGCTGATTTCGGGAAAAATCCGGACCCGGACACCCCAAGACTGGCCTCCATGTTGACTGATAAAGAAATCAAAGATCTGGAAAAGGTAGTCCTTGGTCGTGGTCTCTGGAACTTTTTTTTCAATGTGTCCATGGATGACAGCCCGGACGTACGCTATTACCTGGCCCATACCAGGCCCTGGCTGGCCTTTTTTACCATGTGGTCCTCGTTTCTGAGACGCCACGGCTGGGAGCAGTCAGTGGACCGGGAAGCCTGGAATACGGCCCAGGAAATGGGCAAATACGTTCTGGGCATGGAAACTATCTCCGAGCAGCTGCGCACACTGGAAAGTATTCCTGTGGACAGGATTGTCCGGTTCTTAAGGGACTGCCGCAACTGGTCCGGGCTCAAGAAAAGATATGAGACCGGCTATCTCAAGGGAGATCTGGACAGGATGTTTGGAAGCAGTGCAGAGTTTCCTTCCCGGACTGAAATGGTCATCAACCGTCGTGATGAGCGTTTCTTAAAGCGCATGCTCCCTTTTCTTGAACAGGGGCGCTGCGCGGTATTCGTTGGTTCGGCCCATATGCTCAACCTGCGCGGCATGCTCAGGCAGGCAGGGTTTTCCGTGCGCAGACGCAAGTAAAGTGGTTTTGCTTGCATAAACTCCAGATTAATGGTCTTTCTGGTCTATGGCTGACGCCAGCTTTCAACCATTAAACGTTAGTAAGAGAATCCAGTGCAGGCATTGATTTACAGCATACTGGCGGGGTCCTCCACTGCTCTGGGGGCTGTGGCTCTCATGTTTATGGGGACGCCGGGCAAGAGAACCATGGCCGTTCTTCTGGGATTTGCCGGCGGAGTCATGCTGGCTGTTTCCGTTTTCGAGCTTATGCCCGAAGCCCTTGAACTTGGCTCCATGACAGTACTGATTATGGGTTTCCTGCTGGGATGTTTAATTATGTATCTCCTGGACAGAATAATTCCCCATGCCCACCTCTCCGACAGCGAGCACCTGACAGTGGAAAACCCGGAACGTCTCAGCATGAGGCAAAACAGTATGCTGCGCTGCGGTTATCTGATTTTCTTGGGCATTGCCATGCACAATATTCCCGAAGGCATGGCCATCGGGGCCGGCATTGAATCCAGTCCCGAACTGGGCCTGGTCATCGCCGTGGCCATCGGGCTGCACAACATACCCGAGGGGCTTGCAGTGGCCGGGCCGCTTAAGGCAGGGGGGCTTTCCAACCTGAAAGTTTTTTTATTTACCCTGGGAGCCGGGCTGACGACCGTTATAGGGGCCGCTCTTGGGCTTCTGGTTTTCGGGATCTCAGAGGTTTTTGTTTCCGCAGGCCTGGCTTTTGCAGCCGGAGCAATGATCTATATCGTAAGCGATGAGCTTATCCCGCAGTCCACCAGCATGCACGCTCACGCCGCCAATGCAGGTCTTATAGCCGGTCTGCTCCTGGGTTTTGTGCTCCTGGCATAATGTAAGGATGGCTTGTAACTTCGGGGCTTCTTGAATAAACATGTGAGCAAATACATGACGCACAATCAAAAGAAAAAAACACTTGGTCTGCCCGGCATGGCAATCCTGCTGGCCCTTACTGTGATAATAACCGTCATTGTAACCCTGGCAGCAGCCAGGATATGGCTGTTTCAGCCGGATGTGAGTCCTGTTGTCCTGGATACCCGGGAAGAAGCCCGGCTGGAGCACAAGCTCAAGATCCTGGAACAAGCCTCCAGGCCGGGGGAATACTCGGAAAGCCCGGAAGACAGGGTCCTGTATCTGACGCAGCGCGAATTAAACGCCATTGTTGCCCGTGATCCGGCCCTTGCCGGGAGGTTGTTCTTTCATCTTTCAGATGCAAAGATTTCCGCCACCCTGCTGGTGGATATTCCAGAAGACATGCCGGTATTTGCCGGCAGGAGAGTGGAGGTGGCCACTGGCCTGGAAGTTGAATACGCTCATGGCCGGCTCTCTCTGATTGTTGAAGGGATAAGCCTCATGGGAGTGCCCCTGCCCTCGGCCTGGCTTGGAGGTCTCAAGGGAAGAGATCTATTGGAACTCGAAGGTCCCGGCGGCGATCTGGCCAGGCTCCTTGGACAGGGAGTTCAGGACCTGCAGGTAAAAGACGGCAGGCTTAGAATCGAGCTGGCTGAATAACCTTCAGCCTGGATATTTTTCTCTTCAATTCAACAGATGTATAACTACCATAGAATGCCCGGTTCCAAACTGTGAACAGGCCCTGATCATCCCTGCCCATCCCTCAAGCACAATCATTTTTCCATGCAGTATTAATGAAGTAGTTGCAATGTGATTGTTTAACTTATGAATTTGAGAATGCATTTGAATATATTATTCAGCCTCAATCGGTAGGTTTTATATGTTTTGTTGTTATATCTTGTGTTAGGTATGGATATCTGTTTTATTTCAAAATAAATTTTGAAAGATTGTGAAAAAATGTGCAATAAATTTTTCTTTTTTTATGGGTTGACTCACAATTTTATGTCTATTATGGTTTAAAATATAAAAGGAATGCATTGAATGGAATTGATTTCTTTAAGTCAATACATCCATTCGGTAAATACTTACATCTATTTTTTAGGTTTGCTTAAGATGCATCTGCAAAAAGTCGAGAAATGAATAATCTATACAACTATTTGTTTTTACTGATCTCTGACGTCCGTCACTCACCCTGCCACGCCCTTGGCGTGGTTCGCGTGACAAAAATGACTTTCTGCAGTCACATCATCTGAATTTTTATCAGGTGGACAAAATTTTCGGGGTGACAGCCCGAATTGACTACTAAATTTTTTAACCCCCCAAAAAAAGGAGGACTCATGACTTCAAGCAATTCAGGCACTGGAGATCCAAGGACAGTTGATTACAAACAGATGAATATACCTGAGGATTTATCCAGCAATGAGCGTGAGAGGTATGATGAAAATCAGACTGTGCAGCTGAAGGACAAGGAGACCGGCAAAATAGTTGAAGTAACCAGGACCGATGAATCCCCGGAACTGGGCAAGCTGCTGATGGTCTGCGGAATCATCGGCGCAGTTCTACTGATTTTATTCCTGGTCTTTTCCCTGGCAACATAACAGATTAAAAATAATGATTATCAGGATAAGAAGAGGAAAGCCTGGTCAAGTTCCAGCGTTTTGCCTGTCCAGTGGGGAATAAAGTCTACTGGGTGAGTTTAAAGGTGATGATAATCAGGGGCCGGATCATTTTTAAAAAAAGATCCGGCCCCTTTTTTTCAGTTTCCCTTTGAGGGTGACGATTCAGGGCAGAAAGTGCCTTCTCCTGATTATTGGGTTTTCTCAAAGGTTACCTTTTATATGTGAGACGGGCCTGTAAAGCTTCAAAGACTGGTGCATTGAAGCAAGCAGATCTTCTTCCTGAGGACTGACTGACTCTTTCTGGCCCAGAATGAGCAATCCGCCGGGGTTTATGGACTCTGCAATGCTTCGGGCGAATTTCCTGCGTCTCTGGCCATGAAAATAGGTAAATACAAGATACCTGCAGAATATAATGTCCATTTCCCGGGGCAGATCATCTTTTAACAGGTCGAACTTCCTGAAATTGACCATGCTCCTTATTTCTTCGTGCAACCGGTAACCATCCGCTTCCGGTTCAAACCATTTTTTCTGCAGCTCACGCGGGACTTCGCGCAGGGCTTTTCGAGGGTACCAGCCTCTCCTGGCACGATCCAGGCAGGCCTTATCAATATCAAGAGCAGTTATTGCTATACCCGCCCCTTGAAAGGCCGGTTCTATCTCATGTTTCCATAAAAGGGCCAGGGAGTAAGGCTCCTCGCCATTGCAGCATCCGATATGCAGCACCTTCAGCGGGCGGTCAACATTTGCAGCTGCCATGGCCGGCAGTATCTTGCCAGTCAGGTGATCCCAGAGTTCTTTTTCCCGGAAAAAGCGGCTTACCGTGACCCTTAGTACATTGGGCAGAAAGGCTGCTTCCACGGGATTGGCATCAAGGTAGTCAGCAAACTCGGAAAAACCTCCAAGGCCCAGCTGGTGAATGCGCGACAGTACATTTCGCCAGCTGGGC
>SL_8KL_010_SEDDRAFT_10003995_pt1 | contig 12028 bp, 9 predicted proteins | sample SodLakKL_010_SED_4_FD_11160 | JGI IMG/M metagenome (IMG submission 11160) | reverse complement strand
TCCACCTCCTCTGTTTTTTGACAACATACACTTCCTGGAAAAAGAAGATAGTTTTCGAGACCTGTACAGTCGAGGGTTCCCGCACGAACCCACCCGTCCGGACAGGTTCCATGCTGAACGCGTTGATATTCTCCCGGCACTTTTTGGTGTGTTGTTGTGTCATCATCTGTCGCCTCTCTCATTTCTCTACAGCATTCCATTAGAGGCACGACAGCTCCCCAAAGAGCACAATTTCCCGGAGGCGCATACTGGTGCGGGTGGCTACAATACCCTACATTCCAAAAATAATTTCCTGTGGGCACATATCCTCCGGGCGCGGCATAAACATCTCCTGCAAAAGGGTTAATAAGAGAAGCGAAGCCGAGGTTTAGCCCCAAAACATCGCTCCCTTTTGCATAAACATCTCTTTCATATAAACCAAAAAGAGAAGCGGAATAAAGAGTAGATCCAAAAGACTCATGAGGAACAAGAGAGCTTTCTTGTGCTTCGCTTTCCACTCCTTGTACGCAACCATCCTCGTCAACGGAAATAAATCCACCCTCAATGGGGTCCACACTTGAACCGGGAATTCTTCCGTCCAATATCTCATCTCTCGTACTCTTAAAAGTCTCATACTCTTCTTCCAACACAAGCACCTCCAAATGAAGATGCACCCCGGTTGTAGAACCACTTCTCCCCATAGTACCAACAACTCCCGGTTTTTCGCTAGCGTGTGCATCGCTTGCCTCTGAAACGGAAAACCCAATATTATGTCCAGTATCTTCAATAGGGTCCTCGTTTAAGTGTGAATAAATAACAAGGAAAGGATTGCCGTTCCCGTCGTCTTTGTGGTGAGTGATTAAAGTATTTCCTCGACTCCCCAAATGACCCCCTTGAACTATCTGCCCGTCATCAATAATAGGATATATATTTTTTTGCCCGGGTCCTGCATTAGTAATTATAATATCTACTCCATGATGGAAGTCCGGTTCTCCTGTTATCGGGTGAGTTCTCTCCCCATAATCGGATGTAGTTTTTGGACAATATTCTTCATCAAAGGGGCTTCGCGTTTCTATATTTGCCCCCTCGTAGTCATCTTTTGTTGATCGATCTGTGGCCGGATGCCCTTCAATAGTGTCCGTATATATTTCCTCGTCTTCGTCATCATCGTCCCAAAAGGGGGTTTCCATAAAGGGATCGTCATCGTCGTCATCATCATCCCAAAAAGGAGTATCTATAAAGGGATCGTCATCAGGTTCTGTCCAGGGATCGTCATCAGGTTCTGTCCAGGGATCTCTTTCCACGGTGTCCATCGCTTCTTCTCCAAAACACGGTTCTCCTTCGGGACACTCTTCTATAATCTCCAGAAGCTCGCCACTTGCCACATATATATCTTCCGCCGTCTCTTCCGCGTCTTCCGTAGCATCAAGAACGGCGTAAAGCTTTTCTTCGGCTCTTTCATTTAAAATGGCGTCCTCTATAAGCATTCCGAAAGGAATCTGATAATAAACATTCTTTATCGTCCACTCCATCTCTCTAAAGTCTTCTATCGCGTCCGGATCTTCCGTGTCCCTTGTTTCAAACAAGACAAACCTCGAATCAAGAGCAAAGAGAACAGAGTAAGAAAAAAGAACGATAAGCACTCCCTGTACCGCACTGGCAATCCATCTTTTTGCCTCCTTTCTTTTCTGAGCATCTCCCGCGGAAGTAATATGTAAAACCCCGCCATAAAGAACGATAATGACGGCAACAATAACCGATATAGCTATGAGAAGATGAAAGAAGTAGGTCATAAAGAGGGGCAGTACCTCTTCTCTCTCGGCATCCGCGAGAAACTCTTGCGGAGACTCCACTCCCGGAATACTGGGATAGGTGACTTCTGTCTGGGAAAAAACAAATAGCGGCATCAAAATAAAGAGCGCCACCAATGTCAATACAATAAGGACATTTTTCATATTTGTTTCCGAGTTATTATCGAAAAAGGAATATTTTTTCATTATACATTAGAAAAAGTAAAAAGGGCAAAGATTTTAGAAGTCCGTTTTCTTTTTCTTTATCTTTTCTATCTCCTCCGGAGAAGAGGTAATTATCTGATCTTCCATGTAAGAAGCTGTTATCTTTATGGCTACATGCTTTTGTCCTGCAAAAAAGATTCCTTCTCCCACCTCTCCTTCAAGAAGAATGAACTTTTCTTCCTCGGTCAGGCTAAAGGTTTCTTGGATCATATCTATCACGGCGGAAGACTGTTTGAGTAATATTTTTAGAGCGGAGTTGGTTACAATGGGTTTTCCATAGTTTGATTGCATAAAGTCGGACACGTCCTGTGTAATAGTAGTAACTCCAAGCCAGTATTTTCGCGCTCTCTTAACGAGCCCGAAAAGAAATGATGCCCCGTCTTCGTTTTGCATCATGAGCCACGCCTCATCGATAACAAAGAGCCTCTTTCTCATAGAGGAAGTTACTATCTTCCAGATAAAGCGCATGATAATAAACATCGCTATGGGGCGCATCTCTTCTTCCAAGTCTCTTATACCGAAAACGGTAAGATTGTTTTCCGTAGAAACATTAGTGTACTGGTTAAAAAATCCCGAGTAGGTCCCTTGAGTAAATCTTCTCAGACGTAAAATAAGAGGCCTTGTTCCTTCCATCGATTCAAGAACCTGCTCTAGGTCGGAAAGAAGGGGTACTTTTTCCTCCCATGTTTTGGGGTCACTGTCCGGGGTAATGTCCCTTGCCGCGTATGTTTCGGTAATCGCTTGATCGATAAGAGCGTCCTCTTCCGGTGAAAGCCCTCCAAGCATAACCCGGAGAAGCCCTACCAGATTTATCGTATTTGTTCTTAGCACCTCCTCGGCACTTTCATCTTCGGCGGGAATAGGGATATCAAAAGGATTTATCTGATATTTAGATCCCAAAGAGATATTGTAAAATGCTCCTCCCACCGATTCGGCAAGCGTTTTATACTCATTTTCCGGATCTACAATAATCACCTCTATCCCGCTCATAAGAGATCTTAGGACATCGAGCTTAACAAGATATGATTTACCAGCACCCGAGGTTCCGAAGATTACCGCATTCGCATTTTCCAGAGTAAATCTATCAAAGAGCACCAGCGAACGGTTGTGCTTGTTTATTCCGTAAAGAATTCCTTCCGAAGAGGTAAGGTCAAAAGAGATAAAGGGGAAAATACTGGAAAGAGGCTCGGTATTCATCGGCGTATGGGTTTGGAGAAGGTCCATCCCGTAAGGAGAAGTGCTAGTAAACCCGGCAGCTTGCTGGAAGAGAGCGGGTCTTATATAAATAACCTTGGCTTCAAAGATTGACCTGAGGACGCTCTCCGTATCTTCAATCTCCTTTTCCGACTCCCCGTAGATTGTGATGTAAAGACCGAAATAAAACATCTTCTCTTGAGCCGATTGCAACCTATCTCTCAGCTCCTCCATATCCTGATAAGCTGTTTGGAGTACCGGGTTTCTAACAAGGCCCTTCTCTTCGTTGTCCATTATCTCCGCTTGAACCTCGGTGAGTCTTTTACGGAGCTTCTTTAATACCTCTTCCGTGCTCGCCGGATGAATAAAAAAGGACATGTCGAGTTGCACGTTGAGGTTTATTACCGGAGATACCCATCCGGCAGTAATATAATGAGGGAAAGAAAATACAAAGAAAGAGCGAGAAAACTTCTCTTCAATTCTCAGTTGTCCTTGCTTTTCCTGAATGGAAGAGGGAGCAACAACATCAACAATGGTAAGTTCATTACTTTTTTTCTCCTTACTGGAGCTACCCTGACCTATAAGCTTTTTAAAATCGTCTGCAAGTGACATATATAACAATTAACCTGTAAGCTCTTCCGGAAATTCCGGGTAATACCCGCTCTCCGCACTCTTGGGATGGAAAAGTGACCAGAAAAGCTCTACGATTTCAATCGTCGTAAGGGGCGCGCAATGAAGGCCGCACCTCCTAAGCCCCAAAGCCACGAACTCCATTCTTTGGTAGAGCTGTTCCTTGCCTCGCTGAAAGTCGTCTTCGGTCGCCTCTTCTTTTCCTTTCTTTTTCTTTCCTCCTCCCAGTCCAGAAATAGCATAGGGAACTACTACAAAAAAGTTTTTCGTATATATCGATTCTTTTTTTACAAAATCTTCCAGAAACTCCCTGTATCCCGCTGTCTGTTTTTTAAGAAGCTCATTCTCTTGCTCCTTCTCCATCTCTTTTACTTTTTCGATGTAACCTGTGATATTCGTCTTTCGAGACTGGACAACTATCTGACAAGGGAAGTCTAGAGAGTTAAGGAATGACTGGAACTGGTGAATAACCGCTTCCTGCTCGTCTCTTGATTTGAGAGCAATATTTATCGAAGAAACCATAAGAACTCCCCTGAGTCCTTGATTTCTTAGAATAATCACTCCCTCTCTTACCTGCTTTATGGGAATGAAATCTTGTGCGCTTTTTTTAGCAGGCATAAATAATATAAGTTCTACTTTTCAAAAACAGTATTGATACGTCCTCCCTTCTCTTTTCGTAACACCTTCTACTAATTACTGTGGTCATAAGTATTGTTACAGCTATATTCACCAGCCACCCTTAAAAGGTTTCTATATCGCTGGCAATATTCCCCAGTCTACTTCCTTTGGATGTTTTCGAATCGTCTTTCTGTTCTTCCTCTTCCTTCTCTTCTTTATGCTTTCTTCTCTTTGGGATAGCAGTTTCCATAGGGACTATCTTCTTTTCCCAAATATACTCTCTGGGCGAGGTGCTGAAAATTATCATCTTCTTGATATATTCGGGTAGTGGTTGTCCAGCTACTTGCATAAAAGCAAGCGCCACACCCCCCGCTCCCAAAAGGATGGAGATAATGTAAAAAAGGGTAGATGTACCCATTATAAAATAAAGCATGAGGATAACAAAGCCGACCGCACCGACATAGAGAAGCTGCGAGAAGGTCGCAGGACCCACGATCTTCGCCTTGTAGTCTACATGCCTTGGCACCTTGTACCGCATATTTTCATTCTATCATAAGTTACTACCCTAGTCTATCGGCTCTCTGTACGCGTCTTTCTCAAAGGGCTCGGGCGCTCTTCTTTGTTTTTTCTCTTCGGGAGCAGGAGTTTCTTTTTCCGTTTCTTTCTTCTTTTCGGAAGAGGGTAACTCCGAAAAGATTATCTCGTCCACTCTTTTGGCGATCCCCTCCGCCTTTTCTTTTTCTATTCCGACACCTTCTTCAATAACAAGAGCAAGGTTCTCCTTGGGAAGCTTGCCAAAAAGAGCATAAGTGACTCTGAAAGCAACCCCCTCCACCTCTTCTTTTTCCAGCACCTTATATTCAATACAGATATTTGCTATCTTCTGGGCGGTTTTCTTGCTTAAAGCAAAATCTATGAGCTCTTCGGAGAAGACCTCGTACAGCTGGGGATACTTTTCCTTTAGGTCTGTTTTTTTCTCTTCTTCTACCATATAACTACTTTATTCCTGGTTGCTTGTTATCCCTTGAGAGGGGGGCTCTTCACCTCTTCTTGTGTAAGGAGAGGAGCTTTTTATTCCTCCTTCCGAAGAACTCTGTCTTGTTTCTTTTGAGGCACCGTCCCCGGAAAGAGCCCCTTTTCTACACAACTTACAGAAAGAAGAGTTCTTGTCGATAATCGCTCCGCAATTCGAGCATTTTTTCTGATCTTCCTTTTTTTCTCCGCTAGCACTTCTTGTCGCCGACATACCTCCACTTCCCGCCGCCTGCCCTTCTTGAGCACTGGAAGCAAACTCACCAGCAATACTTTCCACCGCACTTTGCGTTCCTCCTGCCGCGTCGGTAGTTACTTGAACCGCCGAAGGTCTTCGCGGAGCACCTCCTCTCGCTGTTTCTCCGGAAATCTTCGCCTCTCTTCTATAGAGAGACTTTTCTTTTTTCCTTCCGGTGGAAGCACCTCCTCCGGCAGAGCCCTCAGTAGAGGCACCGGAAGAGGTTGTTCCAGGTTGCATCTCGGGTCGGAAAGCGTTTTTCACCGCTCCGGAAGCCGCTTGCGTCTTTTCTTTAAAGTTGGATCCGGGGAGATTCTGCGCCATTCTTCTTGTTGCTCCGGATGCCCTTTGGAATCCTCCTACAATTCCTTTTGCTCCGGCAACAGAGACCACTACCGTCATAATCAGTCCCAAGAAAACAAAAAACAGGGGAATAAGAAGAGGGAAAGCCTGAATAAAAGCTCCTATTTCCATTCCCTGGTGCTGAGTGGATGGCGGAACCATTGCGTCCTGGTCAATAAACTGAAACATTATCTCTCCCAAATGAAGAAAGAACGCTCCCGCAATTCCGATAACACACCAACCTACAAACCAGTTCCACCACTTTTTAAAAAGCGGCTGCGTGGCGGGAAGGATGTAGCAGAAGAAACCCAAAGGAGAAATGATAACCAGAAGCCATATCGCTACATAACGCATAGCAAAGATCATTCCGTAAAATGTGTACAGCAGTCCTGTAAAAAGATTAAAAAGAGTAAAAATCACCATCATGGCCACAGGAGTTATTATAGCTCCCGAAAAACTTGTCCAGGCCGCATCCGCCAAATTAGAGGCCATCGTGTCGTACAAAGCCCGCATCCTCATAACAAACACCGATTCCTCCGCCAGAGAGGTGACAAAGTAGTTCATCATCAGATTGGAGGCGTCAATAAAAACTCCCAACACTACCAGCGTAAAGTTTATAAGAAGGGCAACCACCACAAGGCGCGGAAGAGTCTTTTGCCACCTATAGGTTTCTATCTGCAGGGAAGTGGAAAGGCCGATGATGATAAGAACCACAATAAGGAACATGTTCACAATATCTCTCACGACTCCCCATCCATACATCACAAACTCATTCCCGGTTGTGTAAGGAATGCTGACAAAATCCGGACTAAGAGTTACTCGCAGAAACCAGTCGGCAAAAGTAGAAAAAACAAGAGAAACGGTGGCCGTAGTAAAAAGAAAAATCCCCGTAAGGGCACTAGCAGTATACGAGGCGATTGTAGAGGCAAGACCATCTACGAAATAAAAAGGAAGAGTGGCTCCTATTACCACCAAAAGAAAGAGAATCCCTCTACTCTTCTTTATTTTGCTTAACATCTTGTTTATTAAGTAGCGTTTATCTTGTTTATTCTATTCTTTTTGCCTTCCTCTTGTCAAACCCACTTACTCAATCGGCTCTCGATAAGCATCTCCGTTTACCTCTTTTTTATCCTTATCTTCTTCGTGATCATCTTCGTAAACTTCTTTGAGGAGGTGTTTGGTAGGAGCAACAATAAGTCTGTTTATGTCAACCGTTATTTTTTCAGCATGATCAGGATTGGCATCTATTTCTTCCTTTACTGTTTTTTTTATATTCTTGGGAGGAAGAAGGCCTAAAAAAATGTGCGCGATAAGAATTCTTAGTTTTTCATACTTTATCCTGCTAAGCTCGTGTCTTTTCGCTATATTTTCCATGCGATTGCCTATGTCTTCCTCCCAAAAGAGCGGTCTTACTTTTGGCGGAAGCTCGCTGTAGATTTTCTTGTATTCTTCTGTTGTGTACCTTTGCAGCATATTTACTCTATTTTATTGACCTCCTCCCGCTCTGGGGTTTTCGTTAAAACTTCCTCCTCCACCTCTATCGGAAGACCCCTCTCCTCCTCTATCAACACTCCTTGCTTCATCGTGAGTCTTTTGGAATACCGCCGGCTGTCTGCCTAAGTGCTTATAAAGACCACTGGCCTTGCTCTGATACGCTTTTAACAGGTCTTGTGGCGTAAGCTGGCTCTCCGACATTTTACCACTAAGCTCCATGGCTAACTTTTTCATCGTTTTATCTCCAAGCTCGATAATGTCTGTTCCGGGGTCATTCTTGGCAAGCTTTGTATACGCCTCTGGTTTTTGCGCGGTCATTCTTCTCTCTATATCCTTCTCTGCTATCTTTCGCAGTTCGGCATCCCCGCTCTTTATCGCCTTGCTTATATTCTGCGCATGAGTGCTAAGCTCGCTATCCGTATTAATCGAACTGCTGAATTTTTCCACTTCCTCTTCTCCTTTGGTTTTGTTTAAATATCTCATGTATTCACTTGATGCTGCCTTTCCGACAGCCTTCTTTTTCGATGTTTTATCGGTAGCTTGGAATAGTTTTTTCTTATCCTCTTCACTGAAGTTTTTAAGTAAATCCACGGCATCATCGGGGTCGGAAAGTATCATTCCTCCAATAGCCATATAGTCTTTCTTCTTCTTAAGGTCGTCTACTTCCGCTCTTTTTTCGTCTGCGGAAAATCCTTTGAACTTCTTCTCGTTTTCATCCAAAGTACTTTCTTTTGCCTGTGAAGCCTGTCTCTTGCCGGCCTGTCCGGCACGCCTTAGTGCCGTCTGCGCCATCCCTCCACCCGGGAATTTACTTCTTCCCCCTCCCATTTTACTCAACCTACCCATCGCTTCTTGAAACTTATCACTTTGCCCCATCTGTTTCTGCATCTGTTTTTTCCCTACACTACTAAGCCCTCCTACAAAAGGTTTTGCCGCTTTCACGGCCGAACCCGCTTGAGCCATCATAGCTTTCGCCAGGTCGGGTATAAAGCTCTTGCAAACCCCCAAAATCACCACAAAATATATAAGAAGAATGAGATAGTTGATTAGATCCCCTTCCCATAAAAATCCGAAGAGTCCGGAAAGTTCCGGGAGGTTCTCGGTAATTCCATCCGTCAAAACCCCCACTATGGGCACAAGAGCAAGCCCAAGATACATAAGAAAAATGAAAATCACTCCGACAAAAAGCCACTGAACGAGATGTTCAACCCACTTCTTCCACCATTTCTCCGTGTCGGGGAATATGAGGCAGAAAAACGCCAAAGGAGCGATAACGGCCAGTATCTGAATTACAAAAATACGCGCCAGCAGGACAGCAAAAAAGATAAAGAAAGTAAATCCCATAAAAAGAGCTAGTGCTCCGTAAACCGCCATCTCTAGCATCATGGGCAAAAAAAGTATTAGACTTCCCGCCCAAAAGATCTGCACCGCCAACCCCAAATAGGGAGTTGCCAGCTGTATCCCTAGCATACTTATAAGGCCAACCGTACCCTTGATTGTCATATCAAGAGTATCAAAAAGTGGCATTATCGCCTCCCATAATATATTCTCTCCCCCCTCCGAAGAAAACTGTCCAGCAATGGACTCGAAAAGAAAATTACTCACATCGATTCCCATTCCCACAAAAAGCAATGTAAAGTTCACTAAGAAAGCAACCAGTATTAATTTGGGGAGAGCTTTCTTGAGGCCGTAGCTTCCTATCCCCAAAATAATCGATATAGCGATAATGATGAAGGCGATAGCCAACATCATATTGACCATCCCGGCGGTAAAGTTCCATCCTATCTGAACCACGGGAGCGGCGTCCCCGGACATTACCGTGAGAAGTTCCGGCGACATATCTATTACCCCTTGTAAGAGAGCAGTAGAAGCGTAAAGGACGCCTGTCCCCACTATCATCAGAAAGACAGAAAAAATCATCACCGCAAAAATAGGTGATGTAACTTCGGCAATCCCTTGCAGTCCCGCCTTGGCAGGATCTAGAGCCCATCCTTCCACAAGTTGAGGAAAAAGAAAAAGAAGAATCGCCGAAAAGACTCCGGCAAGCAATAGCTTTTTGTTTTTTAATATTTTTTTTACTACCTTCATATTTAATTTTCTCCTCCTCTTCCTACGTTTTGCACTCTCAGGCAAGTTATATTACCCTCACTTTCATATAAGCTCATATTCTTCTCGATGTCATTATTGGGAAGGGGTACTGTTCCCGCTATATTCCCGCACGCATCACCAAACCACCCTTTTCGATGGTAAAAGGTTACAAGACATGAGCTTCCTTCTATAAGATCTCCGAAAGTTTCTTTTTCCACTCCTATTTCGTTTTCTTCCCGCATAGCTCTTTCTTCTTCCGTCATAGAACGAAACCCTTTTCCAGAAACATACTTTCTTTCAACTTCCGCCCCCGTGTAATCTCTTCCGGGGTGAAGCTCGACCTCCGACCCCCCTTCCGTCCTCAAGACGGCCACCTCGCAAGGGGGTTCTTGCATTCTGTCTTCATCAAACTGTATTCCCGAAAGCATAACTCCGTCCCATAACGGAGGAAGAGGCCCTATTCTTGTAAGTTGCGGGTTTATGGTATTTAAAATAATAAAAGAAGACAGAAGAATAATCATCCCCAATACGGCGGACTTTATTCTGGATACCGCATCCTTTACTCTCCCAGGATCACCGCTGGAAACCATATACATAAACCCTCCGTATATAATCATCGCAAAGGTGAACAACGCTCCCACTCCCACTCCCCAGCCGTAAACATACTCAATAAATTCATGAAACTCCGATCCTTCTTGGAGATTCGCCCCCGTTAGCGGAGCTGTGGGCCAAGTAACTTCCGTCGCCAAAACATCTCCCCCTAAAAAAAGTAAGGCAATAATGAAGATAAAAAAACTAGTACCTACTATGTGCTTTCTCATGTTCAATCAAATAAAACTGTTTTCACCACTCTACCACAATTAATTTTTTATTTGAATAGAAGAAAGAACGCTTCTCGCTCTTTCTCGCACCTCGTCAAATCTTTCCTCGGGAGCAATAACCGAAAAAAGATAACAGTTCTCATTAACAAAAAAAACTTTATTCTTTGAGAGAGAGTTTATTCCGGCTCCTCCTTTATAGGCAATCTTAAGAAAATACCCATCCTCCCTCTCTTCTTTTTCCAAGACCTCCATCTCCGCCCCGTCTCTTTCTTTGGATATCCTCTCCAGAACATCAATTACCTCACTCACCTCCTTGGCATCGATGCTCAGGCCCATAACTGTCGCCCCGTGCAAAGCCTCTCGCGCATAAGAGAGAAAAATTATCTCTGTTTTTTCCCCAGGAGCCTCTATGCTTTCTTCATCCACCCTTGTCCACGATGAAGGCCGGTCAATAGTTAACCCATCTTTTATTTCTTCTCGAACATACTTCTCTTTCTCTTCTTCTTTAAAAAACCTTCCTTCACTATCACCACTGGTTACTTCCGTCATCAACTCTCCCATCTTCTCTAAAGACATCATGTCTTCCAGTGACGGAACATCTACACCCTCTCTTACCGGCACAGAAAAAGAAACTTCCGGAGCTTCGTAATTTACAGCTCGCCAATAAGAGATGGAAACAAGAGCAACCACCATAAAAATACTTATTGCCAGCTTTTTTTTATCCTCCGGCTTTATTTTTTTATTCTTCTTGTCAGCTTCTTCCATTCTTCTATTGTTAATGTCTCCGCCCTTCTTAGAGGGTCAATTTGTAGCTCTTCCATCATTTTTTCAACTCTCGTCTTTGATTCTATTTCTTTTTTGTTGCCACTGTCAAGCAAGGAGAGGTTGTTTTTAAGTTGCTTTCTGGGAGAAGAGAACCCCGCACGCACCACTCGGAAAAAATCTCTTCTGAAATCCTCTTCCTTTTCTTCTTTTCCCAAGACAGGCTTTATACTGACAACCGACGAAGTTACTCCGGGAGAAGGGTAAAAAGACGAAGGAGGGAGGTGGAACAGAGTTTTTGCCTCGGCATACACCTGAACGGAGACAGCAAGAAGATTCATCTTTGGCGGCCTTGCCTTTATTCTTTCGGCCACCTCTTTTTGAAGAGTAAGAACAATTAAACTGGGAGGATGTCTTTCTTCTAAGAATTTTCTTATTATCGGTGAGGTTATATAGTAAGGAACATTGGCGATCACCTTATACTTCTTTTCTTTTATCTCGTAATTTAGTATGTCCTCTTCCACGATTTCCACGTTTTCGCACTTCTTAAAAAAGTCTCGCAAAAGATTGACCAATCCTTTGTCTTTTTCTACCGCAATCACTTTGCCTGCCCTCTCTGCCAATTCTCTTGTAAGAGCTCCCGTTCCCGGCCCCACCTCAATCACTGTGTCTATTTTGGAAACTTCCCCGCTCTCAACTATTTTTTTAGCCATTTCTTCATCCACAAGGAAATTCTGCCCCATTTTTTTACGAGGGAAAAGAGAATAGTCTTCAAGAGTCTTTTTAATCTCTTCTTTTTTCATTTTTCCTTTTTT
>SL_8KL_010_SEDDRAFT_10003994_pt1 | contig 12028 bp, 14 predicted proteins | sample SodLakKL_010_SED_4_FD_11160 | JGI IMG/M metagenome (IMG submission 11160) | reverse complement strand
GTCGTCGTCGCCCACGTTGGCAACCATTCGGTCGGCGAACTCCTGTTGGAACATGAGGACGAGCGGTCGACCAAGTGGCAAGAGCCTGAAGGCGATCTCGCTGGAGGCACTGTACGGGAGATTCGAGATACACGCAGTGAAATCGGGAAGCTCGACTTCTAGGGCATCTCCTTCGATAACGGTGAGTCGACCCGCTTTGCGGGCGTCGGTGAACTCCTCGCGGAGATGAGCGGCAAAGTCGGGGTCGCGTTCGATCACGGTGACGTGGTCGGCAATCGCCAGCAGGCGATCAGTGAGCACGCCTGGGCCGCCACCGATTTCGAGGATGTGACTGCGGTCACAGTCGTCGGGCAGAAACGTCGGAATCCGGTCGACGACGCGGTCGTCGACGAGAAAATGCTGGTCGAAATCCGGATTGCCGCGCGAGCCGGCCCGCCGGATGAGCGCGTCGGGATCACGCGCTCCGGCGTCGGTCTCAGGGACAGTCATTATCCGTGGTTGTGTCGCCCACCGCCTAAACGTCTCGCTTCGGACGCTCGTTGCGTTGACAGCTTGCGGCGAATTATTCGGGCCGGACGAAGATTTTGTACTTCAGGTCGTCATCCCGCAGTTCTTCGAGAATCCGCTCGGCGATCACCTCTTTTGGGCGATGCAGCCCGCTGATGCGCTCGGAAAGCTCCTCAAAGCTCTCGAAGGGGCCGCGCTTGCGCTCGTCGATCACATTGTTCCGGAGCTTTTTACCGATTCCCGGAAGCAAATTTAGCTGGTGGAGTCGTAGGGTGATCGGCTGGGCCTCATTGTAAAAGTCGACAAACCGCCCTTCGTCGTCGTCGATAATTGCCTCAATTGCGTACTCAAGTTCTGAGACCGCAGAGCTTGAGAGCTCATTGAACTCGATTTGCTCGACGGTGGCGATAGCCGTCTCGTCGGCTGGGTCGACTGCCACCCGGTCGACGATGTTGATGTCAGCGTCGTCAGTGAGTGTGAGTGCGAGTAGATCAAACGACTCCTCAGTCAGCGCATAGGCCAGCGGCTCCTTTTGGTACTGCGGCCGGTTGTCGTCGGAGCGACCGTGGGGGAAGTAGTCGAGAACAACGGCGTACGTCGTCGACTCGTCGTCGTCACTCGTGCCGTTCTCGGTTGTGGACATACCTGACGGTAGGGCGAGGAGCTACTTAAAAAATCGGCTCTGTCTGACAGAACGCCCACCGCAACCGCACCCAATCGAGTCGCACCGAAAGTGAACCCTCAGCCCGTAGTTAGGCGTACTGGGCGACGAGATCCAGAATTTCGTCGAGTTCCTCGCCGTCGAGGGCAAACCGCTCTTTGGCGTAGATCGACCGGAGTTCGGTTCGGTCTTCGGGCAGGAGATCAACGATTTTGTGCGCTGTTTTCTCGTTTACCTTTTCGAGTTCGGTGAGTTTTTCGACGAGTTCGCGGGACTCTTCGGGTTCGAGTACCGCATAGCGGTTGACGTGCTCGATGGCTCGCGCCAGCTCGTAGCGCAGCTCTCGCTCGTCGTCGGCCGCTCGTTCTTTCTCGACCTCGCTCAGGTAGGCTTTGACCTCCGAGATCGTCACGTACTCTTCGTCGACTTTCTCCTTGAAGATCGTCATTCCTGCTGTGCGCGGAGGTGGGCGGCACGGGCGATAACCGTTTTCTCCTTGCCGCCGTCGTTGATGCTGACTGTAAAGGCGTTGCCCTGCATGCCGGTGACTTCACCGGTCAGTCCGTTGAATCGTGGGTGGAATCGACCCTCACGGACGCTGGGGTCCAGTTTGAGATGGACCTTCTGGCCAGCCTCGAACTCTTGGATGGCTCGCTGTGGTGGCGAGATGCCACGGCTTCGTGGGTGGTTTGAAAGCTTTCCTCGCGTCCCCTTCATGGGCCCATTGGAACTCGGCATAGTCGTGGGTTCGAATACTTGCGGTCCGCTTATAAAACGTGCGTTCCGAGCCTGCTACGACAGCGACTCACATGCGGATCGACAACGGGTCGACCGCTACCGAGTGAAAAACTCTGAGACCTTTTTGCGAATCGTACTATCCTCGCCGAGTTTGAGGTAGTAGGCATTGCCGTTGTCCTCATAGTAGTTGTCGATCCGGCGTTCGATCCGGAAGCCGAGATGGTCATAAAAGCCGAGGGCGTGCTCGTTTGTCGTTCGGGCATGGCAGGTGACTGTCCGGTGTCGCTCGGCGATGTCGGCGATCAACCGCTGGCCGTAGCCGCGCCCGCGGGCGTCTGGATGGACGGCCAAAAACAGGATGTAGCCATCTCGGCGAACCGACCCAAAGGCGACCAACTCGTCGTCTTCGAAAAACAGGTGTGTCGTCGACCGCCGGTAGGCGTCGGAAAAAAAGCCGCGTCGCTGTTTGAGCACACCTTCAGTCAGATGAATGTGTTCTTTCAGTTGCCAGGCGGCCTCGACGTGGTCGGTCTCGCCGGCCTCGTCGACGCGTTTTTCGACGGTCGCACTCACTGTATCGATAGTATTGCTGAGGCCCATATTAACTCCACCGGGCCACAGGAGTCGAAAGCCGAAGCCGTCATGTCGGAAGCTCCCGAATCACAGCCAATGAGCTACACGCTGTGTGCCCACACTGCCGATATCGCTGTCGAGGCGACAGCCCCGGATCTCGACGGCCTGTTCGAATCGGTGGCCGACGGGCTGGCCGCCGCAATGTGTGAGTCGGTGCCGGCGGACGGCGACCGCTTCGAATGCGAGGTTCGGGCCGAATCCGCAGAGGCTCTGTTGTATGAGTATCTCGACCAACTCATCTACGAGCGTGACGTCCGACTGGTACTTCCCGTCGACAACGCAGTCGACCTCCACGAGCAAGCCGACGGCTGGCACCTCTCGGCCAGCGCACGCGGCGTTCCACTGGCCGAGGTCGACGCCCGCGAGATCAAGGCCGTCACCTACTCCGAGATGGAACTCGAACAGCGAGATGACGGCTGGTACAGCTACGTCGTCTTCGACGTCTGAGAGAGTCGTACTAGTCGGCTGACTGATTGGATCGTTGCAGTTAGAACCCCAAGGCCCTTACAGCGTGTATGACTCGCCATCTCGGTCGACTGCTAGGTGGATTTCTCGCGCTGGTCGGACTGCTCGTCGCGGCTGTCGGCCCTACAGCCGCCCACGTCGAGTACGTCACACCCGGTGGCGACCCGATTCCTGTCCTGCCGTGGCTTATCGACGCACTGACAACGCCGTTCATCCTCGCCGTGCTGATCGGTGGCTTTCTGTCGACCATTGCAGCACTGGCGGCGTATCTATACATCAGGCCGTTTCCGGCNGACATCGCGGCGTTNCGNAACGCGATGACCGACTACGAGGATCTGCTGGCNTGGCTGCTTCGGTTNAGCATGGGGATGCCGATGATCGCCGCCGGCTTTCAGGGGTATCTGTTCAGCCCTGCTGTCGAGCTGCCGTATCCGACCGCGCTCCGCCGCCTGTTCGGGATCTCGGTCGGCTTCTTCCTGTTGTTCGGTCTCGCAACCCGTGTCACTGCGGTCTGGGCGCTCGCAGTCTATCTCGTCGCCCTGCCGTCGCATCCACAGCTGCTGTTGGCCTTCGAGTTCGTCCCCGGACTGATCGCGGTCGCGCTCGTCGGCAGCGGTCGACCCAGCGCGGACGCCGTCATCTCGCGGATGGCCGACGACAGCAAAACCGTCTACTCCGATCTCGACCCCTTCTACCGGCGGGTCGCGGTGCCGTTTGCTGAACGGATCGAACCCTACACACAACTGACGCCGATCGTCCTCCGGGTCGGCCTCGGGATTGCGTTCATCTACCTCGGCATCACCCAGAAGCTCATGCGACCGGGCGACGCACTGGCGGTCGTCGAGTGGTACAACCTCACCGCAATCGTTCCCGTCCAGCCCGAACTCTGGGTGATCGGCGCGGGTCTCACCGAGGCACTGGTCGGCGTGATGCTGATTGGTGGTGCGTTCACTCGCGGCTTTGCGCTGGTCGGATTCGTTCTGTTTACGACCACGCTGTTCGGACTGCCGGACGATCCGGTCGTCGCCCACATCTCGCTGTTTGGCTTGGTCTCGGCGCTGTTGATCACCGGCGGCGGCAGCTACTCGGTCGACGAGTGGCTCAAAAACCGGATGGGGTCGGCCGCCGACATCGTCGACCGCCAATCGACCGATGGCCGGGCCGAACGGACTGTCGAGGAGACGGTAACTGACGACTGAGGGTATTCAGTCGACGAGTTATCTGTGCTGTGCCGAGACAAACAGCACGGCGGACGCAACGCTCTTTCGGCTCGATGGCGGAGTCGACGCTATGACCACGACACGCGAGTTCAANGGGATCGAACTGCATCGCATCCGCGAACACGTCTGGGAGATTCCNCANGANGGCGAGATGGGCGTCCCCGCCCGCGTGCTCGCCAGCGAGCANCTNNTNGAACAGATCGGCGAGGACAAAACCCTCCAGCAGCTGAAAAACGCGACCCAGCTGCCCGGCATGCAAAAATACGCCCTCTGTATGCCTGACGGCCACCAAGGATATGGATTCCCAGTCGGCGGCGTCGGCGCGATTGACGCCGAGGAGGGCTGTATCTCACCTGGTGCGGTCGGCTTCGACATCAACTGCGGTGTCCGGATGATCCGGACGAACCTCACCTACGACGATCTGAAAGGAAACGAGCGCGAACTCGTCAACTCGCTTTTCGAGAACGTTCCCTCCGGACTTGGCGGCGGCGGCGTTGTCGAGAGCGATCTGGAGACGGTCGAGGAAATCCTCGAACGCGGGCTTGACTGGGCCGTCGAGGAGGGGTATGCCACCCGCGAGGATATGCTCCACTGCGAGGACGAGGGTCGACGGCCCGACGCAGTCGCCGACTACGTCTCCGAGAAGGCCAAAAACCGCGGTAAAAACCAGATCGGCAGTCTCGGCTCGGGCAACCACTTTCTGGAAGTCCAGCGCGTGACCGACATTTATCAAGAGGATGTGGCCGAAGCCTTCGGACTCGAAGCAGACCAGATCGTCGTGATGATCCACTGCGGGAGCCGCGGGCTTGGCCACCAGATCTGTTCGGACTACGTCCGGAAGATCGAGCAACGCCACGGCGATATGCTCGACCGACTGCCTGATAAGGATCTGATCGCCGCGCCAGCCAAAAGCAAGCTTGCGGCCGAATACTACGGTGCGATGGGCGCGGCGATCAACTTCGCGTGGGTTAATCGCCAGCTGATCACCTACCGGACCCGCCAGGTCTTCGAGCGTGTGTTTGACCAAAGTTGGCAGGACATGGAGATGGAGCTGCTGTACGATGTGGCTCACAACATCGCAAAAAAGGAACCCCACGAGGTCGACGGCGAAACCAAAGAGCTGTACGTCCATCGCAAAGGTGCGACGCGTGCGTTCCCCGCCGGTCGACAGGAGGTCCCACGCGCCTACCGCGATGTCGGCCAACCCGTCCTGATTCCAGGCAGCATGGGTGCGGGCAGCTACGTGCTCCGTGGCGGCGAACAGTCGATGGCCGAAACGTTCGGCTCGACCGCCCACGGCGCGGGCCGAACAATGAGCCGCACGCAGGCCAAACAAGACTACTGGGGCGAGACCGTCCAGGACGAACTCGAAGATCAAAACCAGATCTACGTCAAAGCCCAGAGCGGTGCGACGATTGCCGAGGAGGCCCCCGGCGTCTACAAAGACGTCGACGAGGTGGTCGGCGTCTCCGAAGCACTCGGCATTGGCGATGCGGTCGCCCGGACGTTCCCGGTCTGCAATATTAAGGGCTGACTACTGGGCGGTAGAGACTCCCTACCACCTGAAAAGAGAATATACAATTACCAGAAGCCGCCGGGGCCAGATGGCCCACGCGGCCCGCGGGGCGTCGACGGCTGGCTGTCGTCGGCGATCTCGACCTGCTCGGTCGGTTTGCGCGGGTCGATCTCCCGGCCATCCTCAAATTTGACGAAGCTCAAATAAAACGACTCGCCGCAGCCCGCCTCGTCGTCTTTTAACAGTCCGTGCTCGCCACAGGTGAACGCAACGCCGTCGACGCCATCCTCGTCTTCAAAAGAGTCGTCGGGTGAGACGTAGCTCCAGCCTTCGAATGGAAACGGGGTGACGGCCTTGTCGGCGAGATAGCCATCACGTTCGAGTTCGATGAGTGCCTCACAGTGTGGACAGTAGTAAGTGACCGGAAATCCCATGTATGAGGTAGACGGTCGACGGGCTTGAGCGTTTAGTTCAACTCAGTCTATCTTTTTAAGCGCCCAAGCAGCCCGCGAGCGAACCGACTCCTCGGGGTCTTCGCGTCGACGCTTTGTCAGCGGCGCTTTGGCCTCGCTGGCCTCACAGTGGCCCAATACCCAACAGGCATGGACTCGGCTTCGGGTCCAACTATCGTCAAGTAGCTCGATCAGTGTTGGAACGTAGGGGTCGACGCGGTCGGGATACGCCTCGGCGATTCTGGCGAGTGTGCCGGCTGTGTTTGATCGAACTGTGGGATCTGAGTCATCCAAGAGTGGCGCGATCTCTTCGGTGTACGGGGCGACATCCATCGGGAACTCTTGGGCGATATCACCCAGAATGCCGACTGAGTTCCCCCGGAGTTCGGGATCGTAGGCAGTTAACTCATCAAGGAGCGTCGGGACGACCGGCGTTGCGGCGTCGGGATATGCCGACGTGACGTGGCCCAACGCGGCCGTACAGCTGATTCGATACGGATCGTCATCGGCATCAAGCAGCGAGCACAGCTGCGGAACGAGCGGGCGGACCTCCTCGGGGAACGCTTCGGCGATCACACTCAGTACCGAGAGTGCCTGTCGACGCGCGCGAGTGGGTGTCGGCGATAGCAGCGAGGCAATCGCGGGTGTCGCATCGAGTGCGGCCGACGGCTTGTGATCAGCAACCGCCAACAGAAACTGGGTGGCTGCCGCGTTCAGAAGCGAGTTTCGATGAGTGAGTTCATCGATAACGGGTGGTGTCACCTCGACGACGGCTTCAGGATACCGCTCGGCGACAGTCGCTAAACTCCGGACGGCGTACAGCCGGATCGGCCGATCATCGTCCAGTCTGTCGACCAACTGGTCGACGCCCGTCAGTCCGGCTGCTGGGTTGTCGTCGATCACCGACTCGATGGCCCGAATTGCATTGTACCGGATGTTGGCCTCAGCGTGCTCGATCAGCGGCCACAGCGAGTCGACCGAAAGCAGTCCCGGTGCTGCGAAAGCGAGTTGCCGATAGCGGTCGACGCGGTCGGCTGTCGAGCCCGCATCAAGCGGCGGCAACGAAGCATGGGTCACCACTTCGATTGTCTCGATGTCAGCCACTGAGAGTCGGATCGTCCTCGGCTCGGCCTCGACAGTTGTGAGTTCGTACGTTGGCGGTGCGGTCAGTCCGACAGCCGCAGGCGGCAGGCGGGTGGGGCCTGCGACGGGCTGATCAACATCGACAGTTGTCCCTTCGTCCCCATGGACCCGGAACGCGGTCGACGTATCGAACTGCTCGAAAAACGCTGCCAGGTCGGCCCCGGAGTCGGGTTTGGTGCGAATCTGGATCGGCTCACCAGCGGGCCCGCGGGCGAACCACTCAATTGGGTTGCCCGTCTCGTCGGTGTGTCGGCGGAGACATTCTTCGACATCCGCACAGGCGACGGCCTCGCGCATCGTCAGATGGTCATCGAACGGATCGGTGGTCTCTCCAGGTGTGATGGTGTACTCTCGCCAACATTTGTGGCCGTCGATAAACACAGGGTTCGGATCGAACACCTCGGCCGCAGGCGTGCCGTCGACGGTTTCGGCCCGCTGGTCGCAGCGACGACACACTGGGTTTGGCACGCCGGCTGCAGCCGTAGCGTCGACGGCGTCGCCACAGATACAACAGGGCGGCCGTCGGGGAGTCGGCGGCGAAGACATCGCAGTTGTCCACCGCAAGCACCACCCGATAAAAAAGCTTCCGCGGCAGCTATCCGATCTGATACTGACTGCTCGTCACCGAAGCCCGGAACACATTTGAGCCGAGCCAAACAGGGTTCTGTATGATTGATGAAACTGTCGAGGAGATCCAAGGTATGCAGAGCCACAGCTCCTCGCTGATCGCTATTAAGGCGACAGAAGCACTCGCGGAGCTACTCAACCGCGAGTACGCCTCCGTCGAGGAGTTTGAACAAGACCTCCAGCGAAACGCGGGCGCGCTGCGACGGGCCAACCCCTCACATGCCTCACTGCACAACGCTGTCCGGGCGGTCGAACGCGGCGTCCTAGATGTCGCCGACACCGTCGAGGAGGCAAAAACCTACACCCGCGAGATGATCGACCGCGTTGTCGAAGACATTGAAACCGGCAAACGCCGGGCGGCAGCCAACGCCGCCGAAACGTTCAGCGATGGCGAGACCTTCCTGACCCACGATTTCTCGACGACCGCCCTCGCCGCCGTCGAGGCGGCCGCACTCGATGGCAACTATCTGACTGCCTACGTGATGGAAGCCCGTCCGCGATACATCGGTCGGGGAACCGCCCGGATGCTCGCAGCCATTGACCGTGTCGAGCCACATCTAATGGTCGACAGCGCACTCGGCCACTACCTCTCGGAGTGCGACCGCGTCGTCATCGGGATGGACTGTATCGTCGACGATACCCTGTACAATCGGATCGGCACGCTCCCGCTGGCTGCGACCGCCCAAGAACTCGGCGTGCCGGTCGTCGTCGTTGGCTCAGGCGCAAAAGTGATCGAAGAAGGCTTCGCCTTTGAGAATCAGCACCGCTCGCCCTCCGAAGTGATGCTCGAACCCGTCGACGGCATCCAGATTGAAAACCCAGCCTATGATGCGACACCCGTCGAGTACATCGACCAGCTCATTACTGAGACTGGTATCCACGAGTTCTAATCTGCTATCGGCTTCCTATTCCCAGGGCCACGTGAATTTGCGGCCTCGAATCGCTCTGACCGTCAGAAAGCCAGCCAGTCCCATCGCCATGAACATGAACAGCGCGAATGCGTCGACGAGGTATCCTGTCGCTTGCAGAACGGTTCCGATAATGAGGATGATCCCTGCGGTGACTAAAATCTCGAATCCGGATGCCTCGACCATAGCTACCAAGTTCCAGCAGGCATGAAAAACCGTTTCGGTTTTTGCGATCTGCTGTCGTAGGCTGGTTGTGGCGGCCAGCGGACTATTTTTTACGAACAACTGATACAGTTCGGTTAGTTCCGCACGTTTTTGACGGCGAATCGGAAACTACCCGCTACAATGAGCGCATACGAAACTTCGACCGACCGTGGCTTTCTGCTATCGGGTCGTGACTGGAAAGTCGTCGGCACGGCGGCGGTCCTGATGACGCTGAACGTCCTGGTGATGGCGGCGTTCGCCACCACACCGCTCGCGGTCGTCAACAGCTACCTGTTCGCGTTCCCCATCGTCGGCGTGTTGGTCTACGGAGCGGCGATCTACGTCGGCGAGCAGGTCGCTGAAAAGGGCGTCGACGCCGGCGACGTGGCGATGGCGCTGGCTGGTGTGGTCATCCTCCAACTCGCCTTTGGACTGTTTGGGGCCGGCATTCTTTCGTTCGTCTCGCCGCAAGCCATGCTCCCGATTCTCGGCATTACCGCCCTCATCACTGCGCTGATGACACTCGCTATTGGGACCTACGTCTATGCGCGGTCGATCACCTTCGAGCATTACAGCACGTGGTCGACGTACGCCTTCATCGGTGGCGTCGTGGCGATTCTCATCGGAACATTCGTCACGCCCGTGTTGCTGGTTGGTTTCGTGTTGATCTTCACCGGCTTCATCTTTCGGCTGGGTTGGGAGATCTGGCGCATCCGTGACGGCCGAGTCCAAGCGGTTTCGTTGCAGGCTATTGGACTCTATGTCGCCGTCGCTGGTGTGTTTGTTCACGTCCTTCAGATCGTAATTCGGATGGTTGCGGATCGGTAGTCGGGTTCTGTCTCTTCGATCTAAGCCAGTAACATTGGTGTTAGCAGAACGTAAAGTACCCTGAGAGCCTACCCGAGAGTATGTCAGACGCTACACCCACTCCGGGTATCCACCACGTAACAGCCATCGCGGGCGACCCACAGCAGAACCTCGACTTTTGGGTCGAGACGCTCGGGCTCCGACTCGTCAAGCGGTCGATCAACCAAGACGATCCCTCGACCTACCACTTCTTTTTCGCCGACAGGGAGGGTACCCCCGGCACCAGCATGACCTTCTTCCCGTGGGAGAACATGCACCGCGGGAAAGTCGGGACAGGACAGGTCTCTCGGACCGCCTTCCGCGTTCCGGAGGGCAGCCTTGCGTTCTGGGAGGATCGGTTCGATGAGTATGGCGTCGACTACGACGAGCGCGTCGACCGCTTTAGCGAAACCGTCCTCCCATTCTCCGATCCTGACGGCCTGCCGGTTGAACTCGTCGCCTGTGAGATTCCCGACGACGATCCCACCGTCCCATGGACCGAGTTCGTCGACGAAGACGTTGCCATCCGGGGGTTTCATTCAGTCACCCTCTGGTTGGGCGATCCCTACCAAACGAAAGAGCTACTCCGAACAATGGGCCTCGAAGAAATCGGCACCGAACAGTCGCCGGGCGATACACCGGGCGACGAGCGCACCCGATTTGCAGCCAGCGGCCCAGTCGGTAAATACGTCGACGTTCTGCCCACAATCGACGGCGGCCGCGGCGGCCACGGAACGGTTCATCACGTCGCGTTCCAGACACCGACCGACGAGGATCAAGCATCAATGCGCAAAGCCGTCCGCTCGCACGGTGTTAGTCCAACGGCACAGATCAACCGCCACTGGTTCCGGTCGGTGTACTTTCGGGAGCCCAACGGCGTGCTGTTCGAGTTAGCGACCAGCGGGCCGGGCTACACAAGCGACGAACCGCTTGACGAACTCGGCGAACGACTCGTCTTGCCCGGCCAGTTCGGGGCCAACCGCGAGCGAATCGAGGCCGGCCTGACCGACGTAACGATTCCGCGTGGCAGCGACTGATTAGGCACGCTCGACTGGGGCACCCGTAACGTTGCTCCGGACGCTTTCGAGACCCTGTTTTGCCTTCTGTTTCGACGAGTAACCCTGCCCACCGTCAGCGATGATGTTACCGTTGTCGTGGACGAGTCGCCACCGCCATTTGTCGGCGTTGTCGCTAAACAGCTCGAACGTTGCCTTGCTTCCGCCCTCCGCAAGCGGTTCCTCGTCTTTTGAGGTGTCGACGATGTACGCACCCGGCGCGTTGTTCCGGACGCTTTCGAGGCCCTGTTCGGCCTTCTGTTTCGAGGCATACCCCTCGCTGCTGTCGGCGATGATGTTTCCGTTGCGGTGGACGAGCCGCCAGCGATACTGCTCGGCCGAATCCTCGTACAACTCGAATCGGGCCTTGCTTGCGACCACGTCAGTTTCAACATCGGCTACGTCGCCGTCCCACTCCAACTCGATTTCAAGGCTGAGTTTCTGTCCGTCGTCTTCGAGTTCGACCTCGAGTTCGGGTTCGGCTGCTGGTCTGACGGTCACCGACTGTTTGTCGTCGACCGGCACTGGCTCGCCTCGCCCCAGTGCGCGAGCAATCCGGCGCAGATACGTCGCAATGGCCCGTCGACTCCGTTTCGTCTCTGATTCATATACTGTCTCGTCGGACATACAATCTGTCTATCTCACTAATTATACAAAGGACTAGCCCCGGAGTCGACCGGTCGTAATCGACACCGCCTGCGGAACGACCGCTGACCTATCAATCCGGGCAAACGCTTTGAGGGCCCTCGTCCAACAAACAGTAATGCGTGTGCTCGTTGTCGGTGCGACCGGGTTTGTCGGGCGGCGGCTGGTGAGTCGACTCACGGAGGCGGGCCACGAGGTCGTCGCCTTCTCGCGGAGTGCGAAAAGCGAGTCGTTTCCCGAGAGTGTCGAGCCGTTTGAGGGCGATCTGGGTGATCCCGACTCGGTTGCGGGCCTGTGTGAAGGCGTCGACGTTGCCTACTATTTGATCCACTCGCTGACTGCCGAGAACTTCGCAGCGCGTGACCGCGAGTACGCCCGCCGCTTTCGCCGCCGGGCCGATGAGGCGGG
>SL_8KL_010_SEDDRAFT_10003991_pt1 | contig 12032 bp, 9 predicted proteins | sample SodLakKL_010_SED_4_FD_11160 | JGI IMG/M metagenome (IMG submission 11160) | reverse complement strand
TCAAAAATGATTTCCAACAACTCGTCAATCGTAGATTGACTCGTGAATCCGCTTTAATAGAATAGTATGTCGGGGACGGGGAATTAACGCTAATTTGCCCGTAAATGATGGCAAAATCATCCAATCTAAGGTGCTTTTTCATTCGATGAATTTATGGTTGAACTGTAAAAAAGTAAGATGAAACTCTACACTATGTTGGAATCGATTCGATCGAAGAAGAAATAGATGAAGCGAAAAAGTACGTACGATGATAGTTTTAAATAATACTTAAATAGGATTTAACCATATAATTCTATACCAGAGATATGTTCGAAATGTTTTTTATTGTCGGTCAGAACTTCAAGATCNAGATGTAGGGCGGTTGCAGCGATCATCAAATCAATATCTCCAGATAATTTTCCCTTTTTCCTCAAATCATTTCTTATCTTACCGAATGTGTAAGCCATCTCTTCAGTGAATGAAACTACGGTTATATTTGCTAAAAAATTCTCAAGACCCTTAATTCTATCTTCCTTTTTCTCTGATCCTTCGATACCTTCAATTAGCTCACCAATCGATATAGAGGTTATATACAAATCTTCAGCCGATTGAAGAAAAGATACTTTTTCGTCAACACCCTTCAAATAGTCTACAGCCCAGTCGGTATCGATTAGGTAAGGCATTAGAGATCGACCTTTTTTCTAGAACTTTTGTTTCTTGATTCCAGTATTTCTTTCTTGAAATTCTCCGCATCAAAGTCTTTCCAAGAACCAGCGGCTTTAAGAAACATAGATTTGTTCTTTTCATCTTCATCTGATTCTTTAAGCTCTTTTAACATCTTCTCGTATTCTTTCCTTAGTTTTGTGCGACCCTTAGGACCCATAACAGTATTTTCACCTTGAATATTTCTTATATAATTTTCCCTCGGGTAGTTTTTGATCGTATAATGATAATCAAATATACATATGGAGGAGTCATAGTTCATAAATAGAGCAGAAGATTCAATGTTTTATACTTACTTTTACTCACATTTCGTTTTCTAGAACCTGCTATTAATTGTTTGTTCTTTCTACTCAAAAAACTCTGATTGTAGCATTTATTAAAACGATTGTATGTCGGGGACGGGGTTTGAACCCGCGACCTCTAGATGTCCCAGGAACACCTATGTGGAACGAGAGTTTTCCCTATGAGTCTAGCGCTCCACCAGGCTGAGCTACCCCGACAAGAAAGGATATTTTATTTAACCGTGAAGTGCTTCGTAGATAGTCTCCGAGACGGATTCACCTATTCCTTTGACATCGGTCAGTTCATCCCGTGAAGCGTCTTTCAACTGCTGGAAGGTTTGGAAGCCGCCTTCGTAAAGTTTTTCAGCGATAGTGGGACCGACGCCTTCGATATCTTGGAACTGCTCAACAACTTCTGGTTTGCTAGGCATCTCAGGTTCTTCTTCCTCCTCTTCCTCTTTTTCACTTTCTTCTTCAGCTTCTTCCTCGGTTTCTTCTTCCTCTTCTTCCATCTCTTCTTCAGTGATTATCTTTACGTCCAATTCTTCCTGCTCTGGGACAGAAACGACTTCAGATTTCCATATCTCTACCTGTTTCAATGGATAAACCGTTTTACACTCATTTGCGATCTTCTTAGCAAGGTCACCGAAAAGCATCTTCTCGGCGAACTCGCCTAATCTTGAATCGTTTGCCATCTCTTTTACGACTTCACGCTGTTTTTTTCTGACAGATCTTTTGATAGATGAGTTGATCCTCTTATTGGTTATAGAGAGAGGTTTGACTTTTATCTTGAACCCTTCTTTAGTTTTAACGGTGAAAACTGCCTCTATTTTGGAACGCCGCCTTCTAGTCAATCTTCTAACGTAATCAGTGGTCATCTCATGTCCTATGAAGCGAGTCTTACATTCTCCACCCCTGATACCGTTTATCTTGAATTTAGCTTTGATATGTGTTCTAGAAAAATCTCCGGCTAGATCCTGTAAACTTATCTCAGTTACCCTGCCGAGAAGAGACTCTGGCTCGGAAGAGACGGTCTCGCCTATAACGGCACCGTCGAAGATCTCGGGAGCGACGATCCTGTACCAGCTTTTGCTTTTCCATTTATCTTTTACACGTCTGCCTGCACGCCTGGATTTTTCAGCCATCGTTCTCACTTGACATGTTGAGATTATAGATGTTATAACTACTTTTTGGTTTTTATGCTCTCTGCAGTGCTTTTTCGGTAGATCCCACTAAAATAGTCTCTCACAACAATTCGAATCCTTCCGGCATCTCACCGAGATGATCTTTGAAATTTTCTGGCCACTTTTCAGAATCAAGACCCTTTTGTGCTAAGAAAGCGGTAGCCCACCTTTCGATACCTATCCCAGTACATCCAGACAGTAGTTCTTCTGTCTGACTCTTGATGTTGAAGGTTTCGGTGTACTTTCTAAATATAGAGAGGTTCCCAAATTCTAACCATTCGCTTTCTTCTCTAGTTCCTCTGTAAGGTAGATACGCTTCAAAATCTATCGTTCCCAGGTCGGTCTCTTCCTCTTCTTTCTTTCCTCCTGCCTGCTGTAGATAAAATGGCTCTACTTTTGCCATTCTCCACTCGATATCTAATACATCCTCGAACACGTGTTTGTAGCGATCCAGTAGCTTTTCCTTCAATTCTATCAACTGATCTTTAGTACCTATGTAGACCGGTTCTATACGGTGGAACTCATCCACTCTTTCGATCCCTCTCCGTCCTCCGGATTCATACCTGGTACTGGGAACCGTATTCTCATACACTAAGATCGGCAAACTATCGTCGCTTATAGTTTCGTTTCTAAAAGACCAGTAAATAACAGGACATTGCGCGTAACATATACCTGCCTTCGGAGTTTCAGTCATCTTCGCGAGCTTATCTGAGGGGACCTCTTTTGTTATCTTTATTTCATCGATGATCTCCTCCCACTCTTCAGGATTTCTGGTAGCGGGTTCCGAAATGTAATATGCCTCGTTAGGGATACCCTCCATATGGCCTGTATCTATCCAGACATCGAAAGGTACCATCATGGATTCGATGACCTCCTGGAATCCCAGCGGCTTTAAGATATCGTCGATAACGATCTTCTCTAACGTCTTCAAGATCTTGGCCGCTTCGGGTCTGTAAAACCATTTTCCCTTGGTCGGTCCTCTTTTTATCCAACCCCTTTTCTCCATAACTTCCGTCGGATCTTCTTCCCAAACCATCTTTTTTTCTTCAGACTTCCATTGCAGTTCCCACATCTCCTCCTTTCCCTCGTAATATTGTGCTTCGATCTTTTCTTCAACTCTGTTTATGATCCTGTCGACATAATTCTTCGAGAGCTGTTCTTCCGTCAATCCAGATATGTTCAGTTCACATATCTTCCCGTCTAGTTTGATATCATCCACGTAAGGCAAGCTGATATCTTCCTTAGCCTCTTTTTCCAGCTCAAATCGGATCGTATAGTTATCGATCTTTACCTCTCTAACCCCTACATGGTATTCAGGTCCGAGTTCCTGGTTGAGAGTCTTCTTTAATCTCAAAACCGCATCGTGAGCTCTGACATATCTGTCAGAAACTATCTTAAAAGTCAATTCGTCTTTTTGAATGGAAAAATCTTTTACTCTAGCTCCCCCATCATCTACATCTTCGGGAACCCCCCGTTTTAGAAGGTCTTCATTGGCACTGGAGACGATACCTTTTACATCGCTTTCAGCATCTTCGATATCATCACTGAACCTCAAAGTGGTCTTGAGTTCAAATCTCATGTTATTCAGAGCGATATCTTCAAGGGCGTATAAATATTTTTGATGTTTTTGCTCCTTTTTTCGAAAGATATAGACATCTTAAAATCTAATCATTATAAGCACGGAACAAGCGAGTTTCCTATCCAAGTTCTACCATGCTAGATTCCGAACTGATATAGAATTGATTTCTTGTTCTCTTTTCTTCTTGTTCTACTTTCAATAAGTTCGGTTTTTCCCTGTACCAAGAGGTTCCACTAACCTCATTTTCGATATTTTCTGGATCCCATTCAACTGTTTCATCATGCTCATGTTCGAAGGAGATCTCGTCCCTTTCGACATCGGAGGTAAATGTAAATGTTTTACTCTCATTTTCTAATTCATCAATCTCATCATCTTCCAATTCAAATTCAAGTATCCCTTCTTCTCTCTCGCCTATCTCTATCTCAAAAGAATCACTCGAAGTGATACTTTCGTCTTTACTTTCCATAGTGGTGTTGATTGAAATAGTGCCTCCCTCGTCGAAAAAGGCGGTTTCTTGAGTTTCGATATTATATTGGATTTCTAGATGCCTTTCTTCCCTGTTCAATTCAGCTTCCTCATCTAATACATATTCCACCAACATCGCTTGGGACTCAACAGTCTCATGGTCACGCTCGAAAGAGATGTCTTCTTCAGTGGTAGTTATTTCAGAAGAAAATTCTATAGTTTGTGTTTCGGTGAGTAATTCTTCTATATCATCTTCTTCCAATCCAAAGTTAAGATTTCCGTCTTCTTCGTCACCGATTTCAACTGAGATTTCGTCGCTAGAATGGATGGTGTCATCATCGGTCATAGTGGTTTTGATGTCTACTTCCCCTGAAACAAAATCGATCTCATTCGTCTTTATGGTATAAGGAGTCTTCAAAACGTATTCATCATCCTCTCCATCCTCTTCCAATCTCGCGTTATCTTCGTCTACCTCTAATTCTTCCAACATCGCTGGAGATTCGATATCTGGATGATCAAGTTGGAATGATATATCCTCCTCGAATCCTATATTCGAGTAAAATTCGATCGTTTGAGATTCTGTCAGTATCTCCTCTGTCTCCTCTTCATACAATCCAAAACTAAAGTTACCTTCCTTATGATCGCCGATAGATAACTCGATATGGTCTCTAGAAGAGACCTCTCCGGCATCGCCTTCCAGATTTGTCTCTATATCGACCTCACCAGAAACAAAGTCATTTTCGTTCGTATCTATCTCGTAGGGTATCTCTAAAACATGGTCTGCTTCTCCCCCCTCTTTCAACCTAGCCTGCTGTTCATACACTATGTAGTCTGCCAAGATGGGTCGGTATTCAAAAATATCCATAAACGCTTCTGAAACTGTGGTTACAGGATAATTCAAATAGATTTGGAAGATAGGTACATGGACCTCAACGACCGCATCTATTCTCCCTTCCTTCTCTAGAATATAGGTTTGGATATCGTCTATTTCGTCCTCGTTTTCGTTTTCTACAGGTAAAGTTAAAGTAGTTATACTACTACCCTGGACCGTTTTATCGGTCAATTCACCTCGATCGAATACTATATCTTCACCTTCTTCGTCATCCGGCTCGATCATCAGGTCGTACTCCAGCGTATCTATGTGAAGGTCTCTACCACCGGAATTTTTTATGTCTATATTCACGTCCATCCCTATTTCCGTTATAACACCAGATTCCTCATCAATTTCGGTCCTGTACTCCTCCATATAAATATCATCTACTTCCACATTTTCTGCGGTATCCATCAGCAAATAACCTTCATACAGAAATAGAGGTAAAAGAAGTATGATGGCTAGAATGACCAATATCGGATGGATATTGCCCTCACTATCTTTTATTATCTGCAAATTCGACCGTCTCAAAATACGCTATCGTCCCTATTAACACTTTTCCTACATGTATCACGGATTTCATCGACTTCGAAAGATTTAATATCATAGCCCTCATACTCTTTATTGGTCGGAAATCATGGAGGATTACGAAGAATTTAGAGCCTCAGAGGTTCTGGTCAAAAGCGTTATGTCAGAGAACCCTCTGATAATCAAAGAAAACGAGAAGATAAAGAAAGCGGCAAACCTAATGAGCGAAGCCAAGACGGGCAGCCTCGTCGTTCTTGACGATGAAGGAGAACTCTCTGGCATCTTAACAGAGATGGACATCGTGGATGAACTGGTCTCAAAAGGGTTAGACCCGGAGGAAGTAATGGTGAAAGATATTATGTCAACTCCAGTACACACGATCGAGAGCAGCACGCCTATACAAAAAGCGGCGGAGACCATGGCTGATCTAGAGATCAGAAGACTCCCCATAGTCGATGGAGAGGAGATGGTGGGTATAATCACCGAAAACGATATTTTAGAGATCTCACCGGCTCTGATCGACATAACTCGAGAGTACAAAAAGATAAGAGGTCCTAGAAAAGAACAGGAGTACAGTGAACCGATGAAAAAAGAAACATCAGGCTACTGCGAGAGCTGCGGTGTATATTCTGATCGTCTAATGGTAGAGAACGGCCAGCTTCTTTGCCCGGAATGTGAATAGCTCGATATAACACCGGAGAGAATATTAGATTAATCCCCTAACATCTCGATTATCCATCTCAACGCTTTTTCGGAAGCCTGTTCTTTTACATCAGATCTATCTCCTGAGAAATGATATGATCTAGTCTCTGTTTTCTCTTCTGTCGAAAGTCCTATATGGACTGTACCGAGTGGTTTTTCTTCACTTCCTCCTCCAGGCCCAGCTATACCGGTAGAAGCAAGACCTATTTCAGTCCTTCTATCCTTCCTTACTCCTTCGGCCATCTGTCGAGCGACTTCGGGACTCACAGCGCCTTCCTCTTCGATCACTTCCTCATCTACATCGAGTAGGTCGATCTTTGCCTCGTTGCTGTAAGTTACGAATCCTGCCTTGAAATAATTTGACGATCCAGGGACAGAAGTCAATCTATTCGCGATAAGACCCCCTGTACAGGATTCCGCCACGGAGATCGTTTTATTATTTTTCGTCAGGAGATGCGCAGATTTTTTTTCAGTCTCGCTTTCCATCTCGATTTTAGGTTTGACTCTATGTTCCATATCTATATCACCTAAATATTCGGCTACCTCTTCGGGTAAGAGATATTTCCATTCTCTCCCTTCCCTTATCCTATCTCTGATCTCGGTACCTGATAACCTTTTTCTATCTATCTGGTTTATCTTACCGGTATCATGACTGATGCTCTCGAAAAGTTTGAGGACAACTTCGGAATTTCCATACACTTTCTCAAAATCTGGGAGGATAGCTTCTACATAGTAGGGCCAAGCGGGATGACAGTTAAGGTCTGGAATTGGGTAGACTTCAACGTCATCTATTTTCCTATTTTCTATCACTTCCTTTATCATGGTGATCCTCTCTCCTCCAGATAAAGGATTGGCTGAAGTTCTTTTCTCTTGAGCGCTTCCTATCCCGATGATCAGCGAATCGCACTCTTCCAGTATCTGTTTGACCGCTTCAAGGTGCCCTTTATGGAAAGGCTGGAACCTTCCGATGAAAAGACCTTTCATGGTATTGGAAGTTGAAAACTGATTATAAATATTGTGTTGAGAACATTTCAAAATTGAATCTGTTTGAGATATGTTTAAATAGTTGTAGGCACATGAGATAACAAGGTAATATCGTTTTCCTTCGTACAGTTGAAGAAAGAAGGGTTGAATATCGATCTCGCTTAGATGATCGAATTTGAGTGATGACTTAAAAGAGATTATAAGTCGAGTTATCCAGTGTTACCGCTAGATTCAAAGGAGGTAGAAAAATATGAAATTGATCGAAGAAAAGAACATCGGAGATAATGTCGATGAAGAGATAGAATTGATAAGGAAGAGAGTTTTCGAAGGACCTAACGTTCATGCGTTGTTCCCTGTTATAGAAGCTTACGTGGATCTTGGAGATTGGGTGGAGACCCCCTCTAATAAGGGATTCACTAAAAAGTTAGTTGAGCTTTTACCGGAGATAAAGAAACATACCTGTTCAAAAGGACACGAAGGTGGATTCGTGGAGAGATTGGAAGAAGGTACTTATCCTGCCCATATAGTTGAACACGTTGCTCTATCCATCCAGAACACCGTGGGCTCTGATGTTTCCTTCGGGAAGAGTAGAAGAGACGAGGAAAGTGTGTACAAAGTGGTAATATCTTATGAATATCCCTCTTTAGCTTCCTTAGCACTTGAAAAATCTGTAAAACTTGTCAATAAACTATTGAGAGGTGAGGAGAATTTAGACAGCTTTGTCGATAATATATTGGAGGAGGCTGAGGATGCTTTCCTTGACGAAAAGATCGGACCGAGTACAAACGCCATCATAGAAGCGGCGAAAAATAAAGATATCCCGTACAAGAGGGCTGAGGAAGATTACAGCCTATTCTCTCTCGGCTGGGGGAAAAACCGAAAGATGATATGGGGTCCTGAGACCTCGGAAACGTCTTTGATAGGAACCGAGATTGCCCAGGAGAAAGATATCTGTAAAGATTTCCTTTACAATCACGGCCTTCCAGTACCGAGAGGTGAGGTGGCGACTTCCCTCAAAGAAGCTCTAGATATAGCCGAATATATTGGATATCCGGTAGTTATAAAACCAGTTAGTGGAAACCACGGTGACGGAGTCTTCGTAAACCTAAAAAATCCAGATGAACTGTCTGAAGCGTATTCGCTCGCTAAAGAATACGAGGATTATCAGCTAGTTGAAAAATATTTGGAAGGAGATGATTATAGAGCTTTATTGGTCAACAATGAAGTCGTCGCATTAGCTAAAAAGATACCTGCACACGTTGAAGGAGATGGTTCCTCAACCATCAAGGAACTAGTTGAATTGGTTAACCAGGACCCGAAAAGAGGCGATGAACACGATAACATACTGACCAAGATAAAACTCAATGAAGAGGTCATGATGAATCTGGAGCGTCAGGGTTTAGGTGTAGATTACATTCCGGATGAAGGTGAAATGGTGCAGTTGACCGAGACTTCGAACCTGAGTACTGGAGGTACTTCTGAGGATTGGACTGAAAAATTACATCCCACTCTGAAAAGGCTGCTCGAAAGAGCGAGTAAAATAATCGATCTTGACCTTATGGGCATAGATTTCATAGCTGACGATGTTTCAAAGCCGGTAAAAGATTTGAACTGGGGTATAATCGAGATCAACGCCAGTCCCGGATTGAGGATGCATATCTCCCCTACCTCGGGTGAATCCCGACCAGTTGGTAAAAAGATAATAGATCACCTCTATCCTTCGGGCGAGGGAAGGATCCCTCTGGTGGCGATAACTGGAACAAATGGAAAAACCACTACATCTAGATTGGTCGAGTGGCTCGGCAGGTATCAGGGTCATCATACTGGCCTCGCAGTTACAGGTGGTATATGGTCGAACGGGATGAAGATAGCTGAAGGAGATACCACTGGGCCTTGGAGCGCTAATTTGGTTCTACAAGACCCTGAGGTCGACTACGCCGTCCTTGAGACCGCTAGAGGAGGCATGCTTAAAAGAGGTCTCGGATTCGATAGGTGTTCGGTCGGTGTGGTTTTGAACATACGTGAAGATCACATAGGACTGAACGGTGTCGAGGATCGAGATGATATATTCTGGGTAAAATCACTGATCGTAGAAGCCACGGAAGAAGACGGGTATTGTGTAATCAACGGTAACGATGATTACGCTGAACAGCTGATCGAAAAAGCGAACGGCACGCCTATCCTATTCGGCGTGGATAAAAATGAATTGATAGAGGAACATATAAAGTATGGAGGAGAGGCATTCGTCCAAGAGGGAAATGAACTTGTAGCTTATCTAGAAGAGAGCGTGAAGAAAATAGCGAACGTCAAAGACCTACCGTATCTGAGAGGAGGTGTAAGGATGCTCGTTGAGAACACATTGGCGGCGATGGCTGCCGGATACGCTAGTGGATTGGATATAGATAAATTCAAGAACTCATTGTCTAAATTCAAGACTGATGAATGTACTACTCCTGGACGCCTGAATGTCTTCGAAGTAGAAGACAGAAACATAGTGGTAGACTACGCTCACAATCCCGATGGATTGAGAAATTTAAGTGAATTTACCGAAAATATATCCGATGGGAATAGAAAAATATTGGTATTCACAGGTCTTGGCGATAGATCTGATAAGGATATACTTGAGAATGGTGAGATCGCAGGAGAAAACTTCGACGAGCTGGTGTTCACGGAGAAAGAAGATCTGATCCGAGGTAGAGAGAATGGAGAGATCATGTCTCTCTTGAAGAAAGGGGCGGAAGAGGTTGATAGTAAACCGATAATGATCGAGGACCCTCAGAAAGCCATTTCCTACGCACTAGGGGAGAGCGAAGCCGGAGATGTAGTAGTGTGCGCAAATTTGGACATCACCTCTGAGCATCTCGCAGAAATATTCGGATCTTCAAGTGACCTTTGGGATAAAGAAAAAGAAGATATTAGGGACTGCAAGATAGATCTTATATCTACTCAAAGTTCTAGTGAAAAGAGTGAACCGATGGTTGAAAAAGCTCCAGAAAATTGATAGAGTTTAATAAAAGATCAGTCGTTATTTTCGGGGAAGACCGGCTTTTTCCCTTCTAGGTCATATTCACATCCGTTAGATAGGATATGGACGGTGATCCCTTCAGCATGAAGAGGAGTATCTGGACTGATCTCGGAGATGTTGGTATGCTTTATATTTCGACCATCAACCACGATTATATTTCTGCTTCCGACCACATTGAATTTATGCTCTTCAAAATCCCATACCGCCGCAGTATTTTCTCCTAGACCTATCCCGAGAGTGATAGGATTCTCCACTACGACGTGTACCAGCCTTGGGAATCTCCCTCTTGCTGTGAAATGTGTGTCTATGACTGTCTTTGACAAAAAATGTAATCCATGGGTGAGTTCTACCACACCGGCCATGAGCGCATTTTTGCTTTCCCCATAGGCTATCATAAGGTTCGTCATGCATACCGCCCCAGCGCTAGTACCTCCGACTGGATGTCCTTCAAGATGTTTTCTTCGGATCTCTTCCGTTAAAGCACTACCTCCGAGTATGGTGGTTATCCTCAATTGGTTCCCACCAGAGAAGAAATATGCGTCGGCGTTCAGAGCTTTTTCTATCATGCTCTCGCTGTTAGCTTCTTCTCTACTTTCCGGATTCAAGCTTATCGAGTTTGCTCCCATCTTTTCGAAGATATCTGAATATCTATCGAGTGTTTTTTTGGGTCTCTGGCTTGCGGTGGGTAATATCCCTATAGTTGGTTCCTCGCCGCACCTGTTATTCACTATCTCTATAAACTCCTTCAAGATGGAACCGTCCGTGGACAGGTCCATCTTTCCTCCAACGGTTATCAAAGGACCTTTAGCCATCTTACTAACCACCGTCTGTTCGATTCAAAATATTTTAACCTCTGTATAAACCTTCCTATCTTATCTCAATGGTTCGATCGGTATGATATTCGTCGGAACGGATAAATATCCTTGACAGTATACCCGGAGTAGATGGTATCTATGGATGAGCGTAAGGAGCAAATTCTGAAAGAAGTCTCTAGGGTGAACATAGGTTCTTTTCCCACGCCTCTTCAGAGCTTGGATAACATGAGTGAGAAGTACGGAGTTGATTTGCTTGTCAAGAGAGACGATCTCTCTGGACCAGGTTTTGGAGGAAACAAAGTTAGAAAATTAGAGTTCATCATCGCCGAAGCTATGAAGAGAGACTGCGATCATGTAATCACTTATGGAGGCATCCAGTCCAACCATTGTCGTCAACTCGCCGCAGCTTGTAGGATATATGATCTAGAACCTATATTATATCTGGTGTGTGAAGAAGAACCTGAAGAGTACCGTGCGAATCTTCATCTAGACAAATTGTTAGATGCTGAGATAAATTTTGTAGGAGCGGAACTTAAAGATATGGAAAATGCTATGGAGACTGCTCTCAGGAAGGGTGAGGAGCGGGTGAGGGAGTTGGAGGAAAAAGATATCGGATGTTATGATTGCCCTCCTGGTGGATTCGACAGGAACGGAACTTTAGGCTTCGTAAAAGCCTTTGAAGAATTGATCGAACAGATGAGAGATATGGATAGAGAAATAGATTATATAGTACACGCCAACGGAACAGGTGGCACTTATACCGGTCTGCTGATCGGGAAAAAGATGTTCGACCTAGATGTAGATATATTACCCTTCAGCGTCTCTAGTCCTGCTCCAGATTTTGAGCAGAAGATATCTTCGATGAGCGAGAAAGTGAAGGAAAAACTAGGAGGTGC
>SL_8KL_010_SEDDRAFT_10003990_pt1 | contig 12033 bp, 10 predicted proteins | sample SodLakKL_010_SED_4_FD_11160 | JGI IMG/M metagenome (IMG submission 11160) | reverse complement strand
GCCAGGGCCGGGTAGAGGGCGGCTCCGGTTCCCGCCAGTGGCAGCGCTATAGAGAAAAATTGCTGCAGGGAGGACTTGTTGATTTTACCTGCATTTGCCGGAAACAAACGGGTGCTCACCGCAGATCACCACCTTTGGCCGGACCTGTTTTGAATCCGCCCCGGCCCCCGGTACCGGAACCGCCTTCTGCGGCAATTTCAGCCAGGGCCGGTCCAATACGATCGCCCGCAGGCCTGGCTACCCGGGCCCCCAGGCTTTTTAAACTGGCTATCTTTGCCTCCTGCCGCAGTTCCCAGATTTCTCCTGTAAAACTATCTGTTTCCGCCTCCTCGCTGTTTAGGTTTCCTGTCAGCCCGGTTGGGGAAATGTAAATCAGCACCAGGTAAAAACCCCGCGAGGCCAGGTCGAAGAACATGTTATAAGCCCGGTCGTCGCTTAAACAGGTTAGGCCGTAAATAACTCCCTGTGGTGGGAGTACTCTTTTGGGGATGGTGGCAGCCTTTTTAGCTACATAGAGTTGCGATTCGCGGAGCCTGGAAAGCCGGGTGAGAATTTTTTTAAGCTGGGCCGATCCGCTCTGGGGCAGGATCGGGTCGATCGTCCCGTCATAATCAATCAGCCCCACCCGGTCGTTGCGCCCGGTATAGTAATGAGCGAGGCTGGCCGCTCCCCGAGCAGCTATGTGCAGGTAGTTGCCGCCGGGACCCTTGGCCTGGCTCAGGCTGTCTACAATAATAACCACGTCGATATTCCGGTCCAAATAACGGTCGTTGACCAAAAGATTGCCCCACTTGAGCGATTTTTTCCAGTTGATATGCTTCAGGCTGTCACCGTGGCGGTACTCCTTGATTTCGCTGAATTCGAGGCCTTCTCCCCTGAAGGGAGAGGTATAGTAGCCGTGGTAAAGGCGGGGCTGGTTTACCAGGTTCACGTTTTCTAAAGTGTTGATCGCCGGAAAAACAGAAATTTCCATAGTCTGCCGGATAAAATTTTTAAAATAAAGCATGCCTGATTTATCGGTGCCGCAAAGAGAAAATTTGCCCACGCGGTAGCGGCCGGGGCCGGGCGAAGTGGAGATAGTAAACTTAAGCTTTCTTGTTTCCCCTTTGTCCAGGGAAAGCTGCCTTTGCTCACGGAGGACCGTCCCGGAATTAAAGATAGAAAGTTCGTGAGTTATCTTGAGCAGGGGTATCTTTGCCTTCCCTTTAACTGTTAAATGCAGCGTGGTTTCGCTGCCCTCGACCAGTTCGCTGTTTTCTATCTCTGCTGCAAGATCCGGTAAAGCTGTTGTCTCAGAAAACAGGGGGAGGGCCAGGGAAACGGCAAAAGGGAGGCTTATCAGCATAAGCTCAGGCCTGCCCAGGGCAATTCCAAGGAAAACCAGGGTCCCGGTCAAGTAAAGATAAAGCTTGGCTTTGGCACTTAGATACATCAGCTGGGTTCCCTTCCCTGAATTGGTGGAGGAGTTACTTCCTCGAGCACTTGATCGATCAATTCGGTAATACTGCGCCGTTCAATCCGGGCTTCCGGAGTGAGAATAATCCGGTGTACCAGGGCCGGTTTAATTACTTCCTTGATATCTTCAGGGATGACAAAGTCGCGCCCTTTAATTAAGGCCAGGGCCCGGCACAGTTTAAAAATAGCCAGCGAACCGCGCGGGGAGGCACCTACTTCCACGTAATCCAGCCCGCGGGTCGCCTGGGTAAGCCGGGAAATATAATCTAAGATGTCTTTATGAATATAAATATCCTCAGCCATGGCCTGCAGATGAGTGAATTCATCCCGGCTGATAGTTTTAGTCAGGGAGATTTCATCCTGCGAACGCTTAGTCCGGTTGTATAAGACTTCCGCTTCTTCTTCTATGGTAGGGTAGCCCACTTCCAGCCGCATGATGAAGCGGTCCAATTGTGCTTCCGGCAGGGGGTAGGTGCCGTCGAACTCAATCGGGTTCTGGGTGGCGATAACCAGGAAAGGTTGGGGTAAGTCAAAAGTATTTCCTTCAACGGTAACCCGGCGTTCCTGCATGGCTTCAAGCAGGGCTGACTGGGTTTTGGGAGTTCCCCGGTTCACCTCGTCGGCCAGTAACAGGCCGGTAAAAAGAGGCCCCTTCCTGAAGACAAACTCACCCGTCCTGGCATCGTAAAAATAGCCCCCGGTAATGTCTCCGGGCAGCAGGTCAGGTAGAAACTGGACCCGGCCGAAATCTAAGTCCATTACCTGGGCAAAACAATTGGCGATCAAAGTTTTTGCCACACCCGGTACGTCTTCAATTAAAATATGGCCACCTGCCAGGAACCCGGCCAGGATCTTCTGTAAAAGCGCATCTTTCCCGACAATAGCACCTTTCATGTTTGAGATGATTTCTTCGCAAGTTTTTTTAGCTTCTTCAGTGCTTTTCTGATTCATGGTAAGCCTCCTCGCTGGGACTTGATTTATAACGATATAGTTCCCGCAGGATTTCTTTTAATTCCTCAGGGTTTACCCGCTCATCCCTGTCTTTGCCGGCCATAACCCTGTCTTTTAAACGCTCCGGGGCTCCTTCATCGCTTAACCAGCCGAGCAAATGCTTGCGGCTTTGCCGGCAGATGTTGATCTTGCGGGCCAGGTGATAATATTCGCCGGGAAGCTGAACCGCTTGATCATGTTCTTCTCTTTCTTTACCCTTGCGGTCAAATATGTGGCGCAAACCGGCTGCCGCTTCGGCCGGATCAATGCTTCCGGCCCGGTGGTCATAGAGTTTAAAGAAGCGGTCGAGTACCCTTTTATACCAGATTAAAAACCAAATCGCGGCAAAGAAGCGCAGCAGCAAGTCCGGGATGGTTTCGTAATAAGCGGACAGGAAGATGGCAATAAGGCCTAAGAATAAAAGGGGACCGGCGATGAATCCTGCTGCGGACTTGATCATTTTCGCGGCACCTCCCCGGCTTCTTTTTCTTCAGGACCTTCTACTAGAGCGGTAGCTTCTTCCAGCCACCGGATCGCATTTTCCCGGTCATTTTCAGAAATGCGGTGTTCACTGTAACGGGCTTTCAAGTAAAGATCGGTTAATTGACGAACCGGGTTGTCCGGTGGCAGCTTGATCTCTTTTTCCACCAGGTCCAATTTTTCCTCAGGTGTTGATTTTTCCGGGAAATAAAGCCCGGCACGGGAAAAAGAAGAGATCATCACCTGGTATGCCTGCAAGACGGCTGGGCGGGGCGTTTCTTTTGCCAGCAGGCGACAAATTTCAGAAATATCCGGCCATGCTTCTTCACTTTCTCCCGCTGCGGGGAAGGGGAGGTTAGTAACATCCATATCTTCTTCATCATCTGCCTCAAATCGCCCCTTAGCTCCTCTTAAAAGGATTACTTCCCGGACTTTGAGTGCCACGGCCACAACAAAGGAAGCCGCTACAAGAGCAGAAAGAGTGCCCATGTAGGGGAAAAGCCAGGCGGGGGGATCTGCTTCCTCGAATTCCTCAAAAGGTGGATCGCCCATTTCTCCCCCAACCCGATCAGTTAAAGGCTGTGGCACTTCGCCGCCGGTGAGGTAGAGAGCAAGGTTTACCATGCCGGCCAGGGTTAAAACGGCCAGGAGGAGCAGAGGTATGTCTCTGGCCAGGAGTTTTTGCAGGGCGAAGGTAGTTTTACGTGAACTAAAGTCTACAATCCCGCTGAACATTAGAAAAAAGATTATGGCGATAGCAAATAGGGCTCCAAAAGTAAAAAGGATAAAAAGCAGGAATTCCCCGCCAACTGCAAGCAGGTGGTCTACGGCAAAGGGGCTGTACTCCACTTCTGCAGCGTCGCCGGCCATGGTCAGCGCAGCAAGCAGCGCAAGCGCTGCCGCGATTATTATGATGGCGGCAATTGCTTTTTGCCTGGTCATTTAAGTCCACCAATTAGCTCCCGGCAGGCAGCTTACTTTTTGAAAATATTACTTGTTATGTAAATCCAGAAGCCGGGCACTGATTTTTTGACTGACCGTATTTTACACTTTTCTCTAAGCTTGGGGCAATACCTGTTTAACCGGAAGACACAGGTATTTTGTTAATGCTCAGCCGTGCTGCATTTTGGGCGGATGATATTGCTGGTAAAGCGGTTGCAATGGTTGATGCCGGGAGAGAAGGTTTTGAAGCGTGCATAAGCGCAAGCGAAGGCCGAAGAAAAGACGATGGAACTCCCCCCCCCTGGCTAAGTTTACCCATTCATGGAGGCAAAGGCTGTAGCAGGTCGGTCTGCATGGAGGAAGGTTAGTCATGGATGGTGATTGCTAATTTAGGTTTTACTCTGCTCCGCACTCCGGGCAAGGTCCGGTCGGGCGGTGGTAGCTGTGGTTGGTCCAGATGCCGCAGTCGAAGCGGTACCCCCGGTTGCCCAACTCTACCGGACACTGTTCATACATCTGGTGATAGCCTTCGTAGGTTTGACAACCGTCACTGGTGCGATTGCATTCTGTGCAGATAAATTTGGGTGAGCGGGATCCTTTTTCGTTATTCTTAAACCCCTGGAACTCAACGGGAGCTTCGCAGACAAAACAGGTGGATTCGTCCAGGGCTTCAAAGTCAACATCACTATGATCAACATACTGTTCCAGGGAAACTGCATTGCTGAAGTAGTCGCCCAGTTCTTCGGGGTAAACTGCCAGATGGGGGAGATCCACCGGCAGGAATGCTGAAAGGGCATCGTACATGCTTTCGGTTACTTCAATGACGGGAGGGGCCAGGTGCGATTCTTCGACGTGATCCTGGAAGCCGGCAAAAAGCGGGAAGGCGGTGAGAAAAATTAAAATTACGCCCATGATAGCCGCCCCGATTAAAAGTCCTGCCACACTGCCGCCAATTTTATCCGCTGTCCTGAATAATTTGATCCGGGTGATTGATTCAAACAAGAAGCAGACAAAATAAACTATGACCAGCACAATTGAAAAAAGCAGGATAAAGCTGATCACATCAGCGAATATATTAGGAAGGGCCACGTGTTCCAAAATTAAGGCGCTTCCCTGGGCGTAAAACCTGATCGCCGCGGTTAGGCCGGCGGCAATACCTATAATCTTGAAAACGCTCCTGATTAAACCGGCCCTGATGCCTTGCAGTAAAGAGACTACCAGGCAGAAAGCAATCATGGCATCTAACCAGTTAAATTCCGCAGGCATAATTATTTGCACCACCAGTTACTATAAGAGGCCGAAGCTTTGTTTTACCTCTCTATTATACCACGCCCTGCTATATATATCCGTTCTGTATAAAAGTATGTATTTTTCTTGATGCTTGTTGTATAATTATTTGTAGTTATTATGCAGGAATAATTGAAACAGTAGAGAAATCTGTGATCGCCCATCCTTGAACCGGAAAGGAGGCTGAAAGCTTTAAGGTTCAATGCCTTTGTCGGGTTTTTAACCCTTGAGCAACATCGTAGAGGGTAAATCTAAGTCAAGGAGGGATCTAAGTAATGAACGATTTTGGCTTTCTATCTGTCTTACCGCCGATTATAGCGATTGTTCTGGCTATTGCTACCAGGCAAGTAATCATCTCTTTATTTATTGGGCTTTGGCTGGGAGCAAGCTTTTACTATGCCAACCCGGCCACCGCATTTTTCCGTTCAGTCGACACGCACATACTTGATGAAGTAACCAGCCCATTCTACGGCGGTATCCTCATTTTTACCATGCTTATCGCCGCAGCCCTGGGACTGGTCACCAAGTCCGGCGGGGCTCACGCTATTGCAAATGCCCTGGCTAAGAAGGCGACCACCGTCCGGGGCGGTATGATTTCAGGCTGGTTAATGGGTTTGATCATCTTTTTCGACGATTATGCCAGCTGTTTGATTGCCGGTAACACGGCCAAGCCGGTTACCGACAGGCTTAAAATCTCGCGGGAGAAGCTGTCTTACCTGATCGACTCCACGGCGGCGCCGATTGCCACCATAGCCCTGATCTCGACCTGGATTGGTTTCGAACTTGGCGTGATCGGCGAAGGTTATGCCGCAATTGATCAACCGGATGCCCCGGTTTACCTGATTTTCCTGCAGAGCATCCCTTACCGCTTTTACAGCATCTTTGCTCTTGCCATGGTTCTGATCATCTCGATTACCCGGCGGGACTACGGGCCGATGTATGATGCGGAAGTAAGGGCCCGCAAAACGGGCGCGCTCTTGCGTGAAGGGGCTATGCCCTTGTCTGCTACCGACACCGAGGTGCTGCAGCCCGATGAAAAAACGCCGATCCGCTGGTATAACTTTGTTATTCCGGTGCTGGTGATAATCATTACCACCTTTGTCGGCCTTTACGTAGATGGTGGCGGAATGGAACCAGGGGTTGGCATGATCGATGCCTTTGGAGATGCCGACTCCAGTGTGGTCTTGCTCTGGGCATCAAGCCTCGGGGTCCTGGTGACCCTGGTGATGGTGCTGGTCCAGCGGTTGGTGCCGCTCCAGGAATCGATCGATACCCTGATCAACGGGGCCAAGTCAGTCTTCCCCGCCCTGATCATTCTTTCGCTGGCCTGGGGACTCAGCAATATTTCCGACCATCTCGGCACTGCCGACTACCTGGTCGGGCTGGTCGAAGCAGCGGGAATATCACCGGCAATTCTGCCCTTGCTCATATTCCTGCTCTCCTGCTTTATGGCCTTTGCCATGGGAACATCCTGGGGGGTAATGGGGATTGTTACCCCGCTGGCTATCCCGATTGCAGCGGCAATCGGTCCTGAAGAGCTGATCATCCCCACCCTGGCTGCCGTGCTGACCGGGGCAATCTTTGGTGACCACTGCTCACCGATTTCAGATACCACCATTCTTTCTTCGACCGGCGCCGGGGCGGACCATATCGACCACGTCAATACCCAGATTCCCTACGCGATTACCGGAGCTATCGTAGCCGCTGTATTTGGGTTTATCCCGGCCGGTCTCGGGGTGCATCCGCTGATCTCGATCGTGCTTGGTATCGCCGCCCTGATCATTATTGTCAGGTTGCTTGGTAAGCCGACAGGATCAGTCGAGGAAATTGAGGCAAGTTCGAAGTAAACTTAAGGAACCAGTTGATTGTTCAAGAAAGAAAGCCGGCCTCCGGGCCGGCTTTTCTCATGGGAATATGGCGAAGTGGCAAAAAAAATTTTCCCTCCGGCGAAAAATTTGTTACAATATCAGGGTAAGTACATTGGATTAATTTTTGTCTAAGGAAGGGTAGACTACATGGAAGTAAGGCTTGCCACACCGGCTGATGAAGAAGATGTATGCCGCCTCTGGACCCTGCTTTTGGATTTCTATAAAAAACAGGCCTCCCCGGAAGTGCTCCGGCGTAGCTTTCGCTATGCGGTCAATCACCCTCAAAAAGTCCTTATCTTTATCATCATGATTGAAGGGGTGGTGACCGGAACTGTGAGCTTGCACCTGGGGCATTTTTCTACCTGGAACAACAATTTTTACGGTCACCTGGAAGACTTAATCGTCGATCCAGCCTACCGCGGCCGTCGCCTGGCTGAAAAACTTCTCCGGCAAGCTATTGATGCTGCCCGGGAAAATAACCTCAGCAGAGTAGAATTAAATGCCCTCAACGATAATGAAGCTGCCCGTAAACTATATGAAAAGCTGGGTTTTACCACCAACTCGGTTGTTTACGAGCTCCCACTTAATTAAACTAAAAAATACGTGCTTGAACAGGTTTCCGCTGCCGTGAGCTAAAATTAAATGCTTTTAAGCGATGTTTCTCCACAGGTAGCGGGAGCCTTATAGTTACCTGCCTGCGCAATACTTCGCCGATCGGGGTTAATGCCCCATGGCCGTTTGGCAGGGTATAATTCACCGGATCAGCAAAGCCGGATTGGCTATTTACCTGTACCGGTCAGCGATCATTTAACTCGAAAGGAGTAGATAAAAGTGCGTGATTACCGTGAAATACCGTTATGGAAAGATGTCAGCGAAGAGGAATGGAACGATTGGCGCTGGCAGTTGAAAAACCGGATTACCAGCCTGGAACAACTCAAACAGGTGATTGATTTAAATGAAGAGGAAGAAAAAGGGGTGGCCCAGTGCCTGGAAACATTTCGCATGGCCATTACCCCGTACTACGCTTCTTTAATGGACCCGGAAGACCGCAACTGCCCGATCAGAAAACAGGCGGTACCTACAGGCCTGGAAGTGCAGTACACGGATTCTGATATGAGTGATCCCTTATATGAAGATGTCGACTCACCGGTGCCGGGCCTGACCCATCGCTACCCGGACAGGGTTTTGTTGCTGGTCACCGATCAATGTTCGATGTACTGCCGCCACTGCACCAGGCGCCGCATTGCCGGTGAAACAGACAAAGCGCGGTCCAGGGATGAAATCGAAGAAGCGATCGGCTATATCCGCCGCACCCCGGCGATCAGGGATGTTTTGATCTCGGGCGGTGACGGCCTGATTATCCCTGATGATTTAATTGAATACATCCTGCAGCAGCTTAAAAATATCGAGCACGTGGAAATAATCCGCTTCGGTACCCGGGCGCCGGTGGTTTTACCGCAAAGGATTACCCCGGAACTTTGCGAGATGCTGGCCAAATACCACCCGATTTACTTAAATGCTCACTTTAACCATCCTAAGGAGATAAACGAGGTCAGCGCTGAAGCATGCGCCCGTCTGGCCGGTAGCGGGATTCCCCTGGGCAACCAGTCAGTGCTTTTAGCCGGGGTTAATGACTGCCCGCAGCTGCTAAAAAAATTAAGCCATGAACTGCTGAAAATAAGGGTGCGCCCCTACTATATCTACCAGTGCGACCTTTCCCAGGGAATCGGGCATTTCCGCACCTCTGTCAGTGCCGGGATCGAGGCGATTGAAAACCTGCGCGGCCATACCAGCGGATTAGGTGTCCCTACTTTTTGTGTTGACGCACCCGGTGGCGGAGGCAAAATCCCGGTGATGCCGCAATACCTGATCAGCCAGTCGCCTTACCGGCTGGTCCTGCGCAATTTTGAAGGGGGCATTTACTCTTACACTGAAACGAAGCGGGAAGTTGATCCCAACAAGCCCTGCGAGATTTGCGGGGGAACCCACAACAATTATGATGTAGGGGTGGCCTCTCTATTAAATGGCCGGGGCGTAGCGATGGAACCAGAAGTAAAAAAAGGACAAAATTAAGCTGGCATACGCTCGTTGCGACGAAATGTTTCAACAGGCATAACCGCCGGAAAAGCTTATAGTAGCCAGCCCGGCTATGAGCCGGCTAAAAAAAGGAGCAAAAAAATGAAAAAACGCACATTTCAACCACCATGCTCGAAACTAAAGTTTGAAGTTTTAAGCGCGCATGATATTAATAAGATACACGAAGCCGCCCTAGAAGTGATGGAAGAGACCGGGGTGCGTTTCCCCTCGCACCGGGCCCTTGACGTATTCGAAGAAGCAGGTTGCGAGGTGGACAGAGACAGCATGATCGCCAGGCTGCCGGCCGACCTGGTTATAAGGAGCTTGCGCCAGGCGCCGACACGCTTTGTGCTGGCCGGCCGCGACCCGAAAGACGACCTTTTCATCGACGACCGCACCAGCCACCTTTCCACAGACGGCTGTGCCGTTGATGTTTACGACCTGCAAAGCGGCGAGTTGCGCCGCTCGAACAGAGAAGATATTGTCAATGCTTGTAAGATAGCCGACTATTTACCGGAGATTTCCTACATCTGGGGGCCGCCGGTGAGCGCCCAGGACGTACCAGCCCACATCCGTCCCCTGCATGAAATTGAAGCGAGCATGGAAGGTACTACCATGCACATCCAGCCGGAGACGGTAATTAACCGCGACATTGCCCACTACGCCCTGGAAATGGCTTCGGCAGTGGCCGGCGGCAAAGAAAAACTGCGCGAGCGGCCGGTCTTTTCCTACATGCAGTGCGCCACCGATCCTTTGGGCCAGGACGGAGGCAGCCTGGAAGCCTCGATGGTCGCTGCCGAGTGGGGTATCCCCACCGGATTCATGCCCATGCCCATGTCGTGTGCTACCGCGCCGGCTACCATGGCCGGTAACCTGGTGGTAACCACCGTGGACGCGGTCAGCCCCCTGGTTTTGATGCAGTTAATCAACCCGGGCACCCCGGTATACTTTGCTGCAGCTCCCACCGCGCTTGATATCCAGACCGGGGGCTACACCGGCGGCGGCCCCGAAGATTTCCTCTTGGCCGCCGCCTTCAGCGAGATCTGCCACTTTTACCAGATTCCGCTCGCTGTTGGCGGTTTTGCCACCGGCGCCAAACTGCCCGACTGGCAAGCTGCCGTGGACAACAGCTTTGCCGGGCTGATGCCGGTATTGACCAATACTTCGATTATCAACGGGGCCGGCACCCTGAACGGTTCGAAGATTTTTTCCCTGCAGGCGCTGATCATGGATGCCGAGATCTATAACATTATTGCCAAGACTTCGCAGGGGATTAACGTGAACGATGAAACCCTGGCCGTGGACTTGATCAAGCAAACCGGGCCGGGCGGCAATTACCTGGCCGCCAAGCACACCCGCCGGCACATGCGCGACCTCTGGCGCCCGGTAGTGTACGACCGCAAGCCCTACGGATCCTGGGAAGAAAGCGGCCGCCGCGGCGCTTATGAAGAAGCGACCGATCTGGCCCGCTGGATTATTGACAACCACGAGGTAGAGCCTCTGCCAGAGGAAGTTAAAAAAGAATTTGCCGAGATCATTAAAAAAGCTGACCGGGAACTGGGCCGGTAAGGAGGGATACAGGTAATGGATAAAAACGAACTGCTTAACAAGATGAAAACTGCTGTCCTGGAAGGAGAGATCGAAGACGGCGAGGGCCTGGCAAAAGAGGCCCTTTCAGCCGGACTCGATCCATTAGAGTGCATCGAGCAGGGCTTTGTAGCCGGGATCAACGAAGTGGGCGACCTGTATGAACAGGGAGATATGTTCTTACCTGAACTGGTCGCCGCTGCGGAAGTGATGAAAGAAGCTTTGAATGTACTCGAGCCCGAGCTACAGAAGAGCCAGCAGTCCAGGGATATCCACGGCAGGGTCTTGATCGGCTCGGTGGCCAATGATATTCATGACATCGGTAAAGATATCGTTGCCTCCATGCTAACCGCTTCCGGGTTTGATGTAACCAATTTGGGCATAGATGTTCCCACCGAAACCTTTATCAGCAAGGCCAGGGAGCTTACCCCCGACATCATGGGGCTTTCTGCACTTTTAACTACCACTATGCCCGAGCAGCAGAAGGTTGTAGAAGCACTCGAAGAAGAAGGTTTGAAGGACAAAATCAAGGTTATGGTCGGCGGCGCGCCGGTTGACAAACAGTGGGCGAGTAAGATTAAGGCCGACGGCTTTGCCGAAAACGCCGTGGAAGCGGTGAAAGTGGCAAAAGGCCTGGTCGGCAAATAAACATAAGAAAACGGAGGCAGTTCCTGATGGATAAATATACATTAACCGGGCAACCCTCCCTGCGCCTGTTAAGTGATCAACAGATCAAGCTGATCCATGACAAGGCGTTGGCGGTGCTCCAAACCAGCGGGGTTAAATTCGAATCGGAAGAAGCCTTGGATATTTTGCAAGAAAATGGGGCTGAGGTTAATTTCGAAACTAAGGTTGCGAAATTCAACCCACAGATGGTTGATGAGGCGATCAAAAAGGCTCCCTCAACCCTGCAGCTCTACAGCCGGGATGGCGAGCCTGCGGCCGAACTCGGCGGAAACAACGTGCATTTCGACCCGGGTTCTTCATTAATCCGGTTCATGGAATCTGATGGTAAGACCGTGCGCAGCTCTGAATCTAAGGATTTGGTGCAGATTAGCAGGGTTAACGACTCACTTGACAATATTGCCCTGCAGTCAACCGCGGTAGTTTGCTACGATGTGCCTAAATCAATCGGCGACAGTTACCGCCTCTACCTGTGCTTGAAAAATTCCCCTAAACCGGTGATTACCGGCGCCTTCAGTGTCCCCGGGGTCAGGCATATGCGGGAAATGTTGGCTGCTGTGGTTGGCGGGTATGAAAACTTAAAAGAAAAACCGGTTGCCATTTTCGATATCTGCCCATCGCCGCCTTTGAAGTGGACCCATATCAGTTCACAAAACATTATCGA
>SL_8KL_010_SEDDRAFT_10003989_pt1 | contig 12034 bp, 10 predicted proteins | sample SodLakKL_010_SED_4_FD_11160 | JGI IMG/M metagenome (IMG submission 11160) | reverse complement strand
CCGGTTTCCGACAGCATTACACCGGCAAGGAAGGCTCCCAGAAGTTTTGAGAGTTCCATATATTCAGCGAGTCCGGCGAAGATGAATGCAATGGATAGGGCGAAAAGAGGCATAAAGTCTTTGTTAATATACCGTTGGACCAAAATATCCACTTTTCGAAAAAGAAAATATGCGATCAAAATCGCGGCAACGGTGAGTATTATAACCTTCCCGAAAGTAATTGCCAAAGCACTTCCCGTTATTATTCCTGTGGCACTGAGACCCACAAGGACTGATACTATAACCGGTGCTGCCAAATCTTCAAAAATAAGCAGAGCCAGTTTAAACTCCCCCTCGGGGGATGTTTTTCGCCCGGATTCCTCCAACAACTTTATGGTCATAGCGGAACTGCTGGCATAAGCCACCCCTCCGATAATGAGGGAGAAAATCAGTTCAAATCCCAGCAGATAGGCGATAAACGCACTTCCAGCAAAATTTAACACAAGGTCCATTACCCCTGCCTTCCAGATCCGACGTGAAATGCTTACTAAGCGATTCAAAGGGAAATGCAAACCCAATAAAAAAAAGAGCAGAACAATTCCGGTTCTCGAGATTTCATCCAGTACCCGTAGCTCCGGACCGGTAAACATCCTTGATAACGCAACCCCTAAAAATATGTAAGATAATAAAGAAGGTAAACGAGCCTTTTGAAAAAAATAACTGACAATAAACAACAATAGCAATAAAACACCGCCGATAATAAAAATGTGGTCCATCTCCCCAATACCTCCCTTGAAGTTTTTTTTGATCATCTGTAATAATACTCTATACCCACTTCTTTCTATTTCAATAACTGTTCTCTCAAGAGCAGTGCAGGATAAGATCTTAAAAGGTGTTATGCTACCGAAAAAAAATTGGCATCGAATTCTCATCGATACCAAGGCTTATACTCATCATTACTCAGTCATCTTTCTAATCTCTTTTATGTCCACCTTTTGTATTCTTTTCTCTTCCCGGTGGCTATCCCTGGGGATTCGCTTCTTGGGAATTCCATATTCCCGATGGATCAGGTCTCTTACCCGAGATCCGCAGTAGGCTCCCTGACAATGTCCCATACCCGCTCTTGTTCGAAATTCAAGGGATTGTATGGATTCCACAGGGAGTCCCCGTTTAAAACTTTCCAAAATCTCTTCCTCGGTTATGGACTCACATCGGCAGATAATCTTTTTTTCAGGATCCCGATGCTCCGTGGAACCGTCAAAATCCTCGGGCTTCTTTTGCACCAGAGGTGCACGATAGCCGTTGAAATCCTCTTTCTCATCTAATGTAAATCCTTGACGGACAAGCATCTCTGTTACCCGCTTGGCAATGGCCGGCGCCGCTGTAAGGCCCGGCGAATCGATTCCGATCAGGTTAACCATGCCCTTTACCTGATCATCTTCTATGATAAAATCCTTTGCCCTGATCGAAGCTCGAATACCGGAAAAAGTTGTGATTGCACGATTCAACTTGAACTCAGGGATCGATTTTCTAGCGGATTTAATAATATACCGAAGACTTTCCTTCGTTGTGGAAACATCCGTCCGATCATCCACTTCTTCGGCATTAGGTCCGATCATAAAATTTCCGTGGTAGGTTGTGGTGACAAGAATTCCCTTCCCTTTGGCATTAGGGACTTGAAATATTACACTGTTTACCAGATGTCCCTGATCTTTTCCGAAAAGTATGTACTGACCCTTTCGAGGAATGATTTCAAAATTTGAAATTCCCGTCATTTTAGCAATCTCATCACTATAAAGTCCGGCGGCGTTAATCAGATACTTGGTTTTAATCTGCTCTCCCTCCGCATCAATAAGAAAACCGCCCTCTCTCTTTTGAATATTTTCCACCTTTTTTCCCAGCCTTACTTCCGTTCCGTTGGTCATGGCGTTTTCAACCAGAGCAATAGTAAACTCATAGGGAGATGCGACCCCTGCATTCCTGCTGTAAAGAGCCATTTTTATATTGGGATTGCTGTGGGGCTCAAGTTCTTTGATTTTATCCGGTCCGATAATTTGCAGGTCCTCCGGGGATTCTCCATATTTTTTGCCGTTATGGTAGCGTTCCCGGATTTTTTTTTCATCCTCTGCATTAAATCCCAGCACGAGGGCGCCGGTCCTTCGATACCCGAAATTCAACTCTTCGTTAAGCTGTTGATACATGGGATTTCCCTTCGCTGCAAGCTCTCCTTTTAAGGTACCGTGATCCGTGGCATAGACCCCATGAATAATACCGCTGTTGGCTTTGGTGGCTCCTAAGGCTACGTCCTTCTCTTTTTCAATCATCAGGAATTTGCCGTGATATTTGGATAACTCTCGGGCTATGGATGCCCCGATGACGCCTCCTCCAATGATGGTAACATCGTACATTCTGATCAGCTCCTTAGTAATATATGCTACCGGATTTTTATACCCCTATTTACAAGGCTAAAACCTTTGAACTGAGTCAATGAATCTTCTTATGAAAAGTAAAGTTGTATAGAATTCATCAGTTATGTCAAAAATAATTCCTAACTATGAAAAAAACGCAAAAAAAAAAGAAGACCGAAGAACGATGCCTTCGGTCTTTACACATCTACGAACCCGTAGACAGAGTTCTATCATCCTCCGCCTCCGCCACCATCATCTGTTGAAGGGGCGTCTTCTGAAGGTTCCTGTTCTTCAAGTGTTACTCCTGCTTCTTCCACGGCTTCCTGAACAAGCTCCATCGTCGTATTGGACGTCCAGGTTGCTCCGGTTTGAACATCCACTTCCGTGGTCTGTTGATTTATAATTCTTTCTGTCACAACTCTTAAGGCTCCGTCTCCAAATCCTTTGGTTTCATTATGATCAATTATTCGAATTTCCACAATTTCATTCCCATCGAATATTACGTCTAAATAGATGTCATAACGGTCTTGAAATCCCTTACCGGATAAGAAAACTCCTTCCGGTTCATAGGAGTCCGGATCATAAGCTGCGGAAGGATCTTCCGGAACATCAGCTTCCGACACTTCTTCTCCGGTGGCTTCTGCCACAGCCTTAAGTACTGCCTCTGAAGAAACCGTAGCTCCGGTCTCAACGTCCACATCGGTACTCTGGGCTTCGATGATTTTTACGATCATAGCATCGATTGCTACATCACCGATATTTCCCGTCTCATTTTCATCCAATACATGAATTTCTGTAATTTCATCTCCGTCCATAATAACGTCCAGCACAATGTCTCCGCCGTAGCCCGGAGCTATGGCAAGAATTCCTTCCGAGTCATATTCTGGGGACGGTGCATCTCCACCTTCTCCAAGCGCTACCCCTGCTTCTTCCAGGGCATTGTTCACAGCCGCGATTAGAGCATTGGAAGATACCGTAGCTCCTGTTTCAACATCCACATCCGTGGACTGTCTGTCAACAATTTTTGTAATCATTTCATCGATTGCTACGTCTCCGATGTTGCCTGTTTCATTTTGAGAGAGGACATTCACTGCAACAATGGTGTTTCCCTCAAGAATCACTTCAACTTCCACATCGCCGCCATAGCCTTCCCCTACGCCGATGTAAGCATCACCACTGCCACCTATTCCTGCTTCGGCCAAAGCTTCTTCTATTCCTTGGATGACTGCATTAGAGGTAACCGTGGCACCACTTTCAACATCCACATCGACGGACTGATTGTCTAGAATTTTCGCAATCATCCCCTCGATTGCAACGTCTCCTATGTTTTCCGTTTCATTTTGTTCCAGCACTTCAATGTCCACAATCTCATCGCCTTCAACGTATACCATGAGGCGAATAGGCCCGCCGTAACCTTCTGCTGTAACTTCATAAGTTGAAGCATCGGCTAATGCATCTTCGCTCAAAGCATCGTAACCGAAGAGCACGATCACAGCCAGGATTACCATGACTATTAATGCCGTAACCTGTTTTTTTTGCATAGCTTCCATTCCTTTCTCAATTAATTAAATTTAACACACAGCCTTATTATCTTATTTAAACCGTTATCTGGGGACCTTACTAAAATCCTTACCAGGGACACATTGCCCTAGTACCCTTTCAGAACAACTATGGGTAGAACCTTCCAGATAATTCCCTATTGTAAAAAAAGGGAGACCGTCTATCGGGTTTCCCTTTTTAAATTATTCTGCATATTTAAGCTTATGCTGATTTGCCTATGGAGTAACTACGGGCATTTCTTCTGCGTTCCATCCGGCCATTCCTCGGTATAAGGAGTATGCATCAACTCCGTTTAGTCTTAAATTAAGGATTGCTTGACCTGCAGTCTGTCCTGAGAAACAGGTTACATATACAGGCTTATCATTTGGGATTTCGTCCATTCGCTCTCCAAGCTCTCCAAAAGGAATTAAAAATGCATTTTCTATATGTCCTTCTTCAAATACTTCCTCGTTTCGAATATCAAGAACCGCAACGTCTCCCTCAAGGGTTTCTAATAATTCATCGTCCGGTCGTACAATATAATTCATTCCCTGAGTAAAATATCTGTGAATTTCAACAATCAAAACTTCCTGCTCTTCATTCCAATTATTGCTTGGATCCGGTAAGTCCGTACCTTCTGTTTCAAGCAATTCATCGTCAAGTTCCAATGTTGTCCATCCGAAGTTCATTCCGCCTTGTAATGAAATAGCGTCAAATCCCATCAACTGCATGGCTGCAATTGCTTGTCCGGAGGTCTGGCCCGTAAAACAATACACTAAAATTGTTTTGTCTGCCGGTAATCGGTCCATTTGGTCTGCCATTTGGTTATAAGGAATGTGTACCGCGCCGGGGAAGTGCCCTTCCGCATAGTCATCCGCGCCTCGCATATCTACCACAAAGTAATCATCAGGATTGTCTTCGATGTTTTCTAACGCCGCATCAAATGCCATCATATTCCACGTGCTGTTATCCGTTGTAATTGAATCAAAGTATGCTCTCGTTACACGATCCAATAGTTCTGCGGGATCAATAGCTTCTTCCTCTTCATCAACTTCCTCATCATTCTCGTCCTCTTCATCTGCTTCTTCATCGTTTTCTGCCGCTTCTTCATTATCTGCTGGATTTTCTGCCGCGGGCTCGTCATTGTTTCCCCCACATCCTACAACAAGTGCCAGCGATAATAACAGTACCATAAGAAGCATTAATAATTTGTTCATTTTAAAATTCATGTACAATTCCTCCCTTTGTAATTAGTAAATTCTTTGTGATTATTTAAACTACCTTTGTTAAAAAAATATTTATTCCTTGTATTAATTGTACCCTTAAAAAGGGCTGAAAGCAATGAATTTATTGGCTTTCAGCCATAGTGTTTGTTATTTTGCATAAGCATTCCTTATAACGGAAAATGTGCATGAATAACAGATATCAAGAAAATCAAGGGAGGAAATATGTAGAGCGGTTATTCTTTATAGTACTCAAATTGATATTCTGTTCTGCTATAATACTCTTTTTGGGGAGTGATGAGATTTTTCGGTAAAAAATCCGTATTAAGAGCATTAGGAAACCATTGGGTATCCAAGCATATCCCTTGAAAATTTTTGTCCGAATCTTTATCCTGAAATGCAATTTCCTTCCTCTTAGGATTCCCGCAATGGACTATGAGACAGGGTTCTGTCGTGTTTATTACTAATCGGGTGTTGCTCTCATAACATATCAACTGAAGCTTTCTTTCCTCTTGACTAAAAATAAACGGGTGGTCTATCTTCTCCACACCTCTTTTATTCAGTTGCTTTAAAGCCTCACCTAAATTCCTATTTTCTCGAAAATCGAAAAACGTTCCCTCTACACTTCGAAATACCTTTGGCAATTTGTCCTCATTCACCTGTAAATATTCCTTGCTATTGATCATTAGGTAATGATTTTCTATGGTCTTCATTGGATCTTTGTTTAAATTAAAGTAACTATGGTTTGTTATTGTAATCGGTGTTTTTTTATCGGTTTTTGCGAAATACTCTATTATCAGTTTCCCTTTTTTTTGAATCCTGAATCGTGTCTTTACCTTCAGGTTTCCGGGGAATCCTCCCTCCCCGTCTTCACTGGTCATTAAAAATCCCATGGAAAACTCTTCTTCCTTCTCCTCTGAATTCATCTCGCTGCTTCCGCAATACTTCCACTTTTTATTGGAGAATCCCCGAAATCCTCCATGAAGGCAATGCTTCCCTTCATTTTGGTCCAGGGGATATTTTCTACCGTCAATATCAATCAGAGCTTTAGATAATCGCCCGGCAACTCTTCCGATGGTCGCTCCCATAAAGTGCTTATTTAACAAATAATCTTTCGGATCCTCTAGTGTCAGGACCCGATTAATTCCTTTGTATTTTAAAACTTCAATCGTGAGACCGTAGTCCAGTATGCTTATTGAAAGATCTCCAAAGTTATCTACACGATAGCGTTTCATGCTTTTACCTTTTTCACAGGATATCTCTTCCATCACGACTTTGCTCATAACACTTCTCCTCTTGTATATGTTTTGAAGTCCCTCTCTACATTTGCTGCTTTCGATAAGGATTCCAACAGCACAGAAACCCCCGTCCCCTTTGTGCTACCCTTTGTGCTATCGCCTATCCCGGTCTGCAATATTCACCTTTCGAAGTCTGCCTTTTATCGGTCGGTTTTGCAGTTCTCTAAGCACCAGGTCTCCCTTGTTATTTAGAATCTCCACAAAGGTTGAAACATCAAGTACATTGATAATACCAATATCCTCTGCACTCATACCCTCAATGCTGCAAAGGGTACCTACAATATCCACCGGACGCATTTTCGTCTTTTTGCCTGCATTGATGTGCAGTTTTAAAATATCTTTACTTAAAGGATCCCCTTTACTTTCTTTTACTTCGGGCTTTGTTTTGATTTTTTCCGTAAATTCTTCTTTTCGTTCTTCTACGGTTTCACCGGCGGGCTTTTCCTTCAGGGGAATCTCCTTGCCGATTTCTTTTTCGATGGCTTGTAAGAATCTCCCTTCATACTCCGTGACAAAGGTAACAGCTCTTCCCTCTTTGCTCACCCGTCCCGTTCGACCAATCCGGTGTACATAACTTTCTCTTTCCTTAGGGATATCAAAATTAATTACAAGGGAAATGTCATCAATATCGATTCCGCGAGCCGCAACATCGGTTGCCACAAGATATCGGAAAAGTCCTTTTTTAAAATCCTTCATGATCCGTAGTCGATCATCCTGCTCCATTCCTCCATGAATCTCGCTGCAGGTATATCCCATCTCGTACAATTCATCATAAACCTCATCCACGTTTTGTTGAGTATTACAAAAGATAATACAACTATCAGGATTTTCCACAATGGTAATGTCCCTTAACAGTTTAATTTTGTCCCTTTGGGCTACCACGTATCTTTCCTGAATGATCCGATCCACCGCGGTGTTTTCCTCTTCAATTGTGGTAATCAAAGGATCCTTCATATATTCATCGGCCAGGTTTTCGATTCTGTCGGGCATTGTTGCGGATAATAATAGAGTGGTCCGCTCCTTGGAGACCCCGGCTATAATGGTTTCTATATCCTCGATAAAACCCATATTCAACATTTCATCGGCTTCATCGATTACAAGATATTTCACCTTGGACAAATCCAGGGTTTCTTTTTCCATATGGTCAATAATCCGCCCCGGGGTCCCTACCACTATATGGGTTTTCTCCCGTAGTTCCTTTCGTTGACTGTGAAAGGGCGATTTTCCGAAGATTGCGGAGACCTTCAGCCTTTTAAATCTTCCGATATTAAACAGATCTTCCTTCACCTGCATGGCAAGTTCTCTGGTAGGTACCATGACCAATGCCTGGGGTTTGTTTTCCTCCCAGTCAACTAACTCGCAAATGGGGATTCCGAAGGCTGCAGTCTTTCCGCTTCCGGTTTGGGATTTCACGATAATGTCCCGCCCTTTTAACACCGCAGGGATCACGCCCTCTTGCACTTTCGTGGGACTTTCAAAGTTCAGCATACCCACCGACTTCAATATTTCACTGCTTAATTCATAATCCTTAAAATTCGATTTCATTATTAATCAACTCTCTCTTCTCTTATAATTAGTTTTCAATCTTGTAATTTTTTATTATATCATACTTATTAATCCTATAATTTGCAGCATGTTCTTACTCCGATTCGAAAAACTCTCCCGGACCTAAGCTGCTCACCTTTCGATTACNGTTACGGTCAATAAAAAAACTGAGGATAAGCTCCTCAGCCTTTGCCAATCATCATGGCCACTATAANCAATATCAGGAAANTACCTCTGCATATTTATTACTTATTAAGTGCTCCGCCCCGTTTGGTATTTNTAAAGGCTTCTTGATTCCGNTGAGTTTTATTGNTCAGTGTTTCNTTACCAATCCCTTGCTGTGCNCTTTNTTTCTTCTTATCTTCAATGATTTTTTTCATTCGATCCATAGTATTAGACATATTTTGACACCTCTTCTCTTCGACTGTTCTTATTTTCCTGCCTNATCCCCCATATGGNGGATGGTTTTTTTTTATTTGTGAGTCTATTCCATTATACCATGTATATTCTATCATATTTTGCCGCTGTTTCACCGAAAAACTCAATTTAATATTATATTCAGTTCACAAACCGGTGGTCAATCGTCATGCTTTGAGTCAATACCCCGGAAACCCCCATTTCAAATTACGTAGAAATTAAGCGGGGGAAGTCTTCATTATTTTGCTCCCTTCAGGATCCGGTTTGTGTCTCCCTTGAATGGGTAATAATACAGTAAAAGATAGTCGACTATGGGAAGGGGCGGTTGAAAATGACGGTTCAATTTCGCAATTTGGTTTTTGAAGGCGGCGGTGTTAAAGGGATTGCTTATGTAGGTGCCATTCAGGTAATGGAACAGCGGGGACTCTTAAACCATATTCATCGGGTGGGGGGAGCAAGTGCCGGGGCCATTAATGCCTTAATCTATGCCCTGGGATATGATATTGCATCCCAAAGAGATATTTTGAATTCCACAGATTTCAAGGACTTTATGGACAATTCCTTCGGTTACATCCGGAATTTCCGGCGGCTGTGGTTCGAATTCGGATGGAACAAAGGGGATTTTTTCAACGAATGGTTGGGTTCCTTGGTTAAAGACCGTCTGGGGGATTCCCAGGCCACTTTTAGAGATCTTCAGAATGCCGGACATCCGGATTTGTATGTCATCGGCACAAACCTTTCCACGGGCTACTCCGAGGTTTTTTCCTTTGAGAGAGTTCCCGATATGCCTCTGGTAACGGCGCTTCGTATCAGCATGTCCATTCCCCTGTTTTTCCGGGCACAACGCTTTGGCAAACGGGATGATGTATATGTGGACGGCGGTGTAATGATGAACTACCCGGTAAAACTCTTTGATCGACAGCGATACATTGACATGCAAACCGAAGAAGAAGCCGCCCGTTTTGTGGAGTATTACAATAAGGAAAATGCCCGTTTTTTACTGGAGCGTCCTGAAAGCAGCCCCTACGTGTATAATCGTCAAACCCTGGGCATAAGACTGGATACTCAGGAAGAGATCGGTTTATTTCGCTACAATGAACCCCAAAAGGGAAAAACAATCAATACCTTCCCGAATTATGCCCGGGCTCTGATTGGTGCTTTCCTCCAGGTTCAGGAAAATAAACACCTCCATGGCGATGACTGGCAGCGAACCTTATACATCAACACTCTTGACGTAAAAACCACGGACTTCGATTTGTCCGATGCTAAAAAACAAGCCCTGATTTTACAGGGCATTGATGGGGCAGAAACCTATTTCAAGTGGTTTGAAGATCCCAAAGAAGATCCGGTAAACCGCATCCTATAGCAAACAGTATATCTCTTCGTGGTACGTACCGCTTATATGCGACGTATAACTTAGAGCGGTGTTTCTTTTTGCAAGGTGTTTAAAAGCCGACCGTATTAGTCAAACTTCACAAATACTAACACTAATACGCCGATAACCAGTCCGATTCCTGCACCGGCAATGATACCTACCGCCATATCAAATCGGCTAATGGCTGAAATTAACAATCCGATACCCGCACCAATGGTTAATCCTAAACCCACTGCACCTAAGTTGAATTCATTTATTCGTTTAAACATGGTTTCCCTCCATTTCCGGTCCAAAAGCTTCAATTGAAACATTTACTTATTGCTGAATAAACATATTATATATTATTCATACCATATATTTCTAATTTCAAACTTCTGGATCAACGGCTTTCGGATCTTTCAGATCTTAATTCTCACAATCAGGCCTTTTTGATTACATTAAACAGCTTTGCAATCTTGGTATATAGTTCGATTCCTTTTAATAAAACCTCTTCATTAAAGTTAAACTGAGAAGAATGCAACGGATAAATAAATCCCTTTTTTTCATTTCGAATACCCAGCATTAAGAATAATCCCGGAATCTCCCTTTGATAAAAACCGAAATCNTCGGAAATGGTCATTCTTTTCATTTCAATAAAGTCCTCGGGATCCACAACATTCATAAATTGATTGAAAAGCTCCTCATCATTGACCACCGGCGGACAAAAGTCAATAAAATCCGTGGTAATCTTTACACCGTACATTTCCTCAAGCCCTCTATTGATTTGGACCATTCTGTTTTTAGCCAGATGATATACCTCCATATCGAAAGTTCTGAGAGTACCTTCCAGCATTACCTTCTCTGCAATTAAGTTTCTTACGGTTCCTCCCTGAATCTTTCCGATGGTAAGTACTGCAGATTCCAAGGGATCAATACTGCGACTAATAATGCTTTGGTAGCTGTCCACCAGTTTGGAGGCCACTAAAATGGCGTCTACTCCATTTTGTGGCTGTGCTCCATGACAACCTTTTCCTTCAACGGTTATATTGTATTCTATAGTTTGTGCCATAAAGGCACCGGGTTTTGAACCGACCTTTCCTTCTTCGATATCCGGTTGCAGATGAAACCCGAAAATGGACTCGATATTATATTTTTTAAAGTTTTGGTCCTTTAAAACCACATCGGCTCCGCCGGCATTCTCTTCTCCCGGCTGAAAAAGCAGCACAATGCTTCGGTTGATTTCCTTGATCCCAGTTAAATACTTTGCAAAGCCCAGTAACATGGCCATATGCCCGTCATGTCCACAGGCATGCATATAACCCTTTGAGGAAGCAAATTCCAAACCGGTTTTTTCCTCACCATCCAAAGCATCCATATCTGCGCGAAAACAAATAGGTCTTTTATTGCTTGTCCCTTCTCTATAGGCCAGCACTCCGGTTTTTGCTACTTTTTCAACGGTATATCCTAAGTCTGTGAGTTTCTCTTCTATATATTTCGAGGTTTTATACTCTTTAAAAGCAGGTTCCGGAATTCCGTGAAGATATCGTCTCGTTTGTATAATTTCCTCTTTCATTTCGGTAATTTTCATATTTATTCCACCCCCTAGAAAGTATTTACCCAGGAACTACTTATCTTGAATTACAGAAGCAAATGATTAACCTCTTACTCCTAAATTTCCACTTCACTGCCCAACCCTTTCTCTACAGCGCGGTCCAGTGCGTACTTTGCGGTGATTAAATCCTGCAGTGCTAAACCGGTTGTATCAAAAATCGTTATATCCTCTTCACTTAATCGCCCCTTCACATTTCCTTCAATCAGATCCCCGATTTCTCCGATAATGTCTTTCGGCTGTATTATTCCCTTCTTGATCGCCGTCTCCGTTTCTCCCACGCGGAGAGCCTGCTTCATATCATCCACATAGACTCTGGCAATCCCGAATATCTTTTCATCTATTTCCTGCTTGCCCTCCATGTCCCCTCCGATACAACTGATATGAGTTCCGGCCTTAATCCATTCTTTTAGAATCATCGATTTTTTTGAAGGAGTGGCGGTTATGATTATATCCGCTTCTTTTGTTGCATTTTTAATATTATCTACCTTAGTGGTTTTTGCAGTTCGTGTATTATGGTTATTGTATCATTATTTTTGAATATTATGAAGTTTCAAAAATTTTAATCGGTGATGTTTGGTATAACCAGGAATTAAGGCTCATAATAAACCTTAGCTAATCTTGAATGGTAAATAGTGAAAGTTCAGTAATGGATTATGAAA
>SL_8KL_010_SEDDRAFT_10003988_pt1 | contig 12037 bp, 10 predicted proteins | sample SodLakKL_010_SED_4_FD_11160 | JGI IMG/M metagenome (IMG submission 11160) | reverse complement strand
TCACAACTAAAACCAGTCAGGAAAGCCAACCCCGAATGGGGTTGAAAATAAATAGCCCCGCGTAAAACCCGGGGCATGGCGGCGAAGCCAGTGAACCCCGAGGCCGGATTTTGATCAACGCCCAGGTATTATCGAGGGGCAGCGGGAAAGATCATTTGGCGCCTGCAAGTACCCCCGATAAAGCATGGATTTCATGTCGGACGCGGGATTGATCCCGCGATTATGTGATGCAGAATTTGGTGAACTAACCTCCGGATTCTATCTCTTGGTTTTTTAACAGATCAAGGCCGGAGGCTTGGGATTTGGAATTTTTTTGAAGTTACCGATCAGACATTTCTCCGGAACGTATTGGTGACCCTTTATTCAACCTTCGAAAAGAAGGCAATCTTTAATGTTTGTTGATGTAGTGGTCACGTTGATTTTTGAACCTTTAATAATTAGTTAAGTACCCTGAGAGTCAAGCTGCTTCCAACTCTCCTTCTAAAAGTTTACCTATCTGTTTTTTCGATGTACCGAGCCGTAGTAGTGCTTTAATCATCAAATCCATAGAAATGCCGAGATCGCCTCCTTCAAGTTTTGCAATTCGCGACTGACTCGAACCAATTGCACGAGCGAGCTGCTCTTGGGTCCAGCCTCTTTTTACACGTTGTTTTTTTACCATATTACTGATATCCAGACGAATGTCAATATAGGCCTCTTCTTCCGGCGAGAGTTCCAGAAAATCGGCAGCAGAACCAACCTGAAATCCTTTTTCTTCCAGTATTTTTCGTTTTTTCTTATCCATGATGTTTCCTGTGTTTAACTACTGTTTGTAACGAGTCAGGCGCTTTTTACATATATCAATGACTTCCTGCGGCGTCTTTTGTGTTTTCTTCGCGAATACCTCCAAAATAACAATGGCATCATCATCGATGAAATAGATAATGCGCCACGTTTTATTTTTGTCTTTAATGCGAAGTTCATGACAGTTCTTTCCAATTGATGGCATTGGCCTGGAATCCGGCAATTCTAAGAGATCGCCTTTTTGAAGTCTTCTTAACAGAAAACCGGCTTTCATTCTGGCATTTGCCGAGAAAGGCGGAGACTTTACTTCTCCCTGAATCCAAACCAGAGGTTTATCATTATCAGACATGACATAAATATGTTGAATTTGACATAAATATACAATGGCACAGGCGGGTACTTAACAAGTGTTTCATGTCAAGGCCCGGGATTGATTCCGCGATTCTTTGATGCAGGGCTCCGTGGGCCAATCTCCGATTCTGTTCCGTGGTTTTGCATAAATCGATGCGGTGGTTTTGGGTGGTTGCCACCAGACCCGGGCCTGCCCTCCGAATCCGCCGGCTGTCAGNGCAGGAGTGGCGTTGTCCCGGGTTGTTTGACNGCGAGCCTTCAGCGCTTGGTTGTGGCAAGATTTATGTAGATGCTCACAACTAAAACCAGGCAGGAAAGCCAACCCCGAATGGGGTTGAAAATAAATAGCCCCGCGTAAAACCCGGGGCATGGCGGCGAAGCCAAAGGGGAAATCAGATTGAATTTAACTACTCAGCAGGGAATACAACTTCAAAAAGAGTACCCTCTTTGGGGCCATTGGTAAGCTTATACTCGCCTTCCAGCTGCTTGGTAAGAGTTTCAATAAGGGTCATGCCCAGCGATACATTCTTCATATTTTTGACCTCCTCCTTCAAACCCACACCGTTGTCGGATACGCTCATCGTTATAGAACCATTATCTTTCAACAGAGAGATTGTATAACTGCCTTTTTCCCGGTCTTCAAAAGCATGTTTATACACATTCACCACACTCTCGTTAAGCAACAGTGAAAAAGGAATGGCCTGGTTGATGCTCATGCTGATATCCTGACACTCTATATTGATATCTATCTTTTTGCCGGGGTCTTTAAAGGACTCAGCGATCCCCTCTACAAGATCTTCAACATATTCAACAATCTTTATATCAGCAAAATCGTCGGTTTGATAGAGCTTCTCATGTACAAGGGCAATCGACTGGATACGCAGCTGGCTGTCTCTGAGAACCTTGGTACTCTCCTCATCTTTTGTGCTCCAAACTTGCATCTCAAGCAATCCGGATACCACAGCCAGGTTATTTTTTACCCTGTGATGAATTTCAGCAAGCAGCACGTTCTTCTCCTGCAATGAACTGCTTATTTTTCTCTCAGCCTCCTTTTGAAGTGAGATATCACTGGCTACAAAAATGAATTTCATTTTCTCTTCCCCGTTGTTTAGGGAAGAGTAGGTCAAATTTACAGGAACAATCTCGCCATATTTGCTAACAAACCGGGTTTCAACAGGTCCGTGATCTTTACTGTTACTCAGAATAATTTTCTTAACACTCTCTCTCTCCTCTCCGGATATAAGGTGCCAAAATTCTTCATTTTGCAGATTATTGAGATCAAAAAAGAGCTTATCGGCCACCGTCCTGTTCATCAGCTCTATCTTCCCATTTGCATCTGTAACAATGAGCATCTCTCCCATCGACTGAATAATATTATTCACATAAGAGCGGGAAACCATGCTTTTACTCAGGTTATCAGCCATGATGTTAAAGGTATTCGCAAGATGAGCAAACTCATCTTTTGTATCCAGCTCAATCCGCTTCGTGAGGTCGCCATCTCCCAGCTCTTTTGCAGCCTGGGCCAGTTTACCCACGGGTTTGGTTATAGAAAGATATACCAGGTAGGCCAATAACAGCGCAACAACAAACGCCAGTGCAGAATAGAGAATAATATTGCGCAAGGTTGTTTCTGCCCTAACCTGCAATCTGTCGAGCCGGGCCTCAACCTGATCATTGTAAGCCGTTCTCAGGTTTAATAAGATCGGCAAAAGCGTATTCCGGAAATAAGGTTCAATGGTGAGGTTAAACATTTCATCACCAAACGACTCTTCTCTTTCAAGTTCATAGAGTTCGCGAATCAGTGAATTGTAGAACGCAAAAGATCTCTCAAGGGAATCAGTCAGGCTTACGATTTCGCTATGAATTGAGAGGTTATCACTCTCCTCTAAAATATCGGGGATCTCTTTTTGCGAAAGCTCTTCGAGAGCAGATTGAAATTCATCAAGACTATTTTGTGAAATCTCTTCCGATTGCCTTATCTGCGCAGATACCGATAAGGATTCATCTCCCATCCTCTGTTTTGCGCTTTCCGTAAGATAATTCCGGGTATATAAAAGAGAGTTCTGCAACTGCACAGTCATTTCTGTGAGTGACTGCAGCTGTTCGGCCGTATTCCCGCTCTCAAGGATTAGCTCGTTTTTTATTTCGTTACTCAGGTAGTAAGATAAACTTCCTGTGATGAGAACGAGAAAGGCTACAATCAGAAAACTGAGCAGTAATTTAGTACCAATTCGCATGAAACCGAGTATGGTTATTATTTAGGTCCCCTTCCTGATCAATCAATTGTCACTCCGAGTAAATGTAAGAAGATTCAAGAACATCTATCACTTAAATTTACTTGAAAATGTATTTATCCTCTAAATTTTAAAAAAGTACCAACTCTTCGATAGACAACAATATTTTATCTGTACCCGGCAACACATGGTTCATCAGGCTAACATTATAGGGCATAGGAATATCCGGCATCGTAACCCGCTGAACGGGGGCATCGAGGTAACGGAAAAGCTCCTGTGTTACGGAGGCGGCAATCTCTGCCCCGAATCCCGCTGTAGAGGTATCTTCATGTACAATCAGGCAGCGGCCGGTCTTTTTTACCGACTCAAAAACCATCTCTTTGTCCCAAGGTGAAATAGATCTGAGATCAATAATCTCAATGGACGTATCCGTTTGGGCAGCTGCTTCTTCACAGCGTTCACACATTGCGCCCCAGGTAACAATCGTCAGATCATCACCTTCAGACAGTTTCTTTCCTTTTCCAAAAGGGATCACAAATTGATCACCCGGATAGGGTTTTCGGGCATACTTTGAGTCGAGCAGGTTTCTGTGCTCAAAGTAGATTGTGGGATTGTTGCTTCGCAATGCCGATCGCAACAAGCCAACGGCGTCCTCGGCATTTGAGGGGTAGGCAATCTGCCAGCCCACAATGTGGGCAAAAAATACTTCGTTCGATTCACTGTGCCAGGGATCACCACATTTGGCAAAACCGCCCGGCATGCGCACCACCATAGGCGCTGCAAATTGATTTGCAGTTCGCCAGCGAATGGTGCCTGTGTTTTTAATCTGTTCGGTGGCCGGATCGGCATATTTTCGAAACTGAATTTCAGGAACAGGCATGAGCCCTGCATATGCCAAACCCACAGCCCTGCCAATAATCCCCTCCTCAGAAAGGCTGGTATCAAACACTCTTTCAGACCCGTATTTGGATTGAAGGCCCATTGTAGCAGCGTGTACTCCGCCTTTGGCGCCTACATCTTCCCCAAATACAAGCACCCGGTCATTTACACCAAGCTCATAATCCAGCGTGCGCCTTACAGCTTCAACAATATTAATTCTCTGCTTTTCAGGAGTTGGCTCTTCAGATGATTCGGGAAAGGATATCCCTTCCGGCAGCAGGCCGCCAACCACCTGGGTCTCATTCAAATCTTCATAAAAAACATAATTCTCTACATTATCCTTATCCGGGTCGGGCCGGTTCCATGCACTTTCAGCCGCCTGCCCGGCAATTTTTTGATTCTTTTTCTCCAGTTTCTCCCACTCTTTTTCCTCCATAATGGATGGAACCATAAAAGCCTTCAGCTTTTTGAGGGGATCATTTTTTTGCTCCTTCTTCAGCAAGTCCGCATCCTTATACGCCTGGTTATCCTGGTATGAGTGGCCGTTTAAGCGAGGCACGGTTAATCGCAGCAAGGCCGGGCCTTTCCCGCCTCTTACGTAACCTGTAGCCTGTTCTATATTCTCCAGAGCTTCTTCAGGATCTGTGCCATCTCCGTTAAATACCCTTAGATTTTTAAATGAGTAGAGGTTATTGGCAATATTGGCCCCCGGAGTCTGCAGGTCACTACTCACTGATATACCGTATCCGTTATCTTCAATAAAAAAGAGGATTGGCAGATTCAGCGTAGTGGCCATGGTGAGAGCCGACCAAAAACCGTTGGTTGCCACGGAAGCATCCCCTCCCAAAATCACCGAAATCGCCTCGCTGTATTCATCCTCTTCAAGTACATTTTTTCGATACTCAATAGCCTGTGCCCATCCGGCAGCCGGCGTGTACTGTGAACCCACATCTCCTGCCATAGGCAGAACCTTTACGCCATCCGTATTTGGCATATTGCAAACAACGCCAATATCGCGCCCGTCGCTGTAACCGCCCGATTTAGCCATTCCGGATGCAAGGGCATCTTCTGCAGTTAAGCCGAGCGTAAGCATTAAGGGCCTCGATCTGTAGTAGGCACTGGCAGCGTCTTTCGGATGATTTAAATGCATCCCAAGAAGAATTTGAGCAAGTTCATGGCCTCTTGCCGAAAATTGGTATAAGATCTTTTTGGCCGGCACCAGTTCATTCTCTTCAAGCTCGTCAATTGCTCTTGAAAGCAGCATGGTATCTGCTACTTTGAACCAGTCAATGGCTGTGTCGGTCGTTTTCGTTTTATTATTGCTCATTGTTTTAGTGATTTCTGATGCTGCCATAAACCTGTTTAAAACTTTCTTTAAAATGTTCCATTTCTGCCGGCGTACCGATTGTAATCCGTACGCATTCGGGCAATCCAAAAGCATTGATCCGCCGTAAAATAACACCCTTTTCCAACATTCCCTGAGTGAAATCGATGGCTTCCTTTTCACTATCCAGTATCATCATTACTGAATTGGATATAGAAGCTTCATACGTTACGCCGTTATCATCAAAAAGCGTATATAGTTGATCTCTTCCCTTTTTTACCAGGTCGAGACTTTTTTCTAAAAAATCATCGTCCCCCAGGGCTGCGAGTGCGGCCGCCTGAGCCGGTGCTGTGGGTTCAAATGTAAGTTTTGTCTTCATCATCTCTCTGATCAGATCAGGATGTGCAATGGCATACCCTATCCTGAAACCGGCCAAACCATAGGCTTTGGAAAAGGTTCTCAGTATAATCACATTATCTCTTCGATGTTCAAGTGCCGGTAAATAATCATCCGTATCTTTTGCGTACTCATAATAGGCTTCATCTGCAATGAGGAGTACATTTTCAGGTATACCGTCTACCAGTTTACGATATTCATCCCTATTCAGGTACGTACCGGTTGGGTTATTGGGATTCGCAATATAAACCATTTTAGTCTGATCATCTATGGCCTGCAGAATGGCATCTGTATCAAACTTATAGCTCTCTGTAACCGGCACCTTCTTCAATCGGACCCCTCTCACACCGGCTTGCACAAAAAAACCAACAAACGTGGCGTTGGCTGTAACTGCATTTTCATCATTCTTAAAAAAAGTTCTGCAGAGAATGGAGATTATGCTCTCTGAACCCGCCGCCAGAAGCACCTCCGAATCATCAACCCCATTTCGTTTAGCTAATGCCTTCCTGAGTTTACCTGCCAGCGGATCGGGATAATCCTGGATCTGCTTTAAAGCTTCAAGCACGGCATCCTTCACCAAAGGGCTGCAGCCCAGACGGTTTTCATTCGATGCAAGTTTGGAAATGGTATTGAGCTGATATTGGTTTTTAACCTCATCGATCGTCTTCCCGGCAACATATGGCTTCAGGTCTCTAATGTTTTCAGGTAATATGGCTTTAATATTCATGGAGTAGGTCCTAACAATTTGTTATCCTGTAGCGTTACGAATGATGAATTTGTTATATTGAACACATATAAATTTACGACTAAAGAAACGAAAAAAGCGCTTACAAACACAAAATAAGATTAGACCTTATATCCTTCAAAAATAAATACATTTTTTATTGAATCAGATCAATTATGTCCATTAAACATATCATAATCACAGGAGCCAGTAAAGGTATTGGTGCCGAAACCGCAAAATATCTGTGCAGTAAAAAAATAGCTGTTACAGCAATTGCCCGTTCACAAACAGAATTAACCCGGCTGCAACAGATGTATCCCGATTTACTGTTCCCTTTAGTACTCGACATCACATTAAGCAGCGCAGCTTCCGACATAACGGCCCATCTCAAAAAGAATAAACTTTCGATCGATGGGTTTATCCATAACGCAGGCCTGCTCATTAACAAAAAGTTCCTTGATTTGAGTGATGATGACTGGAACCGGCAGATCAATGTCAATCTTCTGGCTCCTGCACGATTAACACGTGATCTCACACCTTTTTTCAATAGTGAATCGCACATTGTATGCATCAGCAGTATGGGCGGTTACCAGGGCAGCAGTAAATTTCCCGGCCTCACGGCTTACAGTGCATCCAAGGGGGCTCTTTCAATTATGAGTGAATGCCTTGCGGTTGAACTGGCCGATCATAACATATCCTGCAACAGCCTCTGCCTCGGTGCGGTTCAAACGGAGATGCTAAACCAGGCTTTTCCCGGGCTTAAGGCTCCACTCACTGCTGAAGAGATGGGCAGATATGTTGGAGATTTTGTTTTAAACGGCCATCGATACTACAATGGTCAGGTACTGCCTGTTACTGTAGGAAACCCCGATTAGTAATTTGCGTACTACACTATTGCTAACAGGCCCGATTTTCATTTTATAAATTACGAGATATCTGCATGAAACATCTAACAACCCTCATACTTTCAGCACTATTGCTATCACTAATCACACCCGACAGAGCCAAAGCTCAAACCGGCCAGCTTCTGGGAGGAAATGTATTGAATGGTGCTTTAACGGGAACGGCTCTGGGCGCAGCCACTATGAGCTTGAGAAATAGCGGGGATATGGCTCCGCTTCGAATCGGTTTAGGCTCAGGAATTTTAGGAGGTGCAGGATTGGCTCTCTACGACATAGCCACTCTTCCAACCGGACAACAGTTTTTTATATCCGGAATATTTAATGATGGCAACAACTCTTCCGTCATCATACTCATTGATACATTTTACGGGGCTGCAGGTGGTGCCATTTTAGGTACTGCAGTTATGCTGATCGGCAATAAACCCCTTGTTGGTGGATTACAGTACGGATCGGGGGTGGGAGCCTGGGTTGGTTTTGGGTTTGGACTGCTCGACAGCTTCGTGTTTGCTGAGAGAAACCGAGATTTTATCTCTTCAGGACTGCTGGAGAAAGATTCCATCATTGAATTCAGCATACCAAAATTTGATGTGGGTTTGATAAAGCCTGAACTCTTTTCCTACTACGATCTGTCAGGAAAAACTCAATCCATTCGATTTGAACCCACGTTAAATCTTATCTCACTGACGAAAACCTTTTAACCTCTGCGTTTTCGTAAGTTCGTGAGTTCGTGAGTTCGTGAGTTCGTGATAAAAGTTAAATAATCCCGGCTAACGTGTGGACACATTTTTGATGTAGAGAAAAAAGATACTTGCCAAGCCATATGGCGCTAACTACGGGACCTCATCCCCACAAAAAAGCATTCTCGGGATTCGTCAGCACAACATGGTTTCAAATAGGAGGAAAAGGCTCGCGCAAGCGAAACCCGGAGCAGGTCACTCCGGTTTACGCTCTTTGGTTGTAGCCAGGGTTTTAATTAATTCACGAACGGTATTTACGTGGCCTGATAGGGAAGGATTGATTCCATCACTCAAAAAGTACCACGCTTCCGGTGGATTGCCCATTCGCCTGCCTAACGGGTCAACAATGTATCCTGATTTACCCAGCAGTATCTGGCGGATCTGAGAAAGGTCTTTCTCATCTATATCAAAATCGAATAGTTCCATTTCTGAGAGCAAACCCGGTATGATGGGTTGCGGTGAAATCCAGATGGGCGGGTTATCTGTTACCGTTTTTACAGCATCTTCAATCGTGGTCAGATTTTCCCAGGTTTCGGAGAGTGGCAGCAGGGTTCTGTTCTGAGTAAAATATGGCCTGATAGCATCAAAGAGCCCGAGGTTGATAATAACCCAATCGGGCTGATAACTCAGCACATCTCGATGCAGCCGCCGAAGAGCTTCTGAGGTTGTATTATTTGAAATACCCGCATTCACAAATGTAAAGTCGGCTTCCGGAACGGTGATATTCAGTATATCCGAAAAAATATTGAACCAACCCTGCAGATCATCCGTAGCGGAATCACCCAGGGCAATAATGGTGTCGTTATTTTTAAATGGCAGCTGATCTACCCAGTCAGTGACATCATCTTCCCTCAGAAGTTCCAATGCTGCCTCTTTTGCATTCTGGCTAAACATCTCTCTTAGCTTCAAAAACTCACGGGTCTCAAGACCCATTAGCCCGGCCAAAGAGTCGTTGTTTTTAATACCCGGCAGCAGTGGATACTGCTTTTCAATATTCAGAAACTGGATCAGATATTTCTCCAATGCTTCTTTCTCTTTATCGCTTGCTTTTTCAGCCATTCTGATTCTCTAATATTTTTTTGGTTAAGGAAGGCACACCTTTAACGGCCTTCTCTTTAATGTGTATCCAGTTGTTAAATGAGTATAGCTCCGGGGTTGATGGATCTACAATGTATTTGGAGATTTCCGGTTTTGTAAAGTCTACAAGACCGGCTGCAGGATAAACGACCAGTGAAGTTCCAACTACAATGAAGATTTCTGCTTCAGCTACCTTTTGGGCTGCAGCCTCTATCATTGGCACCGGTTCACCAAACCAGACGATATTGGGGCGTAATTGAGCCCCATCAGGCGCCTTATCGCCCAACTTGATTGGTTCACCTCCAATATCAATGATCAGGCTTTCATCTTTTTCACTTCGTGCCTGCCTCAGTATTCCGTGGAGATGCATAACCTCAGTAGAGCCGGATCTCTCATGCAGGTCATCAACGTTTTGAGTAATGACGGTTACGTCGAATTTCTCTTCAAGTTTGGCAATTGAGTAGTGGGCCTCATTTGGCTTGGCTTTTAAAGCTTGTTCTCTTCGCTTATTGTAAAAGTCGAGTACCACTTCTCTATTCCGGTACCAGGCGTCAATAGATGCGACATCCTCAATATTATACCCTTCCCATAAGCCACCGGAGTCCCTAAAAGTGGATAAACCGCTCTCAGCACTGATACCGGCACCGGTCAAAACAACGACCTTGATCATTTTTTTTGGAATAGATTATTGTGATTAAGATTTCACATATCGGAGCCACGAGCTGTCTTCTCCATACTCTTCCAGTACAATAGGGCTTTCGTTATAGCTGAAAGCACTGATCAATGATTGAATCTCTTGACGAATCACTTTTAAACTGTTAGAAATCATATCGCTATTAAATCCGGTTTCACCCAGTTTAAGGGTCATTTCCATGGAAATGATTCTACCTATAGCCCGTCCAAGTTGAACAAGTTTACGTTGTGGCAGCTGGTAGTCTATAGTGAAATCGAGTGTATCTTTGAAATATTCAACTGCATTTTTCAGTCAGTTCGTAACTCTTTAGAAATGAGTACAGATTGTTCTCTTTTGATTTTCTCATCATCTTCAAAACAGATTCCGTGATCTGTTGATAGAGTATATCGTTAGAGCCTTCAAAAATCTGGAATGGACGACTGTCAACAAGCGAGCGTCCGGCAATGTGATCGAGCCGGTATCCTTTGGCACCAACCAGCTGCATAAGAGATTGTGACGCCTCATGCATATAATCGGTTACTACCGATTTAATCGAATTTGCAGCCACATCCATTCTTGATGTATTCTGTGTTAACGGCACATTTGTACTGGTAAAATAACTCATGGCTGAGCTAACGGTAAAGTAGGACTGTAGTTTGGCAAGCCTTTCCTTTACCTGATCGTAATTAAACAGGCTAACTCCACCAACCACTCTTTCCCTGCAGTGCATCAACGCCTCATCCATCATTCGTTTCAGATGCCCAGTACTCATACCGGGAAACTGAAGGCGGCTGCGGTGTAAAATATCCAGCATCATCGTAACGCCTGTGGTCTGTGGTTCAAGACGATACTCTGAGGGTACTTCTATATCAATTTTATTTTTACCGTATGGCAGCATATAGAGGCCCAGATTTTTGTAGTACTCCAGAACTTCTATTCCGCCATTAGAGCTGTCGTGAATGAAAAAACCAATATCCCTACCAAGTTCATCATTTTTATCATATCCACGTGCGGTTATAAGCCAAAAATCTGCCCAGCCGGTTAGGCCCGCCCAATGCTTAAGGCCCTGAATGTTATAACTGTCTTTCTTCTCATTGTATTTAAAACCGGTTTGCATCCGAAGGGCATCTGATCCGAAATCAGGTTCAGTTATCATGAGCCCTCCCATATTCTTTTTAACCAAAAATCTTTTAAAGACGGAATCCTGCGCCTCTTTCTGACCGTAATTAGCTACAGGTTGAAGAAACAGGGCGCCGTTTATGCCCATCATCAAAGAGAGAGGCAGCGATTGATAGGATGTCGTTTCCAGCATTGAAAGGGCTTCACTGGTATGGCCACCTCTTCCATTGAACTCAGTAGGAATAAACGTTGAGAGTGGATTACATTCCAATACATCTCTCATTATATAGGGAGGTAAACCCCTGTCTACCAATAATTCATTTTCTACATTTCTTTGATTAAAGAGCTCTGAAAGAGTTTCCCTGTAATCCTTAATAAAAGTGTAGATATCTTTTTTGATATTTTTAGACTCTGCGATTTCCAAATTCAAATTCTTCGTTCTTCAATTATATTTTACAGACATAGATATGCCTGAGTTCATGTAATATAACGAAAAACAGTTCAAAATCATTTCCATAAAAAAAGCCCTTTTACGAATGATTAATGGACTTTTAGGAAAAAAAGTGTTTAGACAATAACCTGCTTTACACTCCACCTGCCGGCTGAAGTACCATCGGCGCTGCGGAGCTTATCAGCCGGGGCCGTAGCGCTGCTTTGGAAGAACATTGGCTTATTAAACTCAGGGACTACAAAGCAGAGAAGGAGAATGGGAATGGGAGCCTGCCGGGCGCACCATAAAAAAAAAAGCCCATCGACGCGAAGCGTGAATGGGCTTTAGGGAAAAAAGTGATGAGGCAACGACCTACTCTACCACATAAGCAGTACCATCGGCGCTGCG
>SL_8KL_010_SEDDRAFT_10003986_pt1 | contig 12040 bp, 12 predicted proteins | sample SodLakKL_010_SED_4_FD_11160 | JGI IMG/M metagenome (IMG submission 11160) | reverse complement strand
GGGAGCCGGTCGGCCAGCAGCCGGTCGCCGATCTCCGCGGCGGCCGTCGACGGCGAGAGTCCGGCGGCCGTCTCGCGGAGCTCCGCGGCGGCAGGATCGTCGACCCCTTCGAGGCGCTCCCGGAGTTCGTCGAACGAGTCGGCCCCGCGACACTCCGTTGTGAGTTCGGCCGGGAGCTCGGTTTCCTCGAGGAGCCCCGAGACGTACGCGGACTCGTCGAGGTCGAGCTCCCAGCGGAGCCGATCGGCGTAGTCGCGCGAGACGACGACGGTCGGGCTCTCGAGGACGCCGGCGCCGAACTCCCGCTCGACCAGCTCGCGCTCGTCGGCCTCGAGCTCGAGTCGGGCGCTGGCGACGACGTCGGGGTCGTCCTCGTGGCGCTCGCGGTAGGCGGTCCACTCCTCGCGCGGGTACTCGGTGTAGACGTCGTAGCCGTCCCCGCCGAACGACGGGTTGATCCGCTCGACGGCCTGCAGGAAGCCGGTCTTCCCGGACTCGTTCCGGCCGACGAGGCAGGTGAGCTCGTCGACGTCCACCCAGCCGGAGTCGTCGATCGACTTGTAGTTTCGGACGCGGAGCTTTTGGACTCGCATGGTCGGCTCCGGTTATCGGCTACGTCCCGTCGTCTCGTACTCCCCGAGTTTGCTCTCGTCGAACTCGACGTCGAGTTCGGGCCGTTCGGGCGCGACGTTGTCGTAAATGTGCGCCTCGTCGACCCGGTAGAACCGCGAGTTGAAGTAGCCGTCGTCGATCGTCTCGGGAATTACCGAGTCGAGAGGCTGGACCAACACGCCGTCTTCGAGCTTCTTGACGATGAGCTCCGCGACGACGATGCGTCCGTCGTCGACGAGTACGATCACGTCCCCCGGATACAGCGTCGGTTTGTCGCTTCCTTTCGGCGTGAACGGCTCGTCGGCGGAGACGTCCGGGATGTACGGCTCGCCGGTGATCGGCAGCTCCTCGACGGTCGCGTCGTCGTACACGAACAGGTTCCGCTGGTCGCTGTCTAGCAATCTCATTGTCCATCGGGGGATACGGCAGAAACGTTCATATATCCAGTACCTTCTTATGTAATGTTTCGGTCGGAGAACGGACCGTGTCGGTCGAGAGGTTACGTCGTTAGGTGTCACATTCTGGTCCCGGTGAATCCAACGTCAGGTGGAATCGACTGTGATGGACCGAACGTACGCGGGACCTCGATCGGACGATAGCCCGGGGGTGAGTCGATGGCGAGTGGGCTGAAACGCGACCTGGGGTTGCTCTCGACGAGCGCCCTGGCGATCGGTGCGATGGTCGGCAGCGGAATCTTCATCCTGCCCGCGGTCGCCTACGAGGACGCCGGCCCTGCAGCCGTACTCGCGTTCGGAATCGCCGGCTTGCTCGTGCTCCCGGCGGCGGTGAGCGCCGCCGAGATGGCGACGGCGATGCCCGAGGACGGCGGCGCCTACCTCTACGTCGAACGCGGGATGGGGCCGCTCCTGGGAACCGTCGCCGGCATCGGCACCTGGCTTATGCTCTCGCTTAAGAGCTCGCTCGCGCTCGTCGGCGGCGTCCCGTATCTCGTGCTCGTCGCCCCAGTACTCGCCGAGTACGTGGTGCTCGTCGCGATCGCGCTCGCGATCTTCTTTACCCTGGTGAACGCGATCAGCGCGAAGGGGTCGGGGAGCCTCCAGTTTCTCATCGTCGGCGTCATGTTGCTCGTGATGGCTGGATTTATCGTCGGCGGGGTCCCCGGCATCGAGGCCGACCAGACCCGCGGAGCACTCGACCTGAGCGAGGGCGGGTTGCTCGCCGCCATCGGCGCGGTCTTCGTCTCCTACGCGGGGGTGACGAAAGTCACCGCGGTCGCCGAGGAGGTGAAAGATCCCGGCCGGAACCTCCCGCTGGCGATGATCGGCTCGCTGGCGTTCGTGACGGTACTCTACATGGGGGTCGTCTACATCGCGATCGGCGTCTCCGATCTCTCCCCCGGCGCGGCCTCGCCGACGTTCGGCGCGGAGTTCATCTCGGCCGACGGCGGGGACACCGCGCCGATTGCCCACGCGGCCGACCTCCTTTTCGGTCCGGTGGGCGTCTACGCGGTGATCGCCGCCGCGTTGCTGGCGCTGGCCTCGACCGCCAACGCCGGGTTGCTCGCGGCCTCGCGGTTCCCGCTCGCGATGGCCAGGGACGGCCTCGTCCCCTCGCGGTTCGAGGCCGTCAGCGACCGCTTCAACACCCCGGTCAACGCGATCGCGCTCACCGGCGGCGCGATGATCCTCATCGTCTCAGTCTTCGACGTCGGTCAGGTGGCCCGGTTCGGGAGCGCGTTCCAGATTCTCGTGTTCATCCTGCTCAACGTCGCGCTTATCGGCTTCCGGGAGGGGGCCATAGAGGAGTACCAGCCGGCGTTCGTCTCGCCGCTTTACCCCTGGCTCCAGCTCGTCGGGATCGTCGGCGGCGTCGTCGTCCTCGTCGAGATGGGGGGCGTTCCGTTCCTCGGTGCGATGGCGATCGCCGGCCTCTCTGTCGTCTGGTATCTCGTCTACGCGAGGCCACGGATCGACCGTGAAGGGGCCGCCCGCGCGGGGGCGCGAGAGTCAGCTACGGACGCGGCCGTCGAACGCACGAGGGAGATGTTCGACGAGGATCGTCGCTACGACGTGCTCGTCGCGTTGACCGGCGAGACCAGCGAACGGGCACGGATGGACATGGTTCGGATGGCCGCCGACCTCTCGCGGCTCCGGACGGGGTCGGTGATGGTCGCCTCGTTCCGAACCGTCCCCCACCGGACGTTCACCGGAAGTGGCCCGCGGGTCCGCTCGCGGGAGCTCCCCGACTGGCTCGAGTTCGAGGAGGGGCGACCGTCCTGGCTCTCCGACGACGTCCGGACCTCGGGTGGAACGCCGGTCGCGGATCGAACGGTCCCACTCGCCGATAACGGCAGCTCACTCGAGTACCGCGAGATCGAAGCCGAGGACGCCGGCGAGGCGATCGTCGAGTTCGCCGAGTTCGAGGGGTACGACATGATCGTCCTCGAGCGACGGGGCGAGGAGCTCCACGACCGGCTCACCGGCGGCGTGACGAACCGCGTGCTCCGCAACGCCACCTGTGGCGTCTTGCTGGTCGAGGACCGCGGGTTCGACGGCGCCGACGAGATCGCCGTCGCGGCGAGCACCGGCCCCTACGACCCGGTGAAGCTGCTGGTCGCCGACGCGATCGCCGAGGAGACCGGCGCGGAGCTGAGCCTCTTACAGACGATCCCGGAGGACGCGCCGGACTCCAGACGCCGGGCGATCGAGGACTATCACGCCGAGCTGATGCGGATCCTGACCGTCCCGGCCCGGTCGCGGATCGTCGAGACCGACGACCGGGTCGCGGGCCTCTCGCGCTTTGCCGCCACGGCCGATCTGCTGGTGACGAGCACCGAGAGCCGCGGCATCCGTGGGGCGGTGTTCGGCCGGCCGGGCGACAGCCTCGTCGAGTCCGTCGACTGCACCGCGGTGATGGTCCAGCCCGCCGAGGCCCAACGGCCCGGCCTGGTCCAGCGGTACCTGCTCGACCCGCTGTTCGGGTGAGCCGACGCCGACCCCGCAGGCTATATCGGGCTCGGGCCACCAACGACGGGTATGGTCGAACCCACCGACGAGAGACGATCGACCGACGAGCACGGCCACGACGTGATCGACCCCCTGTACGTCGCCATCGTGACCGTCTCGAGCTCCCGGGCGGCGGCCGAGGAGGCGGAGCCGGACGACCCCGGCGGGGACACGATCGCCGACTGCTTCGAGGCCGAGGGCCACGAGATCAGAGAGCGCGTGCTGGTCCGGGACGATTACGCGACGATCCGCACCGCAGTCCGAGGGCTCGTCGCCCGCCGGGACGTCGACGTCGTCGTCACCACCGGCGGGACGGGGGTCACCGCCGACGACGTCTCCCCGGAGGCGACCGCGTCGCTCTTCGAACGCGAGCTGCCCGGCTTCGGCGAGCTGTTCCGGTCGCTCTCCTGGGAGGAGGTCGGCACCCGGGCGATGGCCTCCCGGGCGACCGCCGGCATCGCCGTCGACACGCCCGTGTTCACCCTCCCCGGGAGCACCAACGCCTGCCGGACGGCCTGTGAGAAGCTGATCGTCCCCGAGGCCCCCCACCTCGCCGGGCTGGCGACCGAACACCGCGTCGGGACGACCGACCGGTCGCTGTCGGCCTACGGCGAGGAGTGAACCCGCGACAGCAAGCGTTAACTACTGCGCCCGTTTTCTGACGCTCGAGGGCCCTTAGCTCAGTCTGGTGAGAGCGCTCGGCTCATATCGTGGGCCGTCAGTCGGCTCGCGTGGGACACCGAGTGGTCGATGGTTCAAATCCGTCAGGGCCCATGTACCTCGTGGCGAACAGTTCGTGAGCCGCGAGCACGGGATCACTGACGGATTCGAACTAGACTGAGGTTCTGCGCGAAGCGCAGGTTCTCAGGCGTAGTTCAAATCCGTCAGGGCCCATCGCAAAACCGACCGTTCCCTGGCCGAAATCGATTCGGCCGATAACCGGGGGGACTGAACCACTCGATACCACTGCTTCCGGGTACGGAATCGACGGCGTTCGAAGTGGAACCCAACCAGCTACTGGTTCCGGGTCTCCGGCGTCGTCTGAATTTCGTATCCGAAACGGGGTGGTCTGCGTGAGTATCACGCCCTGGAGTCCGGCCGATCGGTCGACCTGTCTCCACTGTGGCGCCCACGTCACACCCCGGTTCGGCCGGGTGTTCGGTGACGATCGCGACCGGGCCCACCGCTGTCCCGAGTGCGACAGCCACCGCCGGTTGAGTCGCGGGAGCGCCGCCGGCGTCGACGTCCCGATCCCCGACCTCGAGACCGCCGCCGGCGTCGACGTCCCGATCCCCGACCCCGAGACCGCCGCCGGACGTCACGGAGGTGAACCCGATGTCTGAGGAGTTCGTCCCCGCGAATCGCCTCTACGACGTCGAGAGCCGGACGGCGTTCCCTCACCCCGCCACCGTCGACGAACTCTCGGAGGAGGAGATCGCTGTGGTCCTCGAGACGCCGGCGTTCCAGAAGTCCCTGAAGTACCGCCGGCTGGCTCAGGGGATCGAGGTCCTCGAGGAGGACGACGCGATCTACCGCCAGCTCGTCGCGACGATCACGGAGCAACACGGCCAGGTGAGCACCCGGGGCTCGGTCGAGGAGGTGCTCGACCTGTTCGTCACGGAGGTAAAGACGTACACGGAGGGGATGGACGTCGCGGCTTCGGACGAGGACACACTGGATCCCCTCGAAGAGCTCGTCGTCGACGACGGGGTTGAGTCGGAGCATGATGGACGAGATGTTGAGCGTTTCTTTGGCCGACCGCTGATCGCTTCGGCGAAGGACCTTCGTTAGCCATCGATTGGATCCGTCACACGCAGATACAATCCTGGGTCCGGGTCAATCGGACGATCTCGTTGTGGAGCTGCACTGCGAGCCCGTGTATCGTTCGCGCCCGGTACTCTCCGGCGACGCCCGTCCGGTAGTAGGACTCCGAGCGGTTCTCGATCCAGAGCTCTTCGAGGCGGCCGGCGACGTCCCGCGAGAAGAGGCCGGCCCTGACCCCCAGCTCGTACACTTCCGTGTGGCGCTGGCCAGCTACGTCGTACCCCGTCTCCTCGACGTAGAACTGAAGCGAGCGCTCGATCGCGACGAAGGAGCTCTCGATGATGACCGTGAAGTGGCCGTTTCGATCGAGCAGGAAGTCGGCGGCGTCGAGGAGTCGACACGCCTTCCGGAGCTGGAGGACGGCCGGGTCGGAGACGTGCTCGAGTCCGGCCTCCGGATTCTTGGGCTTTCGCTGGAAGGCGTCCTCCGCGTCGGCGAGCGCCGATTCGAGTTCGTTCGACGTCATTCGCCCGCCCCGAAAATATCCCGCTTCACTCGCCGGAGCGTCTCGCTCTCGACGAGGGAGATCCCCTCCTGGAGGATCGGCCGGAGGTCCTCACCCCGTTTGCGGGCGCTCTCGGCCGATTCGACGAAGACTTCGAACTCGTATCGGTCGCCATCAATCGACTCCTCCTCTAGACCCCGAACGACGCCCGACACGGCTCGCCGAGCGGAGACCACCGCCTCGTCATCCTCGACGAGGACGAAGACGTCGACGTCGCTCGTGCGGTCGGCCTCGCCGCGCGCCACGCTACCGAAACAGAGGATCCCGGCGACCGACGGCACCTCCTTCCCGATCCGATCGACCAACTGCTTGAGCGGTTCGCGAAACTCCGCCTGCGGGATTTCGAGCAGCGGGTCGTCGGACTCGCGCAGCCGGCGCTCGTCGATCCGATAGCACGTCCGGTTCCCGTCGCCGCGCCTGACGATCAGTCCCATCGACTCGAGGAGCGTGAGCGCCTTCGAGACGCTCGGACCGCCGTACCCGGTCAAGCGCTGGAGTTCTCGGTTTGAAAACTCCTCGGTTGGGTTGCCGGCGAGTATTTCGACGATGTCGTCCATCGCCCCGTACCGGAAGACCTGTTCGTCCGGGAGGGGCAGTCGTACTTCCACAGCCATGTGTTATACCGAGTGTAATGCGTTACATACCGTATAACAGTTTCCGGCCGGGGACACTCGACGCACGACGGTTCGGGAGCGAAGAGTGCAGGATTTGGACGAGGACACTGCCTCGATAGGTGAGCAGTCGGGTCGCGAGATTGCGATCCTTCAGGCCTCCGAGCTAGAGGAGGAGCTGGAAACGGTACTCCGTGAAATCGTGTAACGAGGGGCGGACGGATTCTCCGCGAATCAGCATCGAACCGTCTCCCGACTACCCTCTCTCGTCGAACGCGAGTTCCGAGTGCTCATAGGTGTAGCAGTTGATCCCGTTTTCCTCACAGTGTTCCGCCAACTTCCCGGGCCAAACCCCCTCCTCCTCGAAATCCCCCAGAAACGCGACGGTGACCGTACCCCTCTCCCCACCGTCACCGCTCTCGACTACCACGGCCGTATTCGGATCGGTGTGGCTGGTCTTGATCACCCGATCGCCCGGCACGTATGGATTCTCGGCGAACTCGAGATTCCCGTGTTTGTACGTCCAGAGTTTGATCTCCGTATCGTAGCAGTACGAGGCGAGAATTGCTGGATGGTACTCGCGCCAGTCCGCCGGTCCACCATCGAGCGCGCTCGGGAACGCGACCTTCACGGCCTCCCCGTCTATCTCCTGTCCGAACGCTCCGGTGTTTTTTTCGGGGGGCAGTACCTCCACGACGACTCCCACCGACGGATCCTCTTCTCCGGCCTTCACTACCCGATCGCCCGGCCGAAACGGGTTCTCCGGCTTCTGGCTCATGTGTGCGGTGTTCGGACCGAGGTCGATCAGCTCGTTCATCGGTCGAGCCGCGAGATGGTCGAGCTTCTCCGGAGCTTCGCCCGAGTACTCCGTTTCCGTCTCGACTTTCGATTTGAGTGTTTCGAGTCGCTCCCAGCCGAGCAACATCAAAGTATCCTCGTTGTCCCGGTGCCAGACCATCACCACGATGTCGTCGTCCGGGTCGCGTTCGACGAGTGACTCGGGCAGGAACGCGGAGACGTCACGGGACGTCTTCACGTCGACCCTGTAATCGAAGACCTCGAAGTCGTGACCGGCGAAACTCTCAGGGTTGCACCGACGGACCGCCGTCTCGTTTTTCCACTCCCACATCTCGACGGGCAGATACTCACGACAGAACTCGTGAAACGCTAGCTCGCCGAGGTTCCCGATCCGCTTTCCGTCCAACTCGTCTGCGCCCTGGATAACTGCTTGGTGGTGGGCACGTTCGCGATCGATTTCGTCCGGTGTATATCGGTACATAAATAGAACGTCAGATGGATGCGAAATAAATTTTCGCGTTCGAACGGGGGAGGAGTCATCGTCGCACTCGTCCGAGAGCTCCGGCCGCCGATCGCGAACGTGGACGACTCCGGCCCCGAGGGAATTGCCAGCAGACGCGACGCTCCAGCCGGTATCCGTCGGCCTGTCCGGGTCTGATCCACGATCGAGCGATGGCCGGACACACAGCCGAGCGACGGCTGGAGTCGTCGGCTTCCCGTCGNGAGTATCGACCCTCCGCATCAACCGTCATCGGCGGCGGACCGTTTTCGTCCCCCCAGCCACGGCAGTCCCTCGAGTTCGTTCCCGACGTAGTCGCCCTCGAACGACTCGTCGTCGAGGACCCCGTAGGCGTCGTGCTGGACGATGCTTTTCATCACCTCGCTCGCGCCGCCGAGGAATCGACCGGCCCGGACGTCCCGCTGGATGCGCTCGATGGGGTACGACGTGGTGGTACCGATGCCGCCGACGATCTGGATGCAGGTGTCGGCGATCTCGTGGGCGAGGTCGTTCCCGTACCACTTCGCCATCGCGCCCTCCATGCGGCCGGCCGAGATCCCGCCCTCGTCGAGGAGCCGGGCCGCGCGCGTGTTGAGCAGGTACGCCGCGTCGAGTTCGGTCGCCATCTCGGCGACCTCGTGGTTGACGGCCTGGTACCGGGAGACGGGACGCTCGTTGACCTCGCGCTCGGTGGTGTAGTTGGCGGCGATCTCGAGGGCCCGCTCGCTCGCGCCCAGACAGTACCTGGCCACGGTCAGGTGTTCGAGGTTGAGTTCGGCCGTGATGTACGACCAGGCAGCGCCTTCCTCGCCGACGAGGTTCTCCTCTGGGACGCGGACGTCGTCGAACGCCATCCACGCGGCGCCGGTGCCACGGAAGCCGTGCCAGTCGGACTGGTTCTCGAGGAGCTCGATGCCGTCGGCGTCGGCGTCGACGACGAAAAGCGAGACGCCCTCCCGGTCGCCGTCGGCGCCGCTCGTGCGGGCGGGCAAAAAGTAGAAATCGCCGTACTCGGCGAAGTCGATGAACCGCTTTTCGCCGCGTATCACCCACCCGTCGCCCTCGCGTTCCGCCGTGGTCTCCATGTGGGCGAGGTCGGTGCCGCTCCCCGGCTCGGTGTACGCCTGGGAGACGACGAGCTCGCCGTCGAGCATGGGGGCGAGATACGACTCCCGTATCCGCTCGTTGCCGTGTTCGTACATCGTCCGACCGACGTGCTGGGTGAGGGAGGCCTGGCAGGCGTGGACGATGGTGCCGGCGTAGCCGATGGCCTGCTCGGCCAGGACGGTCTCGACGTACGTCCCGCCGGCGCCGTTGTACTCCCCGGGGACGGCGATACCGAGGAAATCCCGTTCGCCCATCCGCTCGACGTACTCCGCCCAGTCCTCGCGTGACTCCTCGTTTCGATCGAGTTCCCGGAAGTGGCGTTCGTCGAGCCGGCCGACGAACACCTCCTCGCGGAGGGTCTCGATGCGGTCGGCCAGATATTCCCGTTCAGCCTCCGTCAGGCTCGTGTCCTCCCCGATCATCCTCCTTCCTACCCGGACGATAACTATGGGCATAAAACCATCGTACAATTCCCTACGAAGAAATAGAAAAATAGGGGAACGGAGTCTGAAACGCAGAAAAACGAACGACAGCCCGGGACGGATCAGGGGTGATCGTGAGGGGTCGAGTTCGGGGGCACGCGTCCGTTCCGCGCGACGTTCAGACGCAGTCACCTCCCGACGACAGTCACCTCCCGACGACAGTCACCTCCCGACGACAGTCACCTCCCGACGACAGTCACGTCCTCGGTTTCACGGCCGGCAGCCCCGCTCGTGGTTCACGACCGGCGTTCCCGCTCGAGGCGCTGGCAGCCGACGACCAGCGAGTCGGGAAGTGCGTCCGCGTCGTCGTGGAGTGCCTCGAAGACGGCGGCGACCTCCCCGAACCGTTCGCCCCGGGACGCGACGAACGGCTCCGTGCGCCACTGGATAAAACCCATGTCGGCCAGCATCGGCAGGTGACAGTGGACCAGCTCGTATCGGAGGGTCGTCGGATCGGGCGGAACGTTCGGGTTGATCGCTGACTCCGGGAGCGACACGGACCGGTCCGCGGACGCGTCGAGCAACGAAACGACGAGCTGACGCCGCGGCTCGGCCGACACCGCCTCGAAGACTCGATTCCAGCGCTCGACGGCACCGGTTGCGTGTTCCACCCCTGCGTCGGTCATGTGTAACCACTGTCACGAGGTGATACGCTTCGGCACATAAGTCCTTCCATTTGATTACTGAGGATAATTTATCGCCGTGACGGGACGCCGGCGTCCGCCGGGGGGACCGGCGTCTCCGGCCGATTCGGGTGGCCGCGAACGCGTTCACTCCGTCTCCGCGAGCCTGACGAGGTCCGCGAGCGTCCGGTTCACCGGGACCTCCAGACCGTGGCGTTCGGCCCGCCGGACGACCTCGCCGTTGAGCCGCTCGATCTCCGTCGGCCGTCCGGCCTCTACGTCCTGGCGCATCGACGAGCGGTTCGTGGCCGTCGCCCGCGCGACCTCGCGAGCGTGGGCGGGACCACGGAGCTCGTGGCCCTCCGCCGCCGCGACGGCGACACACTCCTCGACGGCCGCCTCGAGCAGCCGCCGGCCGGGCTCGGTCCCGTCGAGGCGGCCGTTCTCGACGCGGGCGAGCGCCGTCGCGGCGTTGATCCCGACGTTGACCGCGACTTTCTCCCAGATCTCCCGTTCGATCTCCGGGGAGACGTCGGTCTCGACGCCGGCGCTCGTCAGCCGGTCGGCGACCAGCTCGGCGCGTCCGTCGTCCTCCGAGAAGTAGCTGCCGACGGTCGTCGGCCCGCGGCCGGCGTGGCGCACCCGTCCCGGGCCGAGAAGCGTCGATCCGTGGGCAGTCACTCCGGCGACGACCGCCCCCTCGTCGACGACGGTCGCGATCTCCTCGGGGTTGCCCAGCCCGTTCTGGAGGGTCACCACGGTCGCCTCACGGAGGATCGGTGCCGCGTCCTCGACGGCCTCGCGGGTGTGGACGCCCTTGACGAACACCAACGCGAGGTCGACGGCTCCGGCCTCCTCGGGGTCGGTCGTCGCCGCGACCGGAATCGTCCGGACCTCCCCCTCGGGGCTCTCGATCGTCACGCCCTCCCGGTCGAGGACGTCGACGTGTGGCTCCCGGACGTCGATCAGCGTGACGTCGGCGCCGTCGGCGGCGAGCAGCCCGCCGAACAGCGACCCCATCGCGCCGCTTCCGACGACTGCGACCCGCATCTACAGCCCCTCGAGGTCCTCCTCGACGTGGCCGTGTTCGTCCGCGGGGAACCGGCCGGAGTCGACGGCGGATTTGAACCCCTCGATCGCGGCCTCGGCCTCCGAGCGGACGTCGCCGAACCGTTCGGCGAACGGCGGCGGTCGCTCTGAGAGGCCGACGACGTCGTCGACGACGAGCACCTGGCCGTCGGTGTGGGGACCGGCACCGATCCCGATCGTCGGGATCTCGATCGCCTCCGTCACCGCCCGTGCGAGGTTCGCCGGGACGTGCTCGAGCACGAGCGAGAAGGCCCCGGCGGTCTCGTGGGCCCGGGCGAGTTCGAGGATGCGTTCGGCCGCCGCCTCGCTCGTCCCCTGGCGGTGGAACCCGCCAAGCTGGTTTACGTGCTGTGGGGTGAGCCCGAGGTGGGCCATCGTCGGGATCCCGATCGCGGTGAGCCGCTCGGTCAGCTCGACGGTGTGTTCGCCCGACTCGAGTTTCACGGCGTCGGCGTCGGCCTCCTTGAGCATCCGTCCCGCCGTGTGGATCGACTCCGAGCGATCGACCCCGAAGGAGAGAAAGGGCATGTCGGCGACGACGAGGACCTCCTCGGTCGCCCGGCTGACGGCGCCGGTGTGTCTGCGGATGTCCGCCGCGGTCACCGGGAGGGTCGACTCGTAGCCGAGGGTGGTGTTGCCGACGCTGTCGCCGACCAGTACGACGTCGATCCCCGCCTCCTCGACCATCGCCGCGGTCGGGGCGTCGTAGGCCGTCAACATCGTGATCGGCTCGTCGCCGGCCTTCTCGCGGACGTCCGCCACAGTTGGCATGGGTTACCCACTCGCCAGCGGCGTATTAAAGCCTCCTCACGGGGGCCGAGCGGACGACGGACTCCTCGACGAGTCGGACGACGGACTCCTCGACGACGGACGACGGACTCCTCGACGAACCGGACGACGGACTCCTCGACGAACCGGACGACG